>Ga0172369_10010176_pt1 | contig 10285 bp, 7 predicted proteins | sample LakKiv25m_FD_114539 | JGI IMG/M metagenome (GOLD analysis project Ga0172369, IMG submission 114539) | Freshwater microbial communities from Kabuno Bay, South-Kivu, Congo - kab_022012_11.25m | ecosystem: Environmental > Aquatic > Freshwater > Lake | place: Democratic Republic of the Congo...
ATCGCGGCCCGTGTGGAGAGGGGGTCGGGGGGTGAGGGCCGCGGGCGCCCTCGCGCAGTCGGATCTGGCAGGAGTTGCACCCAAGTGACAACGGCGACGCGAGGTGCGTTGTCCGACGCCGCTCACGCGCGCGCCAGCACCACCTGGAATCGTGCGCCGGATCCCTCGACGTTCACGGCGCGGATCGTCCCGCCCATCTGCGTCAGATATTCCCTACATAGAATCAAGCCGAGTCCGGTGCCCTTGCCGAGCGGCTTCGTGGTCAGGCCGGCGGTGAAGATCCCCTCCAGCACCGGGGCCGGAATGCCCGGGCCGTCGTCCTCGACGCTCAGGAGCACGGTGCCGTCGGCGGTCGACGCCTCCAGCCGCACGCGGCCGCGGCGGTGCGCCTCGTCCAGCGCCTCCACCGCGTTCACGAGCAGGTTCACCATCACCTGCACCATGCGGCCCTCGTCGGCGGCCACGTCGGGCAGATCCGGCGGAATGTCCACCTCGAAACGCACGCGGTCGCCCGCGCGCAGCCGCGCGATGCGCAGCGCGGGCTCCAGGAATGCCTCGACCTGCACCGGCCGCACGGAGGCGAGGCCCTCGCGCGCCACGCTGCGCAGGTCGCCCACGATGGCCTCGATGCGCTGCAGCGCCTCGACGCTGTCGGCGGCCGCCTCGCGCTGCTCGCTCGCCGCCGGGTCGTCCGGCCGCCCGGCCGCCGCCTCCCACAGAAACCCGACGTTCGCCTTGAGCACCGCCAGCGGGTTCTTGATCTCGTGCGCGACGGAGGCGGAAATCTGCCCGAGCATCGCGAAGCGCTCCGACGCCTTGCGGCGCTTCTCGCTCTCGTCCAGCAGGTTCGTCAGGCGCCCGTGTTCGACGGCGCGTCCGAACTGGCGCTGCAGCGAGGCGCGTTCGTGGCGCGCGAAAACGAAGACGAACCCTGCCAGGCAGGCGCTGATCCCCGTCCAGGTCACGAGCGACGCGAAGGTGCCGGCGCTCACATGGACCATCGCGCCGGCCAGCGCGTTGCCGATGCCGACCCCCAGGGCGACGCGCGGCTCGGCCGGCACCAGCAGTCCGTAGGCGAGCGGAATCGCGTAGAGAATCGACGCGTACGGACTGGCGATCCCGCCCGTGAGCAGCGACACGACCGCGAACGTCGCGCTGATGGCGCAGCCGCCGGCGACCAGCAGCGCGTGCAGCACCGCCGCGTCCACCCGGGGCGAGGAGACGTGTACGCCGATGAGCACCGCGGCGCCCAGCACGCGCACCAGGACGAGCTGCGGCACCAGCGCGCCCGTGGTGAGCCAGTCGATCGGGATGAACGCGACGATGCAGACCGCGCCGAACGACCACATCCAGCGCCGTTCGCGCAGGCGGCGCAGCCTCTCCTCGGCCTCGAAGACGGCCAGCGCGGAGGGTTCCGCGCTCCTGCGCACGACCTGCGGCGTCCCGGAGGCCAGCGGTGCGGAAGGGAGGACGGGGCTCGTCGCGGCTGCCATGCGCCCTTTCGGCGCGGAGCGCCGCGCCGCGCCCCCGCGGGCGATGATAGCGCCTCCCGGCCGCCGTCGAGAGGGCTTGCCCGCGCCTGTGTCTTGCGTGACAGAATCGCCCGCGCCGGGGCGGCCGCTGCCGCACCGGGGGAGACGCCATGGCAACCCTGCGCCGTTTCGCGATTGCGGCCGTGCTCGCGTGCGCCTGTGCCGGCGAGGACGCGCCCTTCCGCCCCGGCATCGACGGCGGGAGCCTCCCCGCCGACGGCGGCTCGACCTCGACCGACGGCGGCTCCGCGCCGGACGGCGGTGGCGGGGCTCCCGCTGCGGTGCTTCCGACGGCGCCCGTCGACTTCGGCGGCGTCGCCTGCGGCGGCTCGGCGCCCGCCGACAGGATCGTGACGTTCACGAACACGGGCGACGCACAGCTCGGATGGCTCGCCGTCGTCGCGCCGGGAGGCGCGTTCACGCTGCGGGGCGCCGATGAGACGGGAACGCGGGCCGGGAGCGCGGCGCCCGGAGACGCCGTTTCGCTCTCGATCGGCGCGCAGGCCGTGCCCGCGTCCGCGACCGCGGGATCGACGCGATCCGGGACGCTCACCCTGACCACGAATGTGCCGGGCGCCGCCGCCGTCGCGATTCCACTGAATATCACCGCCCGCGGCGGAACGCTCGCGGTGTCGCCCGCGGTTTCGCCCGGGAATCCCTCGAATGCGACGTTCGGCCAGGTGACCCTCGGCACCGCGTCGGCGCCCGTCGTGCTCGGTCTCGCCAACACCGGCAACGCCCCGGTCTCCGTCACCGTCGAGCCCCCGAGCGACCCGCAGTTCGCGCTCGCCGGCGCCGACAGTGCACTGCTCATCGCGGGGGGCGATTCGAATCCGTCTGTCTCGGTCGTCTTCACACCCGCGCGCCTCGGCGCCAGCACGGCCGTCTCGACGCTCGCCGTCACGGGCGCCCTGTGCGGCGCGGGCGCGACGGCGATCACCTACCAGGGCCAAGGCAGCGCGGCGCTCGTCACGTCGCAGCCGGGCGCTGGCGGAACGCTCTCGTTCGGGAGCGAGCCATGCGGCGCGGGATCCGTGCCGGGCCGCGACGTGACCCTGTCGAACGCGGGCAACGCGGCCTACGCCTACGCGGCGACGCTCGGAGCCGGCGCCGCCTCGCCGTTCGTCATCGTCTCGGGAGCGAACGGAACCGTGCCTCCCGCCGCCGCCGCGCCCGGCAGCGCGACCATCTCGGTGCGGCCCGACCTCGGCTCGGTGACGACTCCCGGAACCCTCTCCGACACACTGACCATCGCGCCGGTGTCCGGAACCGGACAGACGATGACCATCGGCCTGTCGGTGCTGGTGACAGGCGCGGTGCTGCGCTGGGGCGACGTGCCGGGCGCGTTCCAGAACGCCGTTTCGGGCGGCACGGCGCAATCGCAGGCCGTCGCGGTCGCGAACACGGGCAATGCACCCGCGAATCCCGTTCTGTCCGTTTCCGGACAAAGCGCCTCATACGGTCCGTTTTCGGTGCAGACGCCGCTGCCGGTCCCGGTTCCCGGCGGCACGTCCGCCACGGCGAGCATCGCCTTCGCGCCGCGCGCGGGCGACTTGGACACCGACACCGCGCAGCTTTCGATGGCCGCCGGCGCCGGGGATCTCCTTTGCGGAGCATTGCCCTCGGCGGTCTCCCTTTCGGGCACCGGGCGCGCAGCGGGACTGACCGTGTCGGCGGCCGACCTGACCTTCGGCACGGACGGGTTCGTGCCGTGCGCGCCGGACGGAGCCTCCGCCGCCGCGCAGAACCTCGTCCTGGGCAATTCGGGCGGCACGGCGCTCACCTGGCAGGCGACGCTGGGCCGCACGGCGAGCACGTTCACGGTGTCGCCCTCGACCGGAACGCTGCAGCCCGGAGACTCGCAGACCGTTGTCGTGACGCCGCTGCCGATTCCCTTCCCGGCCTCCACGGCGCCGGACGCCTACGGGGATGTGCTCTCGCTGACGACAAGCCTCGCCGGCGACGCGGGTCGGACCGTGGCGCTGCACCTGACGGCGCGCGGCGCGATCCTGTCGTTCCAGCCCGCGGCGCCGATCGACTTCGGGGAGGTGCCGCTCACGACCACGGCGTCGGCGGGCCTGTCCATCGCGAACGAGGGCAACATCGCAGCGGGCGCGACCGTGACCGCCTCGACGATCTCGGGAGCGGGAATTTTCTCAGTGGATTCGGGCACTTCGCGGACTCTGGCGGTTGCGGCCGGAGCGACCGCGGCGCTGGCCGCTGGGTACTCGCCCGGAAACTCGGCGACGACGTCGTCCGGACGACTGGCGCTGACCGTCGACGCGGCGACTTCCTTGTGCGCCGCGTTGCCGCCGCCGCTGGAGCTTTCGGGGCGCGGCACGCAGGCGAAGGTAACGGTGAACCCGCCCGCGACCGTCGTGTTCACGGGCCCGCCGACGACGCAGACCCAGAACGGCCGGAGCGTGTCGTTCGGAGCCCCGCCGGCCGGGCGGACCTACTGCGGCACGACCGCGGCGCCGCAGACCGTGACTTTGGGCAACGTCGGCTCAGCGGCGTTCACGATCACGGACGTGTCGTTCGGCCAAGGTACGGCGTCGCCCTACCGCGCGACGATCGACGACTGCGGCCAGGGGCGCGGCGTCGTGCCGCCGGGCGGGACGTGTACGGCGACGATCCGTTCGGCCGCCGTGCCGGCGACGTACGAGTTCGCGAATCCGGCGACCGACTTCGCCGACACCGTCACGCTTTCGACCGACGCGCCCGGAGACGTCCCGCACGTGCTGACGATTTCGCAGAGCCCCTGGGGCGCGGTGCTGCGCGCCTTCGCGCCGTCGCCCAACGCGAGCGGGGTGGCGAACTTCGTCTTCAACGCCACGCCGGGCGGCGGCCAGTCGAGCCTGCCCATGGGCATCACGAACGCAGGCAGCGCGCCCGCGACGGTCGGGTTCGAGGTCACCTCCAGCGGCAACGCGCCGGCCGGCACCTGGAGCTTCGACACCGGCACGGTGGAGCCGTTCGGCGCGCTGCCCGGGGCGATGCCGTTCAACGCCTACTTCTCGCCGCCGCGCGTGACGCAGTTCACGACGTACACGGGTGCGACGGCGTCGTTCCGTCCCGAGGACACGCCGCTGTGCGCTCCGCTGCCGGTGCGCTCGGCGAAGATGGCCGGCTCGGCGACGCTGGCACCGCCGGTGCGCGTGGCGCCCACGACGATCGTGCTCGGTCCCGTAGACTGCGGCGCGCAGCTTCCGGCGGGCGTGCTGCCCGGCACGGTGCGCATCACCAACGGCACGGGCGACGCTCTGGCGTGGACCGCGAGCATCCCGGCCAACGCCAACGGGACGGCGTTCGGGCTTTCCCCCGCGTCGGGCACGGTCGCGGCGGGGGCGACGGATTCCATCGTGGTCACGCCGGCGCCGGTGCCGCCCGCGGCGGACGTCGCGACGAGCGGCGCGCAGTACCAGCAGACGATGCAGATCGCGGTCGGCACCGGCACCGACGCACAGACGTTCACCGTGAACGTCCTGGAGTCCGCGCGCGGCATGGCGCTCCAGTGGCTGAACGGAAACACCTCGGTCACACTGCCGCCCGGGACGGCGGCGAGCCCGTCGCTCACCGACTACCGGCTGCAGAACTTCGGCAACGACTCGGGCGGGGTCACGGTGACGCTCGCCACGAGCAACGCGCTTCTGGGCATCGGGGCCATCGGCACGATGCAGGCCTCGGGCGTCATCCCGAGGCTCGGCCAGGGCGGGCTCGTGACCGGGTTCCCGTTCCAGTTCGCGAACGGCAACCCGCGCAACACCCGCGCCACGGGGACGCTGACCGCCGCGACCACCGGGAACCTTTGCCGGCCGCTGCCGGCGCCGCTGCAGGTGGACACTCGGTAGAGCGCAGGCCGCAAGTGCGCGGAATCACGGGAGAATCGGAGCACGCCCGCTTGCGACGCCTGTCACGGCCGGCCGCGCCGCCCCTCGGCTGTCGTCGCCCCCTCGCCCGCGACGCGCGGCCGCCTCGCGTCGAGCTGCACCCGGCCGAACCCGGCGAACAGCTCCGCGGAGAGCCGCCCGGGCAGGTGCCTTCGCGCCTTGAAGACGTAGTCGTTCAGCCGCCGGTCGTGCGGATGAACGAGATTCATCTTCGCGCTGCGCCAGCCGCGTTCCCCGCGGTGGTGGAATACGACGGTGCCGTCTGCGCGCACCTGCGTCACCATCCCGACGTGCGACAGGTAGTCGTCGGCGCCGATGTGGCCGTCGCGGTCGACGTCGTAGGTCCGGTCGAAGAAGACGAGCATTCCCGGCGCGGGTGTGGCGTCTGCGCCTGAGATGCGGCCCTGCGCCAGGAGCCCGGCGTACATCGCCCGAACGCCGGTGACGCGTCCCGGCCGCGGGTTGTCGGCCGCCGGCAGTTCGATGCCCTCGCGGCGGTACACCGCGGACACCATGCCCGAGCAGTCGCGCGCCAGGTCCGCGCCGTCGCGCATTTCCCTGGCGCCTTCGAGGGATCGGGCCGTCGCGACCAGGCGCTTCGCCGGTTCGGACACTGCAGCCGCCCGCCGATGCGATGCGTGTCCCCGCTTCGGAGTGGCTCGCGCCGAGGCGGGAAGTACGATGCACAGTACCGTCAGCGAGCACACGATCGCCCGCCTGCACGGCCGCCCCCGGATTGTCATCCATCCCCCCTCGCCATGCTCGGGACAGGCCCCGATGGCGCCCGAAGGCGCGCCGAAGGCGCGCCGAAGGGACCATGCGGCCTGCGGCGGCATGCGCCAACCCGGGCCGGCGCGAAGCGTCCGGTGCCCGACGGCATCCGAAGGCTGAAATGCACCGGCGGCGCGCCGCGCAGGGATCCCGCGTCCTGCTATGGTGCGCGGCCCGCGACGGGCCAACGACCCGACGCGTCGGAGGTTGCCATGGGCGATGCCTCGTTCCGCACCCAGCTTCAGCGCGCCCGTTCCGGCGAGACGACCCCCCAGATGCTCCGTGTCGCCGAGGCCGAGGAACTCTCCCCCGACCTCGTGCGCACCGAAGTCGCCGCCGGCCGCATGATCATCCCGGCCAACCGCGCCCACCCCGACGCCCGGCCGTTCGGCATCGGCATCGCCGCGCGCTGCAAGGTGAACGCCAACATCGGCACCTCCTCCGAGCGCTGCGACCCGGCCGGCGAGATCGACAAGGCGAAGCTCGCCGTCGCCCTGGGTTCCGACACGGTCATGGACTTGTCCACCGGCGGCGACCTCGCGGCCATCCGCGCCGCCATCGTCGAGGCGGCGGGCGTACCGATCGGCACCGTACCCGTCTACGAGGCCGCCAGCGGATGCGACCGCGTCGAGGACCTCGACTTCAGGGATCTGCTCGCCGTCGTCGAACGCCAGGCGCGCTCGGGTGTCGACTACATGACAATCCACGCGGCGCTGCGCGAGCGTCACCTCGACGCGACGCGTCGTCGCACGGCGGGCATCGTGAGCCGGGGCGGCAGCCTCATGGCGTGCTGGATGGTGCGCCGCGGCGAGGAGAATCCGTTCTACACGCACTACGACGAGCTGCTGGAGGTGTGCCGCGCGTGGGACGTGGCGCTGAGCCTGGGCGACGGGCTGCGGCCGGGGTGTCTGGCCGACGCGGGCGACGAGGCGCAGTACGGCGAGCTGGACGCCATGGGGGAGCTGGTGCTGCGCGCGCGCGAGGCCGGCGTGCAGGTGATGGTGGAGGGCCCGGGACACGTGCCCATGCACGAGGTGAAGGAGCAGGTGGAGCGGGCGCTCAAAGCGGCGCACGGGGCGCCGTTCTACGTGCTGGGGCCGCTGGTGACCGACGTGGCGCCCGGCTACGACCACATCACCTCCGCCATCGGCGGGGCGCTGGCGGCGTGGGCGGGCGCGTCGATGCTCTGCTACGTCACTCCGAGCGAGCACCTGGGGCTGCCGGGGCCGGACGACGTGCGCCGAGGTGTGGTGGCGGCACGCATCGCGGCGCATGCGGCGGACATCGCGCGCGGCCGGCCGGGCGCCCGCGAGCGCGATCGGGCGATGGGACGGGCGCGGCACGGTTTCGACTGGGAGGGGCAGTTCCGGCTGAGCCTGGATCCCGACACGGCGCGGCGCGTGCGGCGCGAGAGCGGGGCGGTCGCCGAGGACGAGAACTGCTGCACCATGTGCGGGCCGCACCTGTGCGCCATGCGCCTGGACGCCGAGGTTTCGGCCGCGGGCCGCGCGCGGCGCTGACCGGGTCGATTCCCCGCGCGGCCGGCCTCGGGTCACGACGCGCCGCGTCGCAGGAAGACCACGCGGTTCGTCCAGTCGAGCCGCCCCTGCGAGACCCACAGCGCACAGAGCGCGCCCGCCAGCCCGCCCACGTCCACCTGGCGGATGGATGCTTCGTCGACGAGCACGACCCCTCCGTGGTCGATGCCCTGCTCGGCGAGGGCGCGGAGCAGGACCGGGAGAGTGCGCAGGTCGTAGCTCGCCAGCGTGAGGGCCTCGCGGCGGGCCTCGGCGAGAACCAAGGCGTCGTCGGCGCTCAGCATGTGGCCGGCGTGCCAGTCGCACAGAGCGGTGATCTCGAGCTCGCCGTGCATCCGGCGCACGGCGTCGGCCACGGCAGGCGATATCTGCTCGTCCGTCAGCAGGCGGAGCATGTCACGAACGTGCCGCGGGCGCGGCCGGGACGGTGAACTGCTCGAGCTGAGGCAGGGTCCGCTCGAGCTGGGCGACGTCCACGCTCTGCGCGTCGGACAGGGCCTCTTCGACTTCCGTCTCGAAGGTGCGGGCGTAGTTCATCGCCGCACGCACCTTGAGCACCGGCCACCCGAGGTGCGCCGCAGCCCGATCGACGTCTCCGGCGTGGGCGCGCACCGCCGACACCACCTGCCAGACCGCGAGCCGGCTGCCGAGCACGAACGCGTGACGACCGCTGGCCGTGTCCCGGAAGTCGACGAACGCGAAGTCCGCGCGGCGCAGCGCCTCGTCGAGCAGCATGGCCCCCGTCTCGCTCGGCGAGCGTCCCCATTGCCGCGCCTTGCGCTGCAGGCGACGCGTCTGCTCGCCGGACATCCGCAGGCTCACGACCTTCGATGCAGACTCCTGTTTACCTCTTCGCGCCATGCAGACATTGTATACAAGACCCGGCAGTCGTCAAGACGCCTTCATTTCCGCGGGACCGCCGTGCGCACGGCTTCGCGGGACGCGAATGTACGCCCGGTTGGCGGCGCGGCGGCCGCGTGGCTCGCCACGAGCGGGGTGCTTGGCGCGGCGCCGATCGGACCCGACCTTCAAGGCGCGCCCGGCGCCGACGCCGGGGATGCGGGGTGCTCGCCGCGAGGAGGGGGCATGGGATCGGTCGGAGCGGACGGATGGCCGCGGCTTCGCCTGCGCGACTGGCGGCCGACCTGCGAGACGCTCCACAGGTGCCTGCAGATCGCCGGCAAGGTGCGCCTGGCGCTCGCGACGCCGCTCAACCACTGGTGGCAGGTCGCCTTCTACGTCTATCCCCGAGGGCTGGAGTCGTCGCTGATTCCGTACGGGGCCGACCGGACCTTCGAGATCCGCTTCGACTTGGTGGACCACCGGGTGCGCATCCGGACGGGGCGCGGAGGCACGACGGAGGTGGCGCTGCGCAGCCGGCCGGTGGCCGAGTTCCACCGCGAGCTGTTCGAGCGGCTGGCGGCGCTGGATCTGCACCCGCACATCGTTCCGGTGCCGGTGGAGATGGCCGACCGCACGCGCCTCGACAAGGACGAGGTCCACGGGGAGTACGACCCGGCGGCGGCGACGCGCTTCCTGGGCGCGCTTCGCCAGGCGCACGTCGTGCTGAGCGAATTCGCCGGCCGCTTCCAGGGCAAGCAGAGCCCCGTCCACTTCTTCTGGGGCGGCTTCGACCTCGCCTCGACGCGTTTCTCGGGGCGTCCCGCGCCGCCCAGACCCCCGCGCGACCCGGTGCAGGACCGCATCGACCGCGAGGCGTACTCGCACGAGGTGATGAGCTTCGGGTTCTGGCCCGGAACGCCCGACGTTTCCGACACGGCGTTCTGCGCATACGCGGCGCCGGAGCCCGAGGGATTCCGCCGCCTGCCGGGTTTGCCGGCGGGTGCGAGCTATCACGACATGCTGGGAGAGTATCTGCTCCCCTACGAGACCGTGCGGACCTCGGCGTCGCCGAAGTCTCTGCTGATGGATTTCCTGCAGACCGTGTACGTGGGCGGCGCGACGCTGGGCCGGTGGGATCGGAAATCGCTCGACCGGCCCGGATGGGCGCCGGCGCCGCCTGCCGAGGGGCCCGGGGCGGTGCCGGCAGGACCGTGACCGGGCGGGCCCGCCCTACGCCGAGTAGGACTTCGCCGGCTTCGGCGGGTTGGCCCAGTCCACCGGCCCGACCGTGAAGCGGTGTTCCAGCCAGCAGCACACGAGGTCCCACGCGCGCTCGAAGTAGGCGTGGACGCCGTCCCAGCGCGGGCCCTCGCCCCACCCGAGGTGCGCCAGCGTCACGCGCGTCCCGCCGGGCTCGTCGGCGAATCGCACGACGACGAACATGCGCGCGGGCCCGTCGCGGAGGTCGGGAAAGTCCGGCGGCGCGTTCCACTCGAACGACAGCAGCTCCTCCGGCACGAACGAGAGCACCCGCATCCCCTCCGAGCCGCGGCGCCCGGGCGCCTCGTCCGGGTCGAACAGGAGTTCGTACGGACCGAACAGCTCCAGCGCGATTCGCGCGTCGGGCGCGAAGAACGTGCGCGCCCCCTCGGCCGTGGTCCAGGCATTCCACACCTGCGCCCGCCCGGCGGACACGAGCACGCTCTTGAGA
>Ga0172369_10010181_pt1 | contig 10279 bp, 8 predicted proteins | sample LakKiv25m_FD_114539 | JGI IMG/M metagenome (GOLD analysis project Ga0172369, IMG submission 114539) | Freshwater microbial communities from Kabuno Bay, South-Kivu, Congo - kab_022012_11.25m | ecosystem: Environmental > Aquatic > Freshwater > Lake | place: Democratic Republic of the Congo...
TATTGGCTGTTCCTGCTGTCGGAAATAATTATGTTGTCATAGGTAATGAGGATAAATATCTTTACTGTTATAATGCATCAACAGGAAAATTGATCTGGAAATACCGAACAAACGGGCGTATTGTGGGTTCTGCAGTTATAACCAAAACGAAAGTCCTTTTTACAAGTATGGATGGAACAGTAAATATTCTAGGATTAACTGACGGAAAGAAACTTTGGAGTTTTAATACTGGTACTTCTATAGCAAGCTCTCCTGCTGTAATTAAAGGTAAGTTCTATATACTGACTGAAGACGGAAGATTATTGGCATTTGGAGAAAAGTAACACTTTTGCTATGTGTAATTCTGTGTTAATTCATAATATTTTGTCACACAGAGAGCCACAGAGGAGACCTGGTAAATCACAGCTAAAAAATATATAATCTATGAAAATAGTTTATTTGATTACAGGTTCAGGAGGATCATTTTATTGCGGGAACTGTTACCGCGATATGATTTACCTCAGAGCAATCAGAAAAGTGCCCGGCATTCAGGCCTCGGCAATTCCTTTATATCTACCACCTGAAGATGACATAGTTGAGTCAGGCATGGACAAGAAAGTCTTCTTTGGTGCTATCTCAATGTATCTGAGAGAAAAAGTACCATTCCTGAAGAATATGCCTGTGTTTTTTGATAAAATAGTTGATTCGGGTCCAATGTTACGTATGGCCGCCAAACGTGCCGGTACTACAAGTTCTGAAGGGCTGGAGGAAATGACCCTGAATATGATTAAAGGTGAAAATGCCTTTCCTGAAAAAGAGCTTCAACGACTTGTAGATTATCTCTGCAAAGATGGAAAACCTGATGTTATTCATCTCTCAAACGCACTAATAATTGGTCTTGCCAGGCAGCTTAAAAGAAAGATTGATGTAAAGATTGTATGTTCACTTTTAAATGAAGATGACTGGACAATTGAAATGGCTGAGCCATATCAGTCAAAGGCCTGGAGCCTTATTGCAAGGGAAGCGCCTAATGTAGATGCTTTCCTGACACCCAGCAATTATTACAAGAAATTCTTCATCTCAAAAACAGGAATAGAAGATAGTCTTTTTCATGTTGTTCCGCTTGGTCTCGATCCTGATCATGAGATCCTTAGTGTTGTGAAAAACAATAACTGGCCTGCAATCGGATACTTTTGCAGGATCAACGCCCATAATGGGTTCGATAAGCTGGTTGATGCATTTATTAAACTGAAGTCTCTGGACAAATTACCCGAACTTACTCTTCATGTATCAGGAGGTTATACAGGAGTTGATAAACCTTTTATTGCTGAGCAGATAAGAAAAGTAAAGGAAGCAGGCCTCAGGAGTTTTATCAGAATCTATCCTGAATTTCACGGAAATAGTAAGCAACAGTTCTTCAGTAATATAGACATAATGAGTGTGCCTGTGCGTAAATATGATGGATACGGGTTGTATCTTCTTGAGGCAAATGCAGCAGGAGTACCTGTTGTTCAGCCTGCAACAGGTGCGTTTCCTGAGATTGTTGCTAAAACGGGTGGCGGTATAACCTATTCCAGTGATGATATTGATGGATTAACAGAAGCACTCGACAAAATGCTTAATAATAAGTCTCTTATGGCGGAACTGGGCGCTAAGGGCAAGGAAAATGTAATTAAGGAACTTTCTCTTGAGAAAATGTCTTCAAACCTGTCTAAGGTTTATTCAGGACTCGAATAATCTTATTTAAATCATTCTTCCTTGGCGCCTTCGTGCCTTGGTGGTAGAAAATAATTAATATGCTTTCAATTAAAAATATAACAAAATCATACACACAACGCGGACAGGTTCTTACCAACCTTTCGCTAGAAGTAAATGAGGGTGAGTCAATTGCAATAATGGGACCGTCAGGATCCGGGAAGTCAACTCTTCTGAATATTCTGGGATTGCTCGATAAGCCTGATGCCGGGGAGATTTTTTTTAAAGGTTCACCTATTGACCGTTTCAATGATGATGAATCAGCTGCCTACAGAAACAAAAATATTGGTTTTGTGTTTCAGGATCATCTTTTACTCCCTCATCTTACAGTAAAGGAAAATATTTTTCTTCCTCTGCTGGCCTTCAAACATATATCTTCAGAACTATCAGACAGAGAGGAAGTTATATTTAACCTGATGAAAAAAACAGGAATATTCGATCTCAAAGACAAATACCCTTCAAGTATTTCAGGCGGTGAGGCACAAAGGGTGGCTGTGGTAAGATCTCTTGCTAATAATCCATCGATCCTTCTGGCTGACGAACCAACAGGCTCCCTTGACAGCCGTAATGCTGAAAACCTCGGAGATATGCTTCATAAAATGAATATGGAAACAGGCATTACTCTGATACTTGCAACTCATTCAGAGGAGCTGGCTAAAAAAATGTCAAGAGTTTTCAGACTTGAAGATGGTAAACTGAAATAATATGACAACAGGAACCTTCAGGATTCTAATAAGTTCACTAAAGTTCTATTATAAGCAGGCTATTTACCAGGTGCTTATAATTGCATTACTGTCTGCAGTTATAACAGGATCTCTTCTTACTGGAAAATCTGTCAGAACCAGTCTGAAAAAATCAGCCTGCGAGCGTCTTGGGAACACAGGAATACTAATAAGTTCAGGTGTTAGATTCTTTGATAATCAGCTTGTTAGTAGGATTGATTCAATCTCAGGTATGCGTTGTACAGGTTTGCTTGAGCTAAATGGTTTTAGCCAGAGTTTAATCAGTCAGAAAGGTGCTATTAATACTCATATATATGGAATTGGAAAAGATTTCTTCCCATTCCATGACAATAATTCTGTTCAACTTAAAGCAGGTGATGCAATTATTAACAGAAAACTTGCAGATCATCTAGGGTTGAAGCAAGGTGATGATATAATAATCAGATATAGTGAGGTTAGTGATATTCCTGCTGATGCTCCGTTTGCACCGGTTGCAGAAGAGGGAAAATCAATTGTAATGAAAATAAGTTTAATACTGGAACCTGATCAGACTGGTAATTTTTCGCTTATGATCAGCCAGATTACTCCAATGAACATCTTTATTAATCTCTCTGATCTTCAATACGATTCAAATAAGTCTCTCAAAATAAACAGATTACTTATAGGTAAAGAATCAGATCTGTCTGCAGCTGTAGCCTTTGACCTTCTGAAAAAATCATTAAAGGCATCTGATACCGGATTAAGAATCCGATCTGTTCCAAAAACCGATGAGCAGGAGTTGATTACAGACAGAGTTTTTATTGACTTGCCTTTAATTTCCGAAATAAATAAACTCATTCCAACATCTTCTCCTGTAATAACATATCTTGCCAACAGAATAAAATCAGCTTCAGGCTCTTCACCTTATTCCTTTGTATCTGCGATTCCATCTTCAATATATTCTGAGATTTGTTCAGGTAATAATATAATTATTAATAAATGGCTTGCAGAGGACCTTAAGGTCGAAAAAGGAGATTCAATCCAAATGTTTTGGTATACTCCAGATTCTCTTAATAAGCTGGTTGAAAAGGACGAGGTGTTTGTTGTAAGGCAGATTGTGAAGAGTAAAGGTATTTGGGCCGATTCTCTTCTGATGCCTGATTTTCCGGGGATTGCAGGTAGGGAGTCATGCTCATCCTGGGATGCAGGAGTACCGATTAAAATGGATGAGATCCGCGACAAGGACGAAGAGTACTGGACCCTATATAAAGGTACACCCAAAGCGTTTATTTCCTATGAAAAGGGAAGAGAAATCTGGGGCAGTAATTTTGGTCCTGCCACCTCTGTACGAATTCCGTCAGGTATCACAACAAATGAAATAGAGGCAACACTTCACGGATCAATTGATCCGGCTATCCTTGGATTTTCAGTTGCAGATCTTGCTGGTGAATCAGTTAAAGCTGCCGACGAAAGCGTAGATTTTGGAACCCTTTTTATCAGCCTGGGTTTTTTTCTGATTGTTGCATCCATAGTCCTCCTATCCTTTGCTATCTCCTACTATTTTGAAACAAAAAGAGTTGCGATAAGTACCTATTTTGCTCTTGGATTCAAAAACAAATGGATTGAAAGGCTTCTTTATAATGAATCAGTATTAATTGGTTCTATTGGTTGCTTTTTAGGTGCTTTAGCAGGTTATATTGTAAATATCTTAATTACAGGCGCTTTAAACTCAGTCTGGCAGGAGGCGGTACAAACCAATACTCTTTCGGCATCCTTCGATTTGATACCAATTCTGATTGGATTCATCGTTACAATGCTATTAATGGTCATGATCATGTGGGTAAAAACAAGGCATTACCTCAAAAGCCTGAATCGCAGGGAAAAAGGGTTTCACAAGATTGCTTCACCAGGTCAGAATCTGATTTTACTTATGGTAACTGGCATCTTAACTGTTATAATGTTTTCTGTTTCCCGGATATATACTTACAATAATACTGCTTTTAGTTTCGGAGCCGGAACCCTTCTGCTAGTCACCTTAATTTTATTTTGGCGCCAGCTTTATATCAGAAGAAGAAAAAACAACAAGACAGGTTTAAGTACCGGAAATAGCCTTTCCCGTCACTATTATTCTTTTTATCCTTCCCATGCCGTTACTCCAATACTATTTATAGCTGCCGGCATATTTGCAGTATTTATAACGGGAGTAAATAGAATGAGTTTTGATGAGAAGCTGTTGAAAAGATCGGCAGGCACAGGCGGTTATCTTTTATGGTGTGAAAGTAACCTTCCTCTTACTGCGGATCCATCAACTCAAAAAGGAAGGGTTAGCCTTGGGCTTGATGATGATTCCCTCTCAGCCCTGACAATTACAACTATGAAGAGATCTTCAGGCAACGATGCGAGCTGTCTGAATCTTAATCATATTACCTCTCCTCCATTGCTGGGAATTGATCCGGGCGAGTTTATTTCCAGAGAATCATTCTCATTTGCAAAGGTACTGAAAGATGAAAAAACTGATAATCCATGGAGTCTTCTTAATCGAAATAAAGGGGCATCAACTATTTATGGCATTGCAGATCAGACAGTTCTTGACTGGGGGCTTAAATTAAGTGTTGGTGATACACTTATTATAAGAGCTGAGACCGGTCAACGTTTGAATATTATATTAGCTGCCGGATTGAAATCCTCAATTTTTCAGGGTTACGTGATTATCAGCAAAGAGAATTTCAGCAAATACTTTCCTTCAGTTTCAGGTACTTCAATAATGCTTATGGATGGTGATAAAGCTAAAACTGATCTGTACAAACGGACCATTAGTGAGAGACTTTCAAACTATGGATTAAATATAGAACCAACTCCCGAAAGATTAAAATCTTTTTATGCCGTAACAAATACTTATTTATCGGTATTTGGGGTATTTGGGGGGTTAGGGATGATCACTGGTGTTGCCGGTCTTGGATTTGTACTCCTAAGGAACTATAACCGACGCAAGCGGGAATTTGCTCTCTTGCTTGCAACAGGCTTCTCTGTAAAGAAAATACGCAAAACCATTCTTTTTGAACAGATATTGATTCTTTCTGCCGGTGTGGTGTCAGGAGCATTATCTGCAATTGTAGCTACTCTTCCGTCTCTTATGAGTGGTCAGGACATACCCTGGATCTACCTTCTGAGTATGATTATGGTGGTTATGTTAACCGGATTACTTGCGATCTATTTTTCCGTTAAGCAGGTCTCTGGTAATGAACTTATTTCATCACTTAAGAAGGAATAGTTAAGTTACTTCATTCTTAAAATTCTGGTATACTATGTTCCAAAATATATCATTCCGCCGTTAATCGGCGATGCAGTCAGGCTTGTATCATCTAGAGTTATCTCAGGCAGCAGACGGAAAGTGCTTTCATCAAAAATAGATTGGCGATTTCTAAAATTTAACATTATAGTTAAGTGAAATAATGCTTATATCCGAAACCCTGGGTAAAAAGTCACGTTCAAAAATATATTCAGCTTCTATTGAATGTTTTTTTATGATTTTGTATTCGATACCTGCAGTAAGCCTTTCTTTGCCTATTATTTTCTCAGCACTTTCGAAGAGCGGAGAAAATGTTTCTATACACAGATAGGGATTCAAAGGAAATTTTGGAATATTATATAAACACTTGAATTTAAATCTTCCTGTAAAATTTAATGTTTTATCACCAACGTCTTCGACAAATGTACGAGATTGCATTTGTAGCCTTAGTCGAGTAGAGAAAGAAAAGTTATTCAGGGGGAACGTTCCTTTAAGGTCGGTTAAAAATTTATGACGAATATGATAATTATTATCGTCTTCAAGCATGTTGGTCAGTCTGTATGATGCTGCAATAGAATTGTACTTACCTAATTTTTGTGAAACTCCGGCTTCAAGAAACATTTGTTCAGCTCTTGAAGCGTTTTTGAAAGTACGTATCATTGCTGACACATCAACCTCCAATTTTTTATTTATTGCGTATTCCGAGTTTATTCCATACCAAATCCCAAAACCATCATCCTGGCTATGACCCGATATACTTATAAATAATAAGAAAAATGACAATAAAATAGTCCTACCTCTCACTAATTTCCTTTTTATGACCGACCTGGGTTGAGAGATTATCAGTTTTATCCGAAGTTTCAAAATAGATCGTCAGATAGCAGATATCTCTTAAGAGGTCGATTTCACCAATTTCAACACGATTTATTCTACTGATCCCGGTTCTGAGCTGAAGATCATTAATCAATTCCTGGTGATTTTCAGGTTTGATAAGGTTTATCTTTTCATAAGTAATACTCTTTGCAGAGATATGTTTCATTAACCACTTCTTCTCAAGCCCGTATGTTATTAAAATAATAATAAGGTTAGCAAATATGATACCCGGAATACTAGTGGCAGTGTCAGAAAGTGAGTTAATTACAGAAATGCCTATTATAAGAAACAGATATGTCATCTCTTTAATAGGCATTGTGGTTGTCCTGTATCTGATAATTCCGAATATTGCGAATAGTCCCAGGGCAAAACCGACCTGTAACATGACATTGGCCAGAAGGTAGCAAAGCAGGAAGACAATGCTAGATATAAGAATATAGGTGAAGAGGTAGTCTTTTCTCCTTGTTGTTGTGAAGTACAACCATCTTACAATTAAAAGAATTACAATTAGGTTTAGGGAAAAGCGACCTACCAGTTCAATCAAGTTAGACAGGCTTGACATGTAAGTACCTGCTGATTGAGTGTTTTCAAATGCCACCAAAGCTAATGCTTTCATTTTCTATTTTATTAAGTTTCAATAATTTAGGCTTAAGTCTGTTTTTTCGGAGGGAATCATTCAGTATTGCACTTCCAACACAGTATTTACTGAATCCAGTCGGATGAATACCAATATTCTTCAGGTTATCATTAAATGGAGAAGATGCAGAATGTCCCTCCTTTTTCAATTCAGCAATAGCGATATATGGCATTTCAACCCTGTTACCTGTTGCTATATCTGTAAATGAAAGATCAAAGTCGAGGGTGATCCTTTCGATTGTTGCAAAACTGATAAGTGTAGTTCTTGTGAACCGGCTAATTATGACCGGTTTTAACACTGATGGATCAACGGAAGAATGTTCTCTGATAAAGTTACCGGATATCTCATCAAACGATTCAGATGCACCGTTATGATTAAGGCGGTTCTTAATGGTTCTGTTTTTGTTGGTTTTTGTTTTTACCTCAAGAAACGATTCACCTGTAGATTCATAGGTCCTGAAACGAATTTTGTGTCGTTCAAGATGACCGTTGACATGCTGATAATAAAAAAGAAAATCTGGTGTGTCGAGATATGTAGTTGTATAAAGCTGAGTCTTAAGTTTTTCAATTTCAAGAACTTTATATTTGCCATTCAGATTATGAATCAGGTCGGCGAGTATGTTAATTGAAAAAATGTATTTCGTATCTGTACGGTTCATAAACCTAACGCAATCCATTGCAGCTAATCGTACTGGTTTTAGCTTTACTAAAGAATTAAATATCAGTTCGTTGCGCATAAGATTCAATCACCCTTTTAATAAATATTACTTTGCAGAGTTATTTGTTGTGTTAAAAGTCGGATGTTGCCATCTAAAAGAGCCGGTCCCATCAGGAACTCTGGAAAAAGATAATTCAGTTTTCTGTGCAGGATATGAAATTTCATCAATTACCGAGAGGTCAGGTTCTGAAAGCACAAGTTCTTCTCCTCCAGAAGAGAGTTTGAAGTTTGTGTGCAAACCGGCCTGAGTAGTATCCTTATCAGCCCATATAACAAGGTATCCCTCACTTTTAATTACAGTTCCGGCAGGGATCTTCCATTTTGAAGTTTTGGTAACATTATCAGATAGATAATAACCCGAAATATCTATATCTTCTAATGTAAGGTTATATAGTTCAAACCAGTCATCATATTCCCCGTTCTGATCAGAAACTATCGTTGAGTTTACTGCCATAAGCTCATTAATAACGACATTTTTAATCACCTGATCTTTTTCCTTCTTACAGGAGAAGTTAGAAGATACGAAAATTAGGATCAGAATAGAAATTTTATAAAATCTCATAATTAATTTCCGGTATTTGAAAGAGAAGTAAGACAAAGATTCAAATCAGGTTTTGTACCTGAAATGATAAGAGCGGCACCCAGAGCAGATGCATTTGATATCTCGGAAGTATATACCAATTTAGCCTTATATGCTTCAGCAATAAGATTTAGAAAAAGGATATTTTTAGAAAAGCCACCAGTTATGAATATTGTTGTAATATCATCATTTTCAGGTATCACCAGGTTAATTGAATCGATTGTAAGATCACACAACTCGTTCATTAGCTGATGATATGCTTCCTCAAATGTTGAAAACTCATACATGTCAATATATTCCTTGAGTTCCCTATAGTACAGGCCTGACTGGAAAAAGTTTTTCTTATTGCCATACTTTAATTTCAAGCGGGAAGAGAGTTTAATGTCTGCAACAACTTTTTTATAGTAATCATCCGGCTTACTAAAGTGTTCAGCAATCCTTTTTGATGCAGTCTCATGAAGAAATCCCAGGAATAAACGAGAAGATTTTACGGGTTGTCTTGCAATACTCATATAGCATAGGCAATCCTTATCAAGTTGCTCTGCAGTAAGTTTCTCAGTATTGAACGGATTCATATTAATACACCAGGTACCAGTGGAAAGAAGTAAAAATTTCCCATTCCCTCCTGAGAAATAAGGGGCAAGGGAAGACGAGCTGTCATGAATACCAATTCCAATCAGCAATTTTTTACCACTTATTTCTACCTCATTCAGGGTATCAACCGGCACTGGTTCAGGTAAATTGAGTCCCTGATTTCTAACCCATTTATGGTAGTTCATATTATCAAAATCCCAGAGCGCTGTATGGCATCCTATAGAAGTATGTTCAGAATAAATCTTATTTGTAATAGTATAGGAAAGGTATTGAGGAAAATGAAGTATATGTTTGACTCTGGCAAAGGTCTCCGGCTTATTTTTCTTTAGCCAAAGTATCTGCATACCGGAGTTAAGCATTCCTAGTGCAGGAGATGCCGTCTTTCTGCAAAACTCATCCCTTCCGCCATTCCTTTTATATAATCCTTCAGGAATATACTCTTCAATAGGTTTCAGATAATTATAAACCGGGGTAAGTCTTTTCCCGTTATCATCAAGATAGACTAAGGTAGCACCGTATGTTGTGAAATTGACAGCTTTAAGGTTATACTTATCAGACATAACAAGGGTTGCCAGGGATTCTTTAATCCATTTTTCAATTTCTTCAATATCGTCGCATTCAAATCCGTCATCATCTAAAATCTCAGAAAATTTCTGTTCCGTTTCAGAAACAACTCTGAGTTCCTCATCAAAAAGGATCAACTTTTTATTTGTTTTGCCGATATCGAATATGGCAATAACTGTCTCTTTCATATATTTCTATTTGCCCCCAAATGAGGAAAGTTTTAATTCAAATCAATTAAACACAAAGGTCACAAATGGATTAAATACAATATTTTGCTTTGTGTACTTTGAGAATCTTTTGTGTTTTTTGTGGTTCAAACGGTTTCAATTAGTTCTTATCTTTTCCTGAGAACTTCTTTTTCGTATTTAGAAATTTCGTCTATATAATCCTGTCCTACCGGAATTTTGTTCAACATACAATAATAATCATATACTGCACCAAAAGGCTTTGTCTTCAGCATCTCAAGCAATGCCAGCCTTTCAAAGTTCTTTCCCTGTTCTTCGAACTTTACAAGGGTTTTTGTTGGCTCAAGCAGGGCATACATGAATGCCATTTGTGCTGACCGTGTACCAATTACATATGCACCAATA
>Ga0172369_10010184_pt1 | contig 10279 bp, 9 predicted proteins | sample LakKiv25m_FD_114539 | JGI IMG/M metagenome (GOLD analysis project Ga0172369, IMG submission 114539) | Freshwater microbial communities from Kabuno Bay, South-Kivu, Congo - kab_022012_11.25m | ecosystem: Environmental > Aquatic > Freshwater > Lake | place: Democratic Republic of the Congo...
AAAAGTATTTGGTGATGAGCCAAATACGATATGAAAAATGGAGAGAGAAGAAAGTTTAGCTCCATCTCTCATATCAAAGTTGGGGGCGGTCCCCAACTTTTTTTTTTTGTTATTTGAAAAAACAAATATATATTATTTAAAAAATAAAATAGGAGAAATATGAAGATAGAATTTTATAATTATGAAGAAAGCAACGAAAAAATCTTTATTAAAAATTCTAAAGCAGTACTCAAAAAAAATTTTACTGAAGATGGAATATTTAGTAAAGAAATATTTGGAGATATGAAGAATATTTCTTATCAATGTAGTTGTGGACAACTTAAAGGAAAATTTTTATTAAATAATGAATGTCCATCATGTAAAACAAAAGTTAATAAAATCGATAGTGTTACAAGAGTAGCATATATTGATCTTGAAGATTATTATGTTATATTTCCAATATTCTATTATTTTTTAGAGAAAGTAATGCCATTAAATAAGATTATAAACTTTAATCTTGATATAGACGAAAATGGAGAAAAGATAACAGAAAAAAGATTCGAATGGGAAAAAATTGGTCTAATCGAATTCAAGAATAAGTTTGATACTATACTAGATTTCTATGAAGAAAAGTATAGCAAAAATAAAGAAAAGACTAATATTATAAATTTTATAAGAAGTAATAGAGAAAATATATTTACCAACAAGATATTAGTTTATAATCTTAGGTTGAGACCTGTTCTTTTGATAAACCAAAATCTTGTTTATGATGAGGTAAATAAATTTTATACTCTAATCCTAAATACTCTCGATACTATAAAAGAAAAGAAAGAAAAGACCGATATTATTTTTCCTCTTCTTTATAAGATACAAGAGTACTACATAGAGATTTCTAATTATATTATAGAAGAAATTTCAACTAAAACAGGAATTATTAGAAATAATCTTTTAGGTTTTAGATCTAATTTTTCTTCAAGGTCTATTATAACTCCAGGAGATGTTCCAATAGACAGTATAATACTTCCTTACTTAGGAGCAGTAGAATTGTTTAAATTCAGTATAATAAATATTCTAACTAAGATAGGTTTTAAAGATCCTCTTTCTAAATTCTATTTAGCTACGCAAAAGTTTGATGGAGAAGTATATGAAATTCTGAAAGAAATTCATTCCAAGTATAGCATACTGTTAAATAGAAATCCTACTATAAGTTTTGGTTCAATATTAAAACTTAAAATAAAAGAGATAAAGAAAGAGTATAATGATTTTACTATCTCTATTAATAATAATATTCTAAAAATGCTCGCTGGAGATTATGATGGAGATGTTCTTAATGTAATCTTAATAATCGATAATGAGTTAAAAGATTTCTTTGAACCATTCTCACCTAAAAATTTATGTATATCAAACGATAATGGTTTATTTGATAGAAGATTGCTTCCAGCAAGAGATAATATTTTAGGAATATATAGTTTATTTAACTAAAGAGGAAAAAATGTTTAACTTATTACAAGAATTTAAAGAAGAATCAGAAAAATTTAATAAAGATTTTATATCTTTAAAAGAAAGAGACTTTTCAAATCTAAAGTCACATTTAGATAAGATATGTAAAAGTCTAGAAGTGATTAACAATGTTTTTTATAAAGGTTGTGAAATAATTACTAATGAGAATGAGTTTGTTAGAGAAAAAAATATCGATGTCGATATTAGTAGATTAAATAAGATTAATCTAAAATTTTTAATAAAAGATTTGACAGAAGAAGAAGAGATAACTTGTACTCTTTTCTTTCCTAAGATTATAGATAAGTATTATTTCGTAATTAATGATAATAATTATTTTCCAATTTTTCAGTTAGTTGATAAAAATACTTATATAACCGGATTCGGAGAGAATAAAGCCGTAAATCTTAAGACCCCTTTAATGCCCATAACTATAAATCTATCTGAATATAAAAGCTTCTTTTTAAAATCTTTAGACCGTTCAGAAGAAATAGAGATAAAAGGAAAAGAAATATTCATAAAAATTTTCAGTAAGAATATAAATTTCTTCTATTACTACTTAGCCGAATTTGGTCTTGAAGAGACTATAGATTTCTTTGGTTACTCAGATTTCATAAAAGTGAATAAAAAGACAGAAGATAGTTTTTCATTTAATATATCTGAAAATTTTAATATTTATATTAAGAAAGAGTTTTTAGATAATAATCTAAATTATAATTTTCTAATATCTTTATTTGAAATACTAAATAAGACAAAAAATAGTCTAAACATAGATTATTGGAAGAAAAAATTAGGAAGTTTCTTTACTAAAAATCTTTCAAGTCAAAAAGATAAATCTGAAAGATTATTAATGTCTTTTAAGAGAATTTCAGTAGGTTTCGATAAAGATATCTTCCAGATAATTAAATGGATGATAATAAATTTTAAAGAACTTAGTGAAAAAGATAATATGGACTTAAAGAATAAAAAGATAAGATTATCAGAATATATTTTGTATCCTCTAATGCAAAAATTTTCAGATAACGCTTATAGAATTTTTAATTCTAAAACTTCTCCTAAGCTAAAAGACTTAAAATCTCTATTTAGAATAAAATCAAACATTTTATTAAAGAAGATTATAGTAAGTGAACTATTAAGATATGATAATAGCGTAAATGGTTTAGAACTATTTTCTTCTGTATTAAAAGTATCTCAAAAAGGTCCACAAAGTATTATTTCTAATGGTTCAGAAGTGCCAATAAAATACAGAAGTGTACATCCTTCTTATCTTGGAAAAATTTCTTTAACTTTTAGTTCAGCTAATGAGCCAGGATTAAATATGACATTTGTTCCATTTATTAAAATAAAGGAAAAGAACAACGAGTTCTATTTCGAAGAAAATAAAGATTTCATTTAGAGGTTAATATGAAAGAAATTGTTGATTATTTCGATTCTCTTGTAGTAGAAGGAATCGTCTTTAGTGATGAAGAGAAGATTAATTATCTATACGATATACTATTTGATAAGATTTTATCTCTTCTGGGAGAAGATAGTTTTGAGTTAAAAAATTCTATTCTTATAAGACTAGAACGCATTATACTCTTGACTAATGAATATATAGATATTATTTCTAATAAGATATCCACTTCTTATATAAATTTGTATAAGTTAGCATTTGTATCACTATTTCTACAGACTGTAAATTTTTTCTTAGGAAAATTTTCAGAAGAGCCTTCTCATAGAGAGTTAATTTATTATGAGACCTTTATTTCTGAAAATGCTCCAAGAAGATCTTCCTTTGTAGAAGAAGTAGATGATGTCAAAAAAGAAGCAGATTATGATATTTTAAAAGATTATATAATTTCTTTTTGTAACTCTTTAGATCACATAAACTCAATAGATTTTGAGTTTGAAAATATTGCGAAATTAAATTAGAAAGAGTTGCTTGCAACTCTTTTTTTTTTTATAAATTAACGAGAAAATCATGATAGTTTATTATAATTCAATAAAAAGTATAGCTAATTTAATAAGTACGTTTTCTAGCGGTATGATGGAAACTATTATAGGACGTTTTCCAGTAGATTTTTTTAGGCATAGGTATATTGATACAGCTTCTTTATCGTATCAAAGACGTTCTCCTAAGAAGATTATACTTTATAGAACTCCTGCCATATCCTTTAAACCAAATCTTTCTGTAGAAGAAAATTTATTTAATTCTAATGATATTAGGAATATTATAGAAAGAAAGATTAAAATAAATGAAGAAGATGGAACTAATCTAATTTTAAATTTTGAAAGGATGAGAATAAATTTTGAAATTAAAATAAAATTAGAAACAAGACTGCTAGGATATGACATATTAAATTATATGAAGAATTTATTTCCTTTTAATAGTTTTCTACATAAAGAAACTTTCTTTGAAATACCTCTTCCAAATGATATGGTAGAGATATTCATGATGTTAAAAGGTTATTCTTTAAATAAAATAGAAGATGTTAGAAATTTTGTAAGTTATCTAAACTATAGAATTGATAATAGCAATTTTAATTTTTCTTATAAAAAGAATCTTCTAACTGGGAAATATGCTATTTTTATTTCTTACCTTCAGAACGCTCAAATATTTTTTGAAGGTTTTCCTCAGATAGATTTTAATACTAAGAATAAAATTTCTGACTACAGTTTTTTAAGTTTTGAATGTTATATAGAAAGTTGGGTTCCACAGTTATTCAGGCTTGATTTTGAAGAGTTGGTTTTTAAAAGCTTTAATATCTTAAAGATTGACAAGAAATTTATAAATATAGATGAAGAAGAGAATATCACCGAAGTAGATTTCAATCATTATATAGAACTTTATAGATTTATTATGGATAGAATAAATAATAAAGCTTATCTTATATCTAGAAATCTTAATAAAGAATTTAAACGGTATATGAACTATTTACTGAATATTCTTTATAAGTTTAACTCAAATATATCTTCTGTAATAAATGATTATGATGAACCAATTATAGATGATATTTTAAATAAATATCCAGAAAAGATTAGAAACTTTATTTCTGAAATTAGCTATGCGGAAAAAAACAACTTCTTATTTGAAAAATCATTTAGTAGTATAAAACCTATAAATGGTCTCTATGAAGGTCAAGAGAATACTATAAAAGATATGAATGATCCTCAAAAAGATAACTTAGATATTTTTCGAAAACTAAATAAGGAAGAATTAAAAAGTTATAAAACTTACTTTGATGAAAATATAGGAAATATTCTCAATCCTTTAAATCCATTGAACCCAAATTATGATATTAATGAAAATATAAATTCTTTGAATAGTAAGTATAACAAAAAGAATCCAGAATCTTTCCTTAACAAAGAAAACATAAATTATATTGGTAATTCTATGAAAGATCTTGAAGGAATCTTTACTAATATATATGTGGATAATAATACTTTTGAAGATGATAAACTTGAAAGTAAAATAGATAGTACTATAAATAATACTATTCTTTTAAATTTTTATATTCAGAACAAACCACCAGAGATATATAACAATAAGACTCTCTTTAAAAGAGAATTTTTTGTGACAGATATTAATAACCAGATAGAAGAAATAAATATATCTGAAAATCTTGATGTTGAAGAGAAGAAAGTCATAGAATATATTCTAACGAACAGACTTAAAATAGATGATTACTTCATTCTGTATATAAAAGAGAAAGGAGATTTCTATAATGAAAAAAATAGAGATGTTTCTTTTAAAGTAAATTGGGAAACTTTTTATATTAAGTTCCTTAATCCGAAGTATAATGTTACATATGAGCTAATAATATACAGAGATGTTGTTCTATATAATGAAATTTTAAAAAAGCTGAATCCCATTTAAGAGATTCAGCTTCTTTTAATTCGAGTAGTTGTATTGTATTAATAAAGCAAAATATAAGAATATCGCTTTTTTCCAATTAATTTTTGTTGCCACTCTATTTGTTTTTAAATAGGAGGCAGAATATTTTTCTAACCATCCTTCTAGTATTTTTTTAATTTTTAAAACTCTTTCATCTATTGTATTGCTTTTAGAATAGATTGAAAAAATATAACTTATATAATCTTTACTAGAGAAGTCTTCATACTTTCTTTTGCCTTCTATCATATAAAGTTCTATGATAAGTTCTATTAATTTTTTAATCTCTTCTATCTTTTCTTTCTTCATTAGTTCATTAATAGTATTTAATAACGAAGAAAAAGAAATAGTTGTTATTTGAGAAGCAAATTTTACAAGTTTTATATTCACAGAGTATTTTACTACTTTGAGAATAATTTTATTTGTAAGATTGGTTATCTCCATACTAGAATTAGTATTCATTGAATAATTCTCTTCCGAATAATCATCCGCAGTAGTATTAAAATACCTTCCTGAATTTTTATTTTCTATATACTCCAACCATAATCCAATAACCCATTTTCTTATTCTATTATTTAGATTCAAACCATACTCTAAGAAATCCTTATCGCTATTAGTCTCTAAATTTCTCGAATATGATTCATGATTCTTTAAAGATTTTTTATAAATTGCCTGAAAGATATTAGGAAATTTTTTAAGGTCATGTTTGTTACTAAGATGATTAACAGTATAGATCATTGTTTCTTTTTGTATATATTTGATACGACTAACATGATTCATAACATAGAACTGTAGCGCCATAAATAAGATACATTTTTCCATTAACTCTTTGTTTTTATGTTCATAAAAATATCTTACATAACAAAGCATTAAGACTGTAAATTCATTATTAAGACTTTTCCATGAAGCTTTAATAAAGTCTAGGCTCTTTAGAACTGTTTTAATTTCTTTAGGTTCTATACCAGATAACACAAAAAAGAAATTTCTATCACTATCAGAAATGTTCACTCTTTCTATTGGATAAAGAGTAAATAAAACTTCATTATTTTTATCTATGAATTTTTGAAAAAAATTATTGAGTTCAACAATCTTATTCTTACTGTCTTTTTTCATGTTTTCGCAGAAAGGATCATAGATAATTTTTTTTATTTTATTACTCATTTTTAAGCCTAAGATAGATTATTATATGTAGTTTCGTCTATCTCTACTTCTATATGTAATATACTATCGAAGCCAATATAAGTAACACTAAAAAGCGGAAGTTCTCTTTTAAAAGAAAAATAATATCCTTCTATATGTTTTTTTCTTTCTTCAATACTTCTATCGATAACTTTTACAACTTCATTGGTTGTATCAAAAATAAACTTGCAATTATTTCTATTGAATCTTATTCCGTCTTCCATTGTCTGAATAGCAACAATTTTTTCAACAGTAGTATTTCCAAGGATATTTTCTATATTCTTAAGTGTCATTTTTTCCTCTAGATTATTTATAAAAATGTTTATTTTTTCTAATTTGTAAATTTTAATTAATAAAATATTAATATATTATATAGCTGACTAACAAATAAGGAGTATTGTATGAAAGTAAGTGATTTAAAAAGAGTTAAAGAAGTTCTTAGTTTGAAAGAAATAAGTTATGAAGATTTTTCAAACTCCATCGATATTCTAAATTTCTTTTCAAAATTCTTAAGAAAAAATGAAAAGAATTATAGAACAGGAAAACCAACTATAAAAGATAAAGATTTCGATAGCATATTAAAAATCTATAATTCTTGCTTCGAACTTTTGAATGACTGTGAGATGCCAGAAGAAATTAAATTATTGGAAAAATTTAATCCCATTCAAATTCAACCAAAAAAATTAGAACACGTTTCCAAAAATTTTCTTGGCACTTTAAAGAAATGTAATGATTTGAAAGAATTAATGGAATGGTATGATAAGATAGTAAGCACTTTAAAAGAGCCTGTCGACATTATTGGTGAACTCAAGTATGATGGTTCTTCTATATCCGCTGTATTTAATGAAGGAAAAATGATATCGGTTTTTAGTAGAGGAAAAGATGGAAAAGGAGAAAATTTAACTTCTTTGTTTGAAGGATTAAAGCTTCCAAAATCTTTATCAAAAACTAAAAAAACTGAAATAAAAATTGAAGCTTGTGTGACCGATGTTGATTTTGAAGCATTAAATAATTTAGAAAATATAGAAAGAACTTATGCAAATAACAGGTCAGCTTCTTCCGCTTTATTAAGTGGTGTCAAAAAAGAAAATGGAAGTGAGATGGTTAAAAAATTTATCTCTCTTATTCCTTTAGATATCATGTTAGATGATAGGATCTTAGTAAAGCAGGAAAAAGAAGACTTCATTAAAGAATTGGTAACAAACCAAAAAGAAGGGGATTTTAAGTTTTTAATTTTTGAAGTTTTTAAGAACCACTCTGGTTTATCAAATCATAGATGGATAGATATTTTTGTAAAAGATCTTTACAATCTATTTAATCAAGGAAAAAGATTTTCTTATCCTCTTATGATAGATGGTTTAGTATTCAAAGTGCAAGATTTGGACCAAATCAATAAGTTAGGATACGATAATGAAGGTTCTCCTAATTGGGCAGTTGCTTTAAAATTTGAATATATAAGCAAAGAAACTAAGATAGAAGATATTTTACTTTATTATGGAAAGACTGGAAGAATTTCACCAGTTGTAAGGTATGCTCCAATAAAGTTCTATGGAGCAGTTCAAACAAAAACTTCTATTTCTTATAAGAGATTTAAAGAATTAAATTTATCTAAAGGCGATACGGTATTAATAACCTATAGGAATGATGTTTTAAGTTATATAGAAAATATAACAAAAAAATCATCTAACCCACCTATAAAGATAAAAATGACGTGTCCTATATGTGAAAAGAAACTAACTGAAAGTGATAGTAAAAACCTTTTATTCTGTAAAAATGAGGAATGTAAAGGAAACATATTGGGAAAAATAGAAAATTTTATTATAAAGATGAATGTAAAGAATATCAAGTATAAAACACTAGAAAAACTTTATAATGAAAATATAATTAATTCTATTGAAGATATCTTTCAAGAACCGGAAGAGCTAGAAGAAAAAATATCCAATTTGGAAAATTTTGGAGAGCTATCAGCTAGTAATTTTGTTAATGAAATAGAAAATATGAATAAAGAAATTTTTGATTATGAATTCTTTTCATCTTTAAGTTTTGAGAATCTTGGAAAGACTCGTCTAAAAGAAATATTTAAAAAATATACCTTTGACGATATCTTAGACATATGTAATAAAAACGATGATAAAGTTTTTATAGAAAAGATTTCTGAAATTAATTCGATAGATAAAATTTTAGCAGAAAGTTTCTTAACTGGTCTCATTAAAAATATGAACCTAATTGAAAAATTAGAAAATAATTTTGTTATCAAAAACTATAAAGAGACAGTAGTTGAAAGTAGTGATCCAAAAACTTTCGTCATAACAGGCGAATTAGAAAATATGGATAGAGAAGAAGCAGTAGAGAAATTAGTATCGAAAGGACATAAAGTAACTAATAGTGTTAGCAAAAAAACTAATTTCTTGGTTACTAACAATACTAATCTTAATACTGTTAAGCTTAAAAAAGCCAGAGAATTAGGAGTTGCAATAATAAACCAAAAAGAGTTAGAGAAGTATTTTTAAAACATAAATATAATAATTCTTTGAGGAAAAATGAAAATCGATATAAAAGATACTATAGCAGAGGAAATAGACAAAAAAGAAAATTCTTCTGGCTTTATAGTAAATAACATAAACTTTAGTAATAAAAAAAACTTCGTTTTAAAAATAGATGATTTTTCTAAACTAATAAAATCTACTCCAATTAGTATAGAAAATTTAGAAAAAAAATATCATAAGAAGCCAAAGCTTTATTGTTATGATAAATATTCTAATGTAAATCTGTACAGATTTATTTTATTTTTAAATGAAGTTTTTTATCCTGATGATTTTGTTATGGAAAAAGTTAAATTTATAGAAAAAGAAGATATAGATTCCTTTTTGAACGGTTTAACTAATTCCTCTTTCGATATTTCTCTGTCTAATAGTTTTAATTTTAAAGAAATTTTATGAAGCATTCAATCGAATGCTTCATTTATTTTTTTCTCTAATTCTTCTTCGCTAATAAAAATATATTTTTTTAATTTTCTATGATAGCTAGAATCATATGCGCCATTGTATCTTTTTATTATATCGATTAAGGTTATTTTCTTTTTTTTCCTCTTTATATCGATACATATCTCTTTTAAAACGAAAGAACAAGCCAATATATTTTTAAAATTATTCTTTAAATCTTTTTCTTTTATATTATTATTTGATAAAGTTTTTTTCCAATATTTGTAAATAATGGCAGAAAAACCTACAGGCAGACCGCTTTTAGTCATTTTATGATTAACAAACTTGTATTTGCTTTCTATCATAATTATAGAATGTAAAAGATTTATATCGATATTTTTAGAAGAAACTACAAGAGAAGAAATATAGACACTATCTATATTATTTTCTTTAAAAAAATTTAGAATTTTCTTATCTACCACTTTCTCTAATCTAAAGTCTATTTTATTTTCTATTAAATTAGAAAAAGAAATAAGAAGAAAAATAAATATTATTTTTTTCAAAACCTCTCCATATTTATTCATATAAATAATATGGAAATGTTTTTTTATTTAATTGACACAAAAGTCTTATATTTTCTGAAAAATAACTTTAAAAGTGGATCATCATAGTATATAGAAGGAACTATATCATATTTCAGTATTTTTTCTTGTTTAACTTTGTTTAGAGTGTTCCAATCTATATGTTTATCTAAGATATTTATATGAAACTCATCTATATATTTAAGATTTCTAGTAAATAATGGCACTAATAATCTATAAGCTAACTG
>Ga0172369_10010186_pt1 | contig 10277 bp, 9 predicted proteins | sample LakKiv25m_FD_114539 | JGI IMG/M metagenome (GOLD analysis project Ga0172369, IMG submission 114539) | Freshwater microbial communities from Kabuno Bay, South-Kivu, Congo - kab_022012_11.25m | ecosystem: Environmental > Aquatic > Freshwater > Lake | place: Democratic Republic of the Congo...
GTACCCTACCAGTATTAGATATTATTAAAAGGTCAGGATTAAAGAGGGGAATAGTTTACAAAACACTTTACGATCTACAAGATAAAGGTTTAGCCTCCCAACAAATAATAAAAAAGAAACTCCATTTCAGAGCCGAACATCCATATAAACTATCGGAGCTGGTTGAAGAACAATTGAAAGAAGCTCAGAATCACCAACTAACTCTACAGACTTACCTACCCCAGCTTATATCAGCCTATAAAACAACTGACAATAAGCCCGGCGTAAAGATATACGAAGGAATAAACGGCATTAAAGAGGTTTACAACGATACTATAAAAGAAGGTAAAGAAATATGGGCAATACTACAAACATCCGAGGTTGAACCTAAAGTTTATGATTGGCTTTCACATACATACGGTAAAAAAAGAGCTGAAGCCAATATATGGGCAAAGGTTATCGCTGCTGAAGATGTTAAAACAAAGGCGTACGTAAGCAAAAACGAAGCTGAAAAGCGTGAAACACGAGTAGTACCAAAGGAAAAGTTCCCTATTGGCATAGAAGTGGATATTTACGGGAGCAAGGTTGCTTTTATTAACTTCCACAAAGATGGTGACTTAGTAGGGATTATTGTTCAAAATGAGCTTATTGCTAACACAATGAGGGCTATGTTTACATTAGCATGGGAAAAGGCGGGAGATTATATAACTCAAATATAAAGTGTTAGTGTCTACCTCGTTGCATAACCTCTAAATACAACATACCGTTTTCATCAAACTCAGCACTTACCGTTGGGACTCCATACCTGGCATTATTTCTAATAATCGAAGCAATTTTGACATCTCTAAAGGCAGGTTCCTCGTGGCTATAAATCAATGCTTGTCCTAAACTCATACCCCAAGCAGGAATATACATATTAAAGTCAATTCCGGGCCTTCTAAGGCCTAAATCAGCTGTAATAGCCATAAGTCTATCACCGCATAGCTCAGTTACATCAAAGTTTGGGTCCTTCTTTAGCAAGTAATATACATTACGTATATCCTTGTTCTCACCAATAAGATCTTCGTCTACTACCTCAACTGTAAAGCCCAATAACTCACCTAACATTTTTAACTGTTCTTCATTTACCACCATTCTGTTGAAAAAATGATACCCATCCGGACTATCGTGGATCATTGAGGTCTTTTCAGGATCTACACCTAAGTGTACAAGCGAATCGTGCAATCTATCGGCACTTTCCTTGTAAACACCAACAGCGGGATCAGGAAAATCTACCAACCAAGTATCGCAAGTTGAAGTCATCTGGCTTAAAGCATTGGCTAATTTTGGCAATGTATTGGCATGAGGAAGTGATCTACCCACACATACACCTAAATCAGCGTGTTCTATACCTAAATCACTTAATTTATCCCATACTCCCTGAATAACGCGCATTTTTCCACCTTGTTCCTGGGCTGAAACTTCTAACCGGTCATGGAATTCTCCTTGTGGTTCTACAGAAACAACATTCTGACAACCTTCAGCAACCAAACCCAAAGATACCCTGCCAAGGCCGGCCGCCAAATCAATTACAGTAGCCTCCTCTAGCGACTTACCTAGCCTATCTGATAATACAGTTCTCGCTAAACCCACTTCGTGCTTAGTTATTTCGGGAGCGTAATGACTAACAAAATCATTCAAGGACCTTGTGTAAACTTCACTAAGTGCGGCCATTACCTCTTCAACCTCTTGTCCATGTATTGTTTCGTATAATTTTTTAAATTCCGGATGTGTTTTAGCGAGTGGAGATAGTACTTCAACACAAGGAATAAAACCAAAGGTATTTATATAATCAACTGTAAATTGCTGCCTAGTTTCATCGTCTAAACCTTCCGTTGCTAATGCCCTGTCTGCAATGTCTTTTGCGCCACTAGACAATAAAAATCCCATTGCCTTTTTAACTTCCCTTCGATCCCCTGCTTTAGCAGACTCAACTAAACCCAAAGATAACGCTTCAGAATAGGCTGCTCTTGCTCGCTCCGCTCTAATTTCACTTGGTGTCTTCCCTGTTTCTGGATCTCGTTGTGCTTCGTCACTATATGATTGAAATGTTACTGGTTGATATGCCAACCAAACCTTATATGCCATATACTCAGTTAAAATACCTTTTTGCTCAAAATCCGGGTTCGTTAATAATTGTTCAGCTACATCCATTCTTATAGGGTTTTCCCAATCGGCAAGACTTAGTCTTTTGACAATGTTTGACATATCGGGGTTGAAAATAACCCCTAAATCATCACCGATTCTGGACGCCAATCCATCCCAAAACTCGTCAGCTTCAAAGTCTCTTTCAGAAGGATGTGTGTGATAAAGTTCATCTGCTCTAGCTGACGCAAACTTCCAAGCTGTTAGCACATGCCCTAAAGCTGCGAGATCATCCTTATCAAATCCAGTCGGGGCTCCTTCACTAACCTTGCTTAAACAGCCATAAACGGCTCGCACAGCTTTGTAATAGTCGTCCTGATGTGCAGACCAGGTCTCCCTTGGGTCTTGAGTCTCTTTTAAGATACCTGCAACTCTAAATTCTTCGGTTACATCAAGTTTTTCTTGGGGGACGATTGATTCGACTGTTTCAGGCTTTTCTATTTCTTCAGTTAATGCTTCTGAGTGAACGGGCATATTTATATGATAAATCAAAAACCTATATTTTTGTAGGTATGAACTAGATCAATGGCTGTGGTGGTTTTGAATGAATAATCCTTCCCTTCCTATCTCGTTGCACTATTACCCTACTCTTTAAGGGCTCTGGGAGTTCAATTTTTATTTGAAATGGAAGCTTTTTCTTGGAATTACCGGGGAATAAATACTTCACTACACTCAATTTATCCCTATGGATAAACTCATAATACGTGGATTTTACATAACTAAAGTCTCAAAAGATACTACTTGTTCTACAAAGCTTCTTGGATGCGAACCTTGCCAAAGTATCCTAATTTAAGAAGTTTTGTGTCTTTTGTAAAATATGCGCCGCAATCAGCTTCAGAAGCGGAATGCAGATGTACGGTCCACAAAATTAAAAAAGTCTCAAACTTTTCTAATAAACCGGTCTCGGGAACTACACGTTTGTAGATATACGTCCAAATTCCGATAGAGATTATTGAAACAAATAAATGAACTGCTCTTTACAATGCCGTATATTGGTGTAATATACATCACATGCTACTGCTCCAGACACCTATTACATTTGATTGGGATAGTGGCAACAAGAACAAGAGCTTTATTCGGCATAGCGTGAGCTCTCAGGAGATAGAGGAAGTTTTTTTTAATAAACCTCTGTTACTGCAAAACGACACAAAACATTCTCAGATAGAAACACGGTATCTAGCACTTGGCCGAACATGCAAAAAAAGAGCATTGTTTTTGTCATTCACAGTTAGAGTAAACAAAATTAGGGTCATATCTGCAAGAGATATGAGTAAAAAGGAAAGGACAAAATATGAAAAACATAACTAAAGTGTTAAAAAAAGTTCCTGTGTTTAAAAACGACGATGACGAAAGAAATTTTTGGAACACGCACGATAGTACCAATTATGTAGATTGGGATAAGGCGGCAAATGTTGTGTTTCCTAATTTAAAACCAACAACCGAAGCTATATCTTTGAGATTACCCTCAACTTTATTAGCTAGACTAAAGGAACTGGCAAATTCCAAGGATGTACCTTATCAGTCACTTATGAAAGTGTATCTGGCACAAAGAGTTAAAGAAGAAAATTCAGGAAAATATGAGGTTAAATCTGGAAGGTCTTAGTGGGCTTCAAAAACTCTACCAAGATATAAACGACACCGGTAAGGATATTTTGCTACTTAGATCTACTTATGATGACAAACGAAAAGATGTGGACAGGCTTGTGCAAAAGCAATTAACTGAGCAAGTGAAAAGGGGTATTCATGCTAAAGTAGCCGGGCCTCCCGAGAAAGATGCAAAAGAACTTTATACAAAATATGATAAATTGAGACTTGTCGAGGAACGTTTTATTAGCAAATTCCCTTTTAATATATCAGCTCAAATCATTATATACGGAAATAAAACCGCCATAGCTACAATTAGGAAAAATATAATCATTACACTTGTTGACAATGAAGAGGTGACGCAGACCTTTAGGGTCCTATTTGACTTTATATGGCAATACGCTACTCCTGAACACAAAGAGCTGGTAAAAGATTGGAAATAGCAATATATCAACCCTCGTTCTCTATTGTGCCTGTCGGGATCTCAAACTTGTTTTCCATAAAATCTACAAATTTATGCGCAATAGACTCAAAATGCCTTGCAGCTTCAGAGCTGAAAGAAGCCTCGTTGTGACCACCTTCAGAACCTACTACAAGTCCTAGAACACGTCCCACACGTTGAGAGGGATATATTTCTGCTCTTCTATCCGGCAGTCCGGTACCCAAATCCAAAGACACAACAGGTGCTTTTCCAGGTATTCCCGTATACTCACCGTAATCACTCAGATCCACCCCAATTCTGGTTTCAATGCCGTTTGTTTTATTGGTAACCTTAAAGTTTATCCGTGCTTCTCCACCCGGCCTGTTGCCCACAGCTACTGTTTGTTGGGGCCTGACTGATATGACAACCCGCGAACCTGTTTTCCTATCTAAGATAGTCCATGTAGTTCTGGCATCTGTAATAAGATCCTTGCCGCTTTCATCAGCATATTCTGCCTGTACTTGAGGTTTTCCTTCTAATATTAATGCCGAATCCTTATCATACAAACCTTTTAAAACATCTAAAGCGTAGGAGACAGAGTTCATACTCTCTAAAAGATCTTTTATTGTTACTTCCCCACCTTCACCTCGTTCTATCAATAATGCGGCTCTAAAATACTCAGAGCACTTTCTTAATAACGCCTCGTGTATTTCTGAAGAAAATTTATATTCCAAACCCATTTCTACATTTTCAAATACCTTTCGCCACTCAAAGGCTCTGTTTGCAACCTTATAAAATTGAAGCAGTACCTCGTGTTGTTGTTTTTCAGATGAATAGGAGGATCCTGTATATTGAAGTATCGCCTCACCAGCTTCCCCATAATCTAAAGCTAAAAATACCTTTAATCCAAATTCCCCGTATTTTTTAACAAACTCTTTTAGCTGTTCTTTTTGGGTTTCCGAAGCTTGCGCATAATATACAATGAACCAGCCTTGTTCGTATAATTCCAAGGAGTTTAGCTTTATACCAGTTTCTTCATTTAGCTGTTCAAATAGCTGACCATAACCTGCCAAAAAAAGTTCCAAGAAGGATTCCCTGGCTTTTCTTTCATCTGGTTTTTCATCAGCTTTAGGTAAAAAAACATCTTTGGACGTTATTTCGTGAACAATGGCATCGATAGTGTTTTCTTCTGCTTCAAGATCTAACTTAAAAAATCCTAATAAGTGGTTGTTATTGTTAAAGACTCCAATAGATCCGTGACTGTCCACTCTTTGAACATATGCATCTCCATCTCTGTACAAACGTACAAAGAAATCAGGATCATTTTCTTTAGCGAGTTTGTAGACCTTGTCAAAGTATGAAACTCCTTCTTTGCTTGTTATTCCAATTTTTCCAATTTCAAGACGGTACAAAATTTCTGCGGACATTCGCCTTGTAAGCACATCCTCGCTTATAAGATTTTGCAAAAGATATGGGTAGCCTATCGACGACCCGAGTTTATCAAATGCTTCTACGTAACTTCCTAGACTTCCCGAGGACTCAATAGATAATGTCTCGCTCAACATTCTGGCAAGCTCAGATTTATCCTGTTCGTCTCTCAACTCCAGGCCACAACAAGTTCTACACAAGTACATATGTAGCGACCTCATGTGACTATCCATGTACCCAAGCCCCGTAGCCGAATAATCCTTGTAGTAGTCGGAACTCCATTCTCCCTGTTCGGAATCTTCCAGTAGTAAAGATGCATCGTGGTCGTCAGCACTTTCTCTCCACCCAGCATTAATCCCTTTGAATATATCTATAACATATGGGACTGATTCGGCTTTTCCAGCAACAATAATTGTTGTTAGTATCTCACCAGCAAGGGGATTAAGTTCCTCATAATCTAACTCGAAATTCGCACCACACGAAGTTGCTAGACTCAACAGAATTTCTCTGTTATTTGATGTTTCTGGAAGTATTCTCTCAATTTCAAGGAGTACCGGTACCACAGCCTCGTTGATCACGTAAGTATCACGAACTGAGTAGCCGTCATCTCCGCTACCATACCATTCAAGTCTGTCGGGTAGTTTTGTTTGCATCATTTCTATACCAGTTTTCAATAGCGCCATATAATCTTCTGGTTTCGAAACCTGCTCAGCTTTCAATGCCTGAAGTTTATCCCAAATTTCGTTTTTGACACTGTTACCAAACCATTGTGCCATCTTCACATAGCCTGACTTGGCGTAATTTGGAACATCCAGACCCCTATCACCTATCGGGTAACGCCCTAAAGCTGCAAATTCTCCTTCTCTTTGCTCAATTTCGTCTCGAGACAAAAAAATTCCACCAAGTCTTTCACTACTCGGTAGTTTTGCTGCTAATTCTTCTAAAGAGCTGGTAAAAAGAACTTTGCAAAGTAGAGTTAGTGGACATACAAAACTATCATATAGCAAAACCTGCCGGGGTTAAACCCTTATGCAGATCCTGGAAGAAACTTAAGTAAACGTTTACTGATCGTGTGGTTATAATGATTCACAAATCCGCACCTTGCCAAAGTATCCTAATTTAAGAAGTTCAATGTCTTTTGTAAGAAATATGTCGCAATCTGCTTCGGAAGCGGAATGCAGTTGCACATTATCTTCAAAATCTGATGTGGGACCAAAAGCCGCCTTTTGTGCGATTTCGCAAGTAGTATCTATAAAGTTATAAGTTTCAAAAAGAGATTCAAATTTTGAATTAGGAACATTGTGTTTATAAACATAAGTCCACGTACTTATAGACAGAACAGATACATAGAGGGAAAGTTGATCTAGTTTGCCTATTAAAAAACCGTCTCTATCCTCAATCGCGTCAATGAATATATTTGTATCAAGAAATACCCTTGCCATATTTTTCCTTAAGGTGTTCCCTATAAATTTTTTCTCTTTCTTCGTAGGTAATATGCTTTCCGGTTGACAATAATGAAACTACCTTTTTCAGCTTTTCAAGCGTAGCTGTCTTTACACTATCTTTATACGGCTCAACTACACCAATAATTTTGGACCTGTGAACCAGATACGTGGATTCCCCTTTTTTGAGGGAATCTTTCAGTTTGGCTGTTTTATTTCTTAGATCGGTAGTGGAAATGTAATTCATGTGGGTATTATATGTACATTTGAGTGTATTGTAAAGTGTACAGTTGACGGATAGACAGTAAAAGCCTCTGCAACTGCGAACAGCACCATCCAGCTGTTTACTAGCAAACGCTGGAACAAAAATACACCGCAGGTTGCTAAAAGGAGTACGAAAAAAGACCCCGACACATCAGAAATAACTGACACATCGGGGTCTCTTGGTTGTTTAAGAACTAGATAAACTTTACAACCTTATCCGCTACCTCCAGGGCCTCTTTTGCGCGCGCTAGCGACTCCACAAGCTCGTCGGGCACACCTTCCGGATACAACTCACCTACTCTAAATGGGTTTACCCACGAAAGAGTGTAAGTATCCATCCACAATTTCATGCGATAACAGTTTCGGTCAAACTTACCCGACACTCGATAACCCACTTTAAGTAGGGCTTTTAACGAAGCGGTGTTTGATGTCCGCACCTGCGATTGAATGGTGGCACGGTTCAGGATATTTACTGCATACCAAGTCCTGGCCAAGTGCGCCCGATATGCCACTCCCTTGCCCCACCAATTTCGATCACCAATGATAACGCCGGAAGTACAGCATCCCCAAAACGGGTGAACGCCGTGAAGGCCTGTCACACCTACAGGTACCTCCGAACCGTCCGGGACAATGCCCCAGATGACAGTGTCGGGTTCGTTGCCCACTTTTTCCCACCATTCTTCTTCTTTTGTTAAAGTCGGCGCAAATGTCATGTTGGTGAACATGGTCACCTCTAGATGCTGCAAATACTCTACATAAAGCACCATATCCGACTTTTTTAACGGGCGCAATACAACCCCAAAGTTTTCTAGCTCTATCCTCACAGGATTGCCGAACATGCAACACTCTCCTTTGTCTTTTCTGACTGAATACATTATTTCCAGCACGCACTCTCAATAGCACCTCCTTTGTGTGCACATTTGCTGGATCAGAAAAGACTCCAAAGTTGGAAGTTTACGTTTTAGTGCTTTTTTGCTTTTGGAAAAATTTAAACCTCCGTTTTGGAGGCTTACCCGAGCTAGCAAGAACTATGAAAAATTATGAAGAGATTAAACTAGCAGATAAGCCACACAATTAACTGAACAACCTTCAAAGGTGTCCATAGCGCCGTTGATAACGGCTGGGCTAATTAATTTGTGACTATAACTTCTGCTATACATGGTGAGGATTATATACTATTGTTGTACGATAGCAAATGTAGCGAGACTTGTGTTCCTAGTTTAGCGAGGCTATCAAACGCCGTCTCTCGTCCTGACCAGCCTTATCAAAGGTCTCGAGATTTTTTCCTATGGCAATGAGCTGAACAATACCCCGCGATAATCTTACCGGCACACCCAATTCTTCTGCTAACACACGTGCTGCAGCGTCGTGCGAACTTCCCCTGAGCCAGTCAAACGTTTTTAGTGACTCCGCATCCGGAAACCTGCTTTTCATATAATCTTTCAAACACCCGATGTATTCGTTAAACCTGTTCTGGAATTCCTGGGAGTATTGGTGCCCATCGTATCTAAATGTAACACCGGTGTCTTTGGCATAATTCAGTAAAACCTTCCTAGCAGTCTCGTCCCCCTCAAAAGCCATACGTTTGTCTTCTTCTGTCACATCCCCAGCAAGCTGTTTGCCCTGAAAGAAACGGTCATACTCGGTTTTGTATCCCTCACTGCTTCTAAAACCACTCAACAGCTCCGATGGATCACTAGTTTCTAGACTGGGTAACACTTCTTCCACTTGTCTTGCTAACATATACAAATAATATCACTTTGCAACAATACTGATACGCTCCTTTTTCTGAGAAAAATACTTATACCCCTCAAACCACACAACACTTAAAAGCCCAAAACCAATAGCCAAAGGAAAATCAAGCAACCGAGGGTCTCCAAACTCAAAAAGCTCCTGTACAACCGGAACGTACATACTTACAGCTAAAACACCAAGCACAACCCCAGCAATTACCCAAAGCAACTTAGTATGGTTTTTGATCACAAATAAAAATGGTTTGGACCAGGATAAACTCACAAGTGCCAGACTTAAATTTGCGCAAACCAGTGTGACAAATGTCAGCATGCGCGCTCTTTCAGCCGAGAAATAGTTGAGCGCAAAATAATAGACAAAGAGTGACACTATCAAGACACCAACTCCCTGTAGTACTCCGATCAAAGCCGTTTTGTGCGTAAATATTCTTTCGCTGATGCCGCGTGGTTTTCTTTGCATAATACCCTCTTCTTCTTTTTCGGCTTCAAAAACAACCGTGGAAAGCGGATCGATCATAAGCTCCAGCAACACTATGTGGACCGGGAAAAACATTATAGGCATACCAGAAAGTGTTGGCAAAATGGCTAAACCTGCTATGGGTATGTGAAGTGCAAAAATGTATATTAAAGCTTTTTTAATATTGTCATATATTCTACGGCCCATTTTTACACCTTTTACAATTGAGGCAAAATTGTCATCCATTAGCACAATATCTCCGGCCTCGCGTGCCACGTCGGTGCCACGCATCCCCATTGCGACCCCCACATCCGCAGCTTTAAGTGCAGGTGCGTCGTTAACACCATCGCCTGTCATGGCCACAACTTCTCCGTTGGCTTTTAGTGCCTGAACTATTTTAAGTTTCTGCTCCGGAATAACACGGGCAAATATATTTATTGTTTTAACTTTTTCGGTCAACTCCTCTACTGATATGTGTTGAATATCTGTTCCGGTTAGCAACATTCCGCTATTTTTTAGTCCAATGTCCTGGCCAATTTTAAGAGCTGTCCCAGGATAATCACCGGTAATCATAATTACACGTACTCCAGCCTGATAACATAACTGAACTGACTCCCTAACTTCGACCCGCACCGGATCTTCAAACCCCATTAAACCAAGTATCTCAAACTTTAAAGCATCGTGGTCAGCGGGTAACTCTTGGTCATACGGTAGAGAAGCTTTGGCGACAGCCAACACCCGTAAACCTTTGGAAGTAAGTTTTTCAA
>Ga0172369_10010189_pt1 | contig 10273 bp, 9 predicted proteins | sample LakKiv25m_FD_114539 | JGI IMG/M metagenome (GOLD analysis project Ga0172369, IMG submission 114539) | Freshwater microbial communities from Kabuno Bay, South-Kivu, Congo - kab_022012_11.25m | ecosystem: Environmental > Aquatic > Freshwater > Lake | place: Democratic Republic of the Congo...
CGTCTCCGGCGCCGGATTACCACTCGAACTGCCCTTTCTTATGGCCGATGCTCCCCAGGTGGCCCTTGTACCCATCGTGTCTTCGGTGCGGGCTCTGCGCATCCTGGTCAAGCAGTGGTTGCGCCGCGGGGCCACCCGGTCGGCCGATGCCATCGTAGTCGAGGGACCCCTGGCCGGCGGACACCTCGGCTTCAAAGCCGCCGACCTCACGTCTCCCGGAAATCGGCTCGAGAATCTCGTCCCGCCGGTGATCGACTATGCGCGGGCCGAGCTCGGCAACATCCCCGTCATCGCCGCCGGCGGCATCTACACCCGCGAGGACATCGACCGGTTTCTCGATATGGGTTGCAGCGCCGTGCAGATGGGCACCAGATTCCTCACTACCGTCGAGAGCGACGCTTCCCCAGAGTTCAAAGCGGCGATCATCGAGACCACCGAGGACGAGATCGGTCTCGCCAACCCGGCCTCACCCTGCGGATATCCGTTCCGCGTCACCAGCCGCTCGCCGCGGCCCAGCCGGCACTACCCCAGCAACCCCTGCAGGCACCGCTACCTGGTCGACACCGAAGGGCGCTGCCCGGCCAACCTCGAGCCCGAGAGCTTCACGTGCCTCTGCAGCGCCCTGCTCAGTGCCGCCGGGGTCCTCGAAGCACCGGGCGGTCTGTATACCACTGGGGCGAACGGCTGGCGGGTCGATCGCGTGATGACCGTCGAAGAAGTGCTGTTGGATCTGGGCTTCGAGCCGGTTGAACAACAGGTCGGAGCGGCCGCCCGCTAGAAGCCTCCGAGAGCCGAGGCTTTAGCCCCAGAACGTACCGAGCGGCACCCTCAGGTACGCTCCGACACGGCGAACGCCCGCCGCAGGCGACCGTCCGCGCCGTAGCCGGCCGACTTCTCCCGGAAATAGGTCAACACAGCCTGAGCATCGCGCATACCCGAGCATTCGGCGGCCACGTAGTCGTAGGTGTCCTCCCACGTCAGTGCCCGCGCGTCGCGTCTGGGGTCGGAGATGAATTGAGGCCGAAGCCGAGCGAGGAGAGGGGCGCCACTCCACGCAGGGGTAACGTGTAACAAGACGAAAGCCTTGTGGGCCAGCTCGGCCATGTACGAACCGAGCAACCACAGCTTGAGAAGCCCGAACGGACCCTTGTCGAAGGCCACTTCGCGGATGGAACCCGCAAACACTGTGGCCGACCAACCCTTGGCGCCCCGCTCGTACTGCTCCCACCCGACCGGTGTCCGAGGAGTCTCCGTGGACTGACTCGTCCGCGGATCGACGAGGACGAGCGTGTCGTCCGTGTCGATCAACACGGTAGGCTCAGTGGCGGTGGCCTCCTCTTCGTGGAAGGCATTTCGAGCACGCATGAGTGGCATGTAGATGCCCTCTCGTTGGGGCGAGTACCCCCAGTAGGTCACATGGGCGGTGGCAACACCGCGACCAAGCACGCGTTCCAGAAGGCCGGGGAGCGCCCCGGACACTTCGAGCCAGCGGAACACGTTCCACGTAACCGAGCGCTCACTATTCTCGTAGGCCAGCCCGAGATCCCACCCGCGCCGGCGGCCGCCCTTGAGTAAGACCAGGTCATCCTCCCCGGTCCACAAGAGGTTGTCGGCTTCGCGCTCGTAGGCGAATGTGCTCGCCGCCACGTAGATGCGGTGAAGCGGGCACCGGTATTCCGACGTGACTCGGAACAGAGCAGGCTGCAGAGGCACCCGATAGCCGCATCCCCTGACAGGGCAGGACACATCCGACGCACCTATGTCCAAACGAGGCTTCAGAAGCGATACGCCGAACATCCTGGTGATACCTCTCTCTCAGGGACAGTCTCACGCAGTTGAACGGACGAAGGCCTCCCGCGGGCGCGTCCCTCCCACGATGCTACCCGGCCGGAACCTTGGCATCGATGTGGCGCAGGGCGTCGAAGGCCGCAGCCGCCCCCTGACCGGCCGCCGTCACCACCTGCTTGAGCGCATGGTCGGTCACATCTCCGGCCGCGTACAACCCCGGGACCGACGTACGTCCCTCACCGTCGACCTTGATGAATCCGGCCTCGTTGAGATCGGTCAGGCCCCGGGCCAGCTCACTCGTGGGATCGACGCCCACGTATATGAAGACGCCACTCACCTCGAGCAGCTCCTCCGGTTCGCCTTTGGTGGAGGCCAAGCGGAGCCCATGGACCTTGCCTTCTTTGCCCACGATCTCAGTCGGCACCCGGCTCAGGCGATACTCGATCAACGGGTTCATCACGCACTTCACCTGCAGGCACTCGGTGGCCCGCAGTTCGTCGCGCCGATGAATGAGGTATACGTAGCCGGCGAACTTGGTGAGGAACTCGGCTTCTTGGGCGGCGGCATCGCCGCCGCCGACTACAGCAACATCCTTGCCCCGGAAGAGAGCCCCGTCGCAGGTGGCGCACCACGAGACTCCTCTGCCGGTGAACTCGTTCTCGCCCGGGATGCCGAGTTTGCGAGGAATGGCGCCCGTAGAAAGGATGACCGTTCGGGCCACTGTCTCAGCATCGTCGGCGACGATCACAAAATCATCGCCCTCCCGACGGATCGCCTCCACCGGGCTGAAGGTGCGGAATTCCGCCCCGAAGCGCTCCGCCTGCTGACGCATGTACTCGCCCAGGTCGGCGCCGGAGACCCCGTCCGGGAAAGCAGGGTAGTTCTCCACCAATTCCGTCTTGACAATCTGCCCGCCCGGAAGACCCAGCTCGAACACGACGGTGGATGCCCGGGCCCGCGCTCCGTACAACGCCGCGGTCAAGCCCGCCGGGCCGCCCCCGATGATTGCGATATCGACGATATCGGTCACTCTTCACTCCCCATGTCGCGCGGAGAAAGCCCGCGCGGTCGACGCGATTCCGGCAGATCTACAGCAATGCGCGCACTGCGGGCAAACGCCCCGCCGAACCTAGTTTCTCATTCTTATGGGCGATGAACTTGGCGTATTCAGCCATGAAGACCTTACCCGGGTCCCGTAGGTCGAACTTCTCCGGCGTGTCACGGAAGAACTCCCGGTGCACCCGCGTCCACACGAGACGCCCGTCGGTGTCGATATTGACCTTGGTCACGCCCAAGGGCACGGCCTTGGCAAAATCGTCTTCGTCCACTCCCCGGGTGCCCTTCATGGTTCCTCCGGCAGCGTTGATGCGCTCCACCTCTTCGCGTGGCACCGATGACGAACCGTGCATGACCAGGGGAAAACCGGGCAGACGCTGTTGGATCTGTGCCAGCACGTCCAGACGCAGCGCCTGCTCGCCCGAGAACTTGTAGGCCCCGTGACTGGTGCCGATGGCCACCGCCAGGCTGTCGCAGCCCGAGCGCTGCACGAACTCACCGGCCTGATCTGGATCGGTGAGATGGGCATTGCCCTCGTCCACCTGGACGTGCTCCTCCACCCCGCCGAGCTGTCCGAGTTCCGCCTCCACCACGATACCCTTCGCGTGGGCACGCTCCACGATCTCCCTGGTGATGCGGATGTTCTCATCGAATGGTTCGCCGGAGGCGTCGATCATGACCGATGAGTAGAACCCGCTCTCGATACAGTCAACGCAGGCGTCGTAGTCGCCGTGATCCAGATGGACGGCGAACACGGCTTCAGGGAACACCTCGTCGGCTGCACGTATGATGCCTTCGAGCATGCGCTTGTCGGTGTAGGAGCGGGCGCCTTTCGATATCTGGATGATGAAGGGAGCCTCCGAGTCGACGTTCCCGCGGAACAACCCCATGCACTGTTCGAGGTTGTTGATATTGTAGGCACCTACGGCGAACTTCTCATATGCGGCCTTAAACAGCTCTCTGGTGGTGACGATCATCGCCCTCTCCTTAGGTTGTTCGCCCTCTTGACCGGCGGCCCGGCGCCACATCCGGCCTCTGTGCGCCGGGGTCCTCTGTTGAAATGATGGTATCAGCCGCGCACGGGGCGCGCCACGCAGTGGGGCCTGTCGGATTGACCGAACGTCCGCATGGGAACTCCACCACCGACGAGAGAAGTCGCCCGCGAGGAGGAGAGATGGAAGACATCCATGACATCTTCACCACGTTCAAGAAGGAGTTCCCGGGCGTCAACGCGCGGGAGGAGGCCCTCGGGGAAGAGATCCACGTGCACGGCGGCCCCCTTCCCGAGAGTACTCGATGGCTGATCAAGGTGGCCATCTCCGGCGCGAGCCGTCACGAGCGGGCGTTGCAGACCCACATCCGCAAGGCTGTGGCCGCAGGAGCCACTGAGCAGGAGATCGCGCACGCGTTGTTGTTGCTGATCCCCACCTGCGGTTTTCCCACCTTCATGGAGGCCTATCGCATCTTCCGGGGTGATGCAGGCTAAGTACTCCGGCCGAAACGTTAATACAGGGGGGTGCGCAGATGAACGGACCGTACATGCAGTCGGCCGTGCCGGCTGGACAGTACCGTCTCGACCCGTACTTCGCCGTACTCCTGACCAAGATCGAGGGTGTGGGACCCGCTAGGTTGCTTCATCTGCTGGTGGTCCACAAAGCGGGCGAGGCCGACCCGGTCTTCTTCGTCACGGTGGAGATAGAGCGACGCCCGGACGGATCGGAAGCTGAGCCCTGTCTCTGCACGTTTGCCGAAGACGGTACCCACTCCCATGTGGAGCGGTCTCCGATCTGGGCCGATCTCGATACATTCGCGTCCCGGGCCGTCGAGATGGTCAAACAACGCTACGGCGTGACGGAGTGAGCGCCGTACGCGCCATCCACGCCGGCCGGCTGCGGTGGTGCAACCAGGCGGTGCGCACAGCTTCACCGAGGGTGAACGCCGCCATGGCCGCGTAGATGCCCGTGATGGCGCCCCAGGCGACGGCCCCGAGCAGAGTCAGGCAGATCACCGCCAGAGAGAGGGCGACGGCTTCCGTGATGCCGCGGGTCCGCCGGCTGTCGACTATGAGACCCTGAAACAGGCTCTCCAGGACCGAGAACGCCGGCAGCGGCAGGGCTATCCAGAGGCTTCGCTCTGCCAAGACGGCCAGAGACGGCGGCAGACCCAGCACCCCCTCGAACCACAATCCGCCCGCCACCGGCAGCAGCACGATCAACAGGAGCCCCGTCGATGCCGCAGACAAGTACCGGGCGAACCTCTGGAGCCTCGCGGCGGCGCCGGGCTCGTCGATCAGCGCGACCACGACCTCGTTGTAGGCGAAACCCGGGCTGCGGAGCAGGAAGCTGACCCCCGTGACCACCGGCCACACAGCGAGCGACTCCAGAGCGCCGGGAAGGCGGCTCATGGCTGCGCTGCCGATGGGCTGAACGAGCAGGCCAAGCAACGATGTGAGCGACAGCGGCACGTAGAACGCAAGCAGCGAGCGGAGGGTCAGCCGACGGCCAGGCGTTCCTATGGCAGGCCTCAGTCGGTTGGTGACCACCGGTCGCGCGCTGAAATGGGCGTACGCTGCCTCGCTGAACACGCCGGCCATGATCGCGCAGGAAGCGACCACGACGCCGGAGACCGACCCGACCAAGTAGCCGATGGTCAGTACCGTGGTGTCGGCCGCCAGGCGCACCAGCGTGCCCGTACCGACCATCAGCGAGCGACCGAAGCGTATCAACACCCCTTGATTGAACCTTCGGTAGGCGATCGCCCAACTCCAGGGGATCATGATGGCAAGGCCGACGCGGGCCGGCTCCACTATCTCCGCGGGCGCCCCGATCAGTCCCTCGACCACCACGTAGTACAGCGGCGTGGCTACTATCAGCACATGCAGGAGCGTCAGGGCCCCGCTCAAGCCATGCGTGAACCGACGCAGAAGCACATACGATTGCCAATCCCGGCAGAGCGCGGTAGACGCAGCGAGCAGCATGATGATGGGCGCCTCGATCACCAACGCCATCGGGAATACGATGCCGCCGTACGCGGCCAGGTTGATCTTCGGATCGGCGAGTCGCGCCAGCACGGCGGCGACCATCGGGCCTTCGAGACCCATGAGGGCCCAGCTGGCGGCCAGCGGCCACCACGTGCGCGCGATCAGCCTCAACGTCAACGGCGGCTCAATCAACGGCGTTTGAACCAACGACCGTGTCCCAGGCTCATGAAGCGTTGGTCGCCCAGCAGCCGGCGCGCCGTCAGTAGCGGACGTGCATAGGCGGCGATGGGATAGCGCAGCCGGTCCGAACCGTCGGTCACGGCCCGCCACAGCTCTTCGGCCGCCTCCTCCGGAGACGTGCGCTTGGTGATCGAGCGTTCGTACGCAAGCATGGCCTCCTGCATCGGGCGATATGCTTGGGAAGCCTCCGCGTCGCCTCCCGGCACCACGCCCGCCTTCCGGTAGATGGGGGTGTCTACGTAGCCGGGCTCGACGGCCTTCACCCGGATGCCGAAGGGCTTCAGTTCGTGCCACAGCGCCTCGGAGAACCCTTCCATGGCGTGCTTGCTCGCATTGTAGGGCCCGAACAGCGGGAAGACGACGCGCCCGCCCAGCGAAGTGACGTTGACGATAAGCCCGCTGCCCCGCGCGCGCATGGCGGGTACGAAAGCCGTGGTCAGAACGATCTGGCTGAAGACATTGACCTCGAACAACGAGCGGATGGCGTCGATGCCCGTGTCTTCGACACTGCCAAAGAGAAGCATCGCCGCATTGTTGACCAGCACGTCCGGGACGCCCCGTTCGGCCAGCAGGGTTTCCGCGAACGGCGCGACCGAATCCGGGACTGCCAGATCGAGCAGCCTGAGCTCCACGTTCGAGGGCCACTCGGTGACGGTCTCGCGGCCCAGATCGCGCACCGTTCCCACCACATCCCATCCTGCCTTGGCACAGCGCAGAGCCACAGCATTGCCCAAGCCGGACGAGACTCCGGTCACCACCACAAGCGTCACGTTGTACACCTCCTCAAGCCGGTCCCACCCCGCGGCGGAGTCGCACGAACACGGCCGACGTGTCTATACTTAGGAAGACTATACCTGCATCTGAGCCGGGTTTCTTACGACAGGACATCTCACACTCAGCCACAGAAAGGGGAAGACGTGCGCATCGGGGTGATCGGCTCGGGTATCGCCGGACTGGGAGCCGCCTGGCTCCTGTCGGGCACCCACGAGGTTGACATCTTGGAGGGAGGCGACCATCTCGGCGGGCACGCCAACACCGTCGACGTACAGGTCGACGGCCGGGATATCGCCGTCGACACCGGGTTCATGGTCTTCAACGAGCGCACGTATCCGAACCTCGTGGGCATGTTAGAGACCCTGGGCGTGACCTCTCAGAAGACCACGATGTCGTTCAGCGTCCGGTGCGGCGACGAAGACCTTGAGTGGTCCAGCCGCAACCTGGTAGGGGTCTTCGCCCAACCGGAGAACGCGCTGCGCGGCGGCCTCTGGCGCATGGTTTACGACATCGCCCGACTCTCGGCATCGGCGGACAGACTGCTCGCCGATACATCCACCTCGAACCTCACCCTGGGGGAGCTCCTGGAGCGCGAAGGCTACGGGGGAGGCTTCGTGGAGTGGTACCTGGTACCCATGGCCGCCGCCATCTGGTCGGCGCCTCCTGGCAAGATCTTGGACTTCCCGGCGGAAGCCTTCCTGCAATTCTGCGAGAACCACGGCCTGCTCCACATCACCGGGAAACCAACGTGGCGCACGGTCGTACAAGGATCACGCACCTACGTGCGGCGACTGACGGAGAACATCTCGGGTGACATCCGGCTGGGCCTGGCCGCCACCCGGGTCTCCCGTTCCGCCGATGGGCCGCTGGTGGAGCTAAGCGATGGTTCCACCTCGCGATACGACGCTCTGGTGCTTGCCTGCCACAGCGACGAAGCCCTGACCTTGCTGGCCGATCCGACCCCCGAGGAACAGGCGGTGCTGAGCGCTGTCACCTACCAACCGAACCACGTCGTGCTCCACACCGACGGCAGCTTCCTGCCCCGCCGCAGGCTCGCGCGGGCGGCGTGGAACTACTACGCGAGCGAATGTACCCTCGGCGCCGATGGGCTCTCCGTCACCTACGACCTGACCCGACTGCAGAATCTGCCCGTGAAGACCCCCGTGCTCGTCACCGTGAACCCACCACAGGAGCCCCGAACCGACCTGGTGCTTCGCACCTTCTCGTACGCCCATCCCGTGTTCACCCGTGAGGCGATGAACGCCCAACTCCGAGTACCGGAGATCCAAGGCGTGCGCGATACATGGTTCTGCGGCGCCTGGCAGCGATACGGGTTCCATGAGGATGGACTGTTCTCCGCCGTGCGGATGGTCGAACAGTTCGGCATCCGGCCGCCATGGGCGGGCCAGACCGAGTGGGGGGTGTCGCCTGCCCCGGTCCCGTGGCTGCGCCCCCGAACCGCGCGACCGGGTCTTGGAAATGCGGGGACGGGCCTTGCCTGACCCCGGATCCCCGGCCGACCGCCAGGCCTGGCTCTACACGGGTGTCACCGCACACCGACGCATATACCCCGTGGACAATGCATTCCGGTACGGCGTCTACTTCTTGTACGCCGATCTCGAGGCGTTCCGCGACCTCGCACGCAGACTCCGCCTGTTCTCCCTCAATGCACCCAACCTCGTCGCCTTCCAGGATAGCGACCACGGGCCTCGCGACGGTTCGGCCCTGCGGCCGTGGATCGATGCCCTGCTCGCACAGGCGGATGTCGATCTGGAGGGCGGAGCAGTACGACTGCTTGCGTTCCCCCGCGTCCTCGGCACGCGCTTCTACCCGGCCTCGTTCTGGTACTGCTTTCACCGCGACGGCACCCTGCGCGCTGTACTGGCCGAGGTCAACAACACCTTCCACCAGCATCACAACTATCTGCTTCATCACCATGGAGCACCTTTGCGCTGGGGAGCCACCGAGACTGCACAGAAGGTGTTCTACGTGTCTCCCTTCATCGGGATGGACGGCCGCTACGACTTTACATTCTCGGAACCCGACGAACGGCTCTCGATCGAGATTCTCGATACGGTGGACGGAGCGCCCCTTCTGATGGCGGGGTTGGCCCTGGAACGTCGGCCCCTCACGGATGCCGCACTACTCGAAGCCGTGCTTCGCTACGGACCGATGTCGGCGCGGGCCTGGGTACTCATCCGCCGACAGGCGATCGGGCTGCTTCGCAAGGGACTGAGATACTCGCGCCCGGCTCCGCTGCCGGAGCAGGAGACCTCACTGTGACCCCGCGTACCCGCCGGCGATCTCGCTTCTCATTGAGTCTGAGCGGCCGTGTGGTCCTCGCCAATCTCGGCGACCTTAAGCTCGGCGATCTCCGCGTTGTCTGGTGCGACGGCACCGAACACGACTTCCACGGCGACGAACCGGGCCCGTATGGCGAGATCGCGATCCGTGACCCGGCGGCGGCCCGCCGCATGGTGTTGGGCGGGTCCATCGGCTTCGCCGAGGGGTACCTCGACGGGACGTGGACCACACCCGATCTCGTGGCCCTCCTCGAACTCCTGTCGGCCAACATCGTGGCGAGGGGCCGCCACCACCGGAGCCCGCTGCGGCCCATGCACAACCTCCTCCACCTGCTGCGCACGAACACGCGCCGGGGAGCACAGAAGAACATCGCCTACCACTACGACCTGGGCAACGACTTCTATCGGCTGTGGCTCGACCCCAGTCTGACCTACTCATGCGGGCTGTTCGAAGAAGGAATCGCGTCCCCGGCCGCCAGACCCATCGCTGCTTTGGAGCAGGCTCAGCGCGCAAAATGGGACCGATTGCTGTCTCTGATCGATCCAGTTCCCGGCTCCAGCCTGCTGGAGATCGGATGCGGGTGGGGCGGTTTTGCCATCCACGCCGCTCAAACGCGCGCCTGCCGGGTGACCGGCATCACACTGTCCGAGGAACAACTCGCCCTCGCCACCCAGCGTGCACGCGAGGCAGGCTTGGCAGACCGCGTGCAGTTCCGCCTGCAGGACTACCGCGACGTGCGCGAGACCTTCGACCACATCGCCTCGATCGAGATGTTCGAGGCCGTGGGTGAGGTCTATTGGCCGGTCTTCTTCCGCCAACTGCGCGCCTGTCTGCGACCGGGCGGCCGGGCCGCACTACAGGTGATCACCATCGACGACCGACGTTTCGACACCTACCGGACCCGGGCCGACTTCATCCAGAAGCACGTCTTCCCCGGCGGGATGCTACCCAGCCCGCGTGTGTTCGAGAATGAAGCCGTAGCCGCCGGTTTGGTCATGGAGCCGCCCAGCTTCTTTGCGGAGAGCTACGCCACTACCCTGTCCTGCTGGCTCTATCGCTTCGACGCCGCCCGGGGGCAGATCGTCGCCCTGGGTTTCGACGACCGCTTTATTCGCATGTGGCGGTACTATC
>Ga0172369_10010190_pt1 | contig 10273 bp, 7 predicted proteins | sample LakKiv25m_FD_114539 | JGI IMG/M metagenome (GOLD analysis project Ga0172369, IMG submission 114539) | Freshwater microbial communities from Kabuno Bay, South-Kivu, Congo - kab_022012_11.25m | ecosystem: Environmental > Aquatic > Freshwater > Lake | place: Democratic Republic of the Congo...
GGCTTCGTACATGCGGATGGCGAAGTCGCACCAGTCCGCCAGATAGAAATACTTATTGCGCAGATCGATGTCGGAGTAGGCGGTGCTCCATTGACCCCAGCGGCCCTGGGCATTGAAGATATTCTCTTGGCTCTGTTTTTCTGGATAGACCACCGGGCCGTTGTCCTGGACTTCCTTCCACGCGGCTTGGACGGAATTCTCGCGCATGCGGAAGGCGTCCATTAGCTCGGTGGCGTACTGCGCCATGAATCGAATGGGATAGATCGTGTTTACGGACATCAGCCTTAGCCGGAGATAGTCGTGCAGACTATGCACGCGCACGCCATTGGTCTCGATGTATTGCCGGTCGAAGATGTCCTTGACGCGCTCGTACTGTTCCGTCGAAAAACCGAATTCCTTCATCTCGTCGTTGGTGCGGCGGCGTACGGCGGTCACTCGGCCCTCGGCATCGGTCTCGGCCAGCGGAAAACGCATAACCCGGAGTCCACGGTAACACCCATCCCATTCGTTCTTCCCGTTGGAGTTCGGCGCGGTGATCCCATAAATGGCGTTCATTCCGTTATAGGTAAAGATGTCGCGGGTCGTCACCGTGCTGGCGTCCAAGAACCGGATCTCGCCGTATTCGGTCACCTTGGCCACCAGCAGGGCGTGTCCGTTGACATAGCCGGCGCATCCCGGCAAGAGGAATTCGCGCGAGATCGCGACTGGCAGCGTATCGGACTGTTCGCAGTTGCGCCCGTACAAGTTGACGCGAAAGTTTCCGGTCGAGAATCCGGGAATGGCTTGTTGGAAGTACTCCTCGACCGAGCTTGCCGTGAACGAGTTGACGCCGCCCGCCGGATAGTTGCAGTTCGCCAGACGGATGTCGCCGCCTCCCGAGGCCACCGAGGCCGTCATCCAAGGCAGCGCCCGGCGGCAGGCGTAGTAGGCGGGCATGAAGGCCGTGAATTTCCCGCAGTCGATGATCGAATGTACCAGGCGCAGGGCGCTGTCCGGTACTTGCGGATTGCCGCCTTCGCCGAGAAAATCCGGCATCTCGAGGAGATTCATCTCGGGGTCGGTCATCATCCGCTCGATTTTCGCGGCGCGTTGTTCGGGGGAGCCGCCCGTCTTCATGTCGAAGAGATGCTCGACCCATTTCGCGTAGTGTTGTACCTCGGCGGCCGTCCACTGCCGGCGGATGGGCCACGCGCCTTGATCCGAGTGCAGAGTAGGCGGATTGGGATCGCCAAGAGCGCCCATGGCGGCAACCGCCATGAGACACGCCGCAAAACACTTGTCAACGCCAAAGCGGCGGATATACATACACTTTCCTCGTGTCTGCCAAGCCAAGTTGTGGGACTTTGCGCATCCCCGTTCGCCACACGGTAGCATTCCCGGTCCCTTTTTTTCCACCATCCGCCCTGGGGCGCTCGCGCGCGGCGTTGTTCCGCGCGAGGGATATGGAGTACGCTTGCCCGGACAATGGCGGTGGTTAGGCTCCGGACTCTTGCGGGAAACCGCAAGAAGTGGGCGCCAATCCGCGCCCCGCGTGTCATCATGGAAGCCGGGATTCAGTATGCGGGAGGCGCGGTTTCGCGGTGGACTGGATTCCGGCTTTCGCCGGGATGACACGCTTATGTTGGGCCGTGGACAAAGTCCACGTTGGAGCATACGCCGCGTCATTCGACGAGGATATGCACTTTGATCGAGATACGGCTGACCCCCGCGGGCGATCTGCGGTGGGAGACTTCGGACGGCGCGCCCGAAGACGCGCGCCTGGCGGGCTTGCGGAAGGTTTTCGAGGCGGGCTGGCCCGCAGGGCTATTCGCGCTCGCCGCCGAGAAGACGGATGCCGGCGCTTCGCCCGGGTTGCGATATTGGCAGGGCATCGCGGAATCCTGGTTGACCCGTCTATGCCATCTGCCGGAAGGCATGGCGGTGACCGCCGTGGAACCGCCGGCCGAAGCCGAGCGCGCGCAATGGGTCTTGACCGCCCCGCCCATGCCCGGCGGCGAATATCTTTCGGGCGATCTGCTCCTCGATATCTGGAACGCGATGCGGGATTGGTGCGCCGGGCGGGCCGAATCGTTGGGGGGACTTCGAGCGTTTCTCGAGCAATGCGCGCCCAGGTGGCATCAGGTGGGTCAGGTGTGTTTTCACCTGGCCGAGAATAAGACGGACGCGGACCGTCCGTTCGCGTTCATGGCGACCTATGTTTCGGGCTTGGGCGCGGCGGGACAGGCGCGTCACTTGCCGCTCGGCAAAGCCTTGGCGCAGTATACCGGGACCAAGAATCGGCCCGCGCTCATCAAGTTGCTGGCGCCGGTTCAGGCGGCTTCCGAACGCTGCGGGTGGGTGCAAACGCTGGTGGAATCCGGCGCCATTTACCAGCCGATGGCCTGGCCGCCCGCGCGCGCCTACCAGTTTCTTCTCAGCGCGCCGGCGCTCGAGGAATGCGGCCTCACCGTCCGTTTGCCGGATTGGTGGCGGCGGCGGCCCCGGCCGCGGGTGTCGGTCACCATCGGCGAGAAGAAGCCGTCGGCGTTGGGCATGCGGGCGCTGTTGGACTTCGACGTGGGCGTGGCATTGGGAGACGACCGGCTTTCCCGGAAGGAAATCGAGGAACTGCTGGCGGGCGGGGAGGGGCTGGTGTTGTTCAAGGGACAGTGGGTCGAAGTGGACCGGGAGAAATTGCGGGAAGCCATCTCGCACTGGGAGTCCTTGCGGCACGAGGCCCATGAAGGCGGCATTTCGTTTATCGAAGGCATGCGGCTATTGGCGGGCGCCGCGCCCAATCTCAAGGAAGAGGCGCAAACCGAGGCGGACCGGGCGTGGGTTCATGTCGAGGCCGGGGATGCGTTACGCGAGACGCTGGCGGCCTTGCGCGATCCGTCGCGATTGGCGGCCGCGCCGGACGCCGATCTCAATGCCGAGTTGCGGCCCTATCAGAAGAACGGAACCGCGTGGCTGCGTTTCTTGACCGGCCTCGGCCTGGGGGCCTGCCTGGCCGATGACATGGGGCTGGGCAAGACGATTCAAGTGCTGGCGCTCTTGCTCGAGATGCGCAGGACGGGTGCGAGGCCATCGCTCCTGGTCGTGCCGGCGTCGCTCTTGGGCAATTGGCGCGCGGAAGCCGCCCGATTCGCGCCCAGCCTTCGGCTGGTCTTTCTGCATCCGGCCGAGACCGATGCCGCCGCGCTGGATCGGATCGAGCGCGCGCCGGTCCAAGAACTGGCCGCGGCCGACTTGGCCATCACCACCTATTCGATGCTGGCGCGGCAGGAATGGCTGGGCGGCGTAGACTGGCGGCTGATCATCATTGACGAGGCGCAGGCGATCAAGAATCCGGGCACGCGCCAGACGCGGGCGGTCAAGAAGCTCCCCGCGCAGGCGCGGGTGGCGCTGACCGGGACCCCGGTCGAGAACCGGCTTGGCGACCTGTGGTCCATCTTCGATTTTCTGAATCCGGGCCTGCTCGGCTCGGCCGCCGTATTCAAGGCGTTCGTCAATAGTCTCCAGAAGCGGCCAAGCGAGCCGTATGCGCCGTTGCGCCGCCTCGCCGCTCCCTACATCCTGCGCCGCCTGAAGACGGATCGCTCGATCATCGACGACTTGCCGGACAAAGTCGAGACGACGAGCTTTTGCAATTTGACGAAGGCGCAGGTTCGCCTCTACGAACAGGTCGTCTCCGCGATGACGGAAGCGCTGGAGAACTCGGACGGCATGAAGCGGCGCGCCTTGGTCTTGCAGACGCTCATGCGCCTGAAACAAGTGTGCAACCATCCCAGCCAATTGACCGGCGACGGCGGTTATGCGCCGGGAGACAGCGGCAAGTTTCTGCGCCTTGCCGAGATCTGCGAGGAACTGGCCGAACGCCAGGAACGGGTCTTGGTGTTTACGCAGTTCCGCGAGATCATCGATTCGCTGGCCACGCACTTGGCCCATGTGTTCGGCCGTCCGGGACTGGTCCTGCACGGCGCGACAAGCATCGCAAAACGCAAAGGCCTGGTCGACGAATTCCAACGGGAGGATGGACCGCCCTTCATGATCCTCTCCCTCAAAGCCGGGGGCGCCGGACTCAATCTCACGGCGGCGTCGCAGGTCATCCATTTCGACCGCTGGTGGAACCCCGCCGTCGAAAACCAAGCCACCGACCGCGCCTTCCGCATCGGCCAGCACAAAAACGTGCTGGTGCACAAATTCGTGACGTGTGGCTCGGTCGAAGAGAAAATTGATCTCATGATTGCGGAAAAACGACAATTGGCGGCGGAACTGCTGGAAGGGGGCGGCGAGGTAGACCTTGCCGCGCTGGGCGATACGGAACTGATGGACTTGGTCCGGCTGGATATCCGCCGGGCCGCCTTGTGACGGAGAAACCATAACGATGTCTTATTTTCAGTGGCGCCCCTACGTGTCCGTGGCCGAACGCCGCGCCCAGTCGTGGCGCGAGATGGAGAAGCTCCGCAAGAAGGGCTTCGACATTCAGCCGGTCCAACTCGAAGGCCGCAAGATCGCAACCAGTTTTTGGGGAAAAGGCTGGTGCGATCACCTCGAATCGTTTTCCGACTATGCGAACCGTCTGCCGCGCGGACGCGCCTACATACGCAACGGCTCGGTGTGCCATCTCGAGGTCAAGAAGGGCGCCATCGAAGCCTTCGTCAGCGGTTCCGCGGTGTACAAGGTGGCCATCGGAATCAAGCCGTTGGCGGGCAAGGTTTGGGACGGCATCAAGGCGAAGTGCAGAGGCCAGATCGGCTCGGCGCTCGAATTGCTGCAAGGTCGCTTATCGGGGCATGTCATGGGCGTGGTGAGCGACCGCGCGCATGGACTGTTCCCTCAACCCGGCGAAATGACGTTGAAGTGCTCGTGTCCGGACTGGGCCGTGATGTGCAAACACGTGGCTGCGGCGCTCTACGGGGTGGGCAGCCGGCTGGACCGCCGGCCCGAACTGCTCTTTGTGTTGCGCGGGGTCGATGCCGAGGAATTGATCTCGGCGGATCTGGCGCTGCCGGCGGGCGCCGCGATCGGGGCCGGGGAAGCCCTCGTCGAAGGCGGGCTGGGCGAGATTTTCGGCATCGATATCGACGCCGGGACCGCGCCGGCCACGGAAGAATCCAAGAAGAGACGCAAGGCGAGCGCGGCCCCCGCCGCCGCCACAAAACGAAAAGGCAAGATCGCCGCAGTGCCCGAAAAACCGGTTCTGAGGCGCGCGCCGGCGAAGAAGGCGGCCGCGCCCAAGAAATCCAAGCCGGCCTTCGACCCGAAGGCGCCCACCGGCAAGGGCATCGCACAGTTGCGCAAAATGACAGGGCTGTCCACAGCGGATTTCGCGCGGGAGTTGGGCGTATCCGTGCCGAGCGCGCAACGCTGGGAAAACACGCCCGGGATCGTGCGTTTGTATGCCCGCCCCCTTGCCGCGCTTACCCGTTTGCAGGAGGAGCGGTTGCTTGACGGTCCCGGCGGCAAACGCAAATAGCCGTCCAGCCACGGAGTTCACGCGGACGTCGCGCACATGACGGACGCCGCTGGTTTTGCAGGAGCAATTGCCATTCTATGATGCGCGGCCGATACAAGGTTTTCCTTTCGCTGGCGTTTGCCGCCCTATCGCATGCGGCCTGGGCCGGATGGCTGGACGACCGCTTTACCCGAGACGGGGATCCGCTGCCCTTCTCGTTCGCGTATGGCGGACAGACCTTCTCGGGCGCATTTCCCGCAAATTGGAAAAGCGAGCGGATCGCCGATGACTCCAATCCGAAACAGCTTCGGCGGACCCTGCGCTGGAGCGACCCGGACACGGGCCTCGAGGTACAGTGCGACGCCGTTCTCCATCGTGGCTTTGACGCGGTCGAATGGGTGATCCGGTTTGCGAATACTGGCAATGTGGAGACTCCCGTGCTCGAAGACATCCGCGCGGCGGATTTCGCGTGGGATGCCGGGGGCCCATCGCGCAGCGCGCTGTATTACGCCGAAGGAAGCCACGAACGCATCACCGATTTTCAGCCGATGCAGAAGTCCCTTGAAGATGGGCCGCCCATCGTATTCACGCCCTTCGGGGGACGGCCTTCGGACGGCGTCCTGCCGTTTTTCAACGTAGCCGCGCCGCCTCGCGGTTTCATTGTGGCCTTGGGCTGGACGGGCCAATGGACCCTCGGCATCGGATGCGCCGCGGGCCAGGTCCGGGTTCAAGCGGGCCTGGAGAAGGCCCGGTTCAAACTGAGGCCGCATGAAACCGTGCGCATGCCTTCCGTGCTGGTATTGTCATGGATCGGCGATGACCGCATGGCGGGCCAGAACGTCTTTCGGCGTCTGTTGCTGGAACGGTATGTTCCGCAATACGGCGGCGCGCCCGTCCAGCCCCTGATGGCGGCTTCGCCGCACGCCGCGGTGGCGTTCGAGAAGACCACCGAAGCCAATATGATCGAGGCTATCGGCAACATCGCCGCGCACCGCCTTCCCGTCGATTACTTCTGGATCGACGCGGGTTGGTTCGCGTCGCCCGGCAACAACTGGGCGCGCGGCGTGGGCAACCTTGAACCTGATCCCATCCGTTTCCCGAACGGCTTGAAACCGGTTGCGGACGCGGCCCATGCCTCGGGTATGAAGTTCCTGCTGTGGTTCGAACCCGAACGGGTCATGCCCGGAACGTATCTTTTCGAGCAACATCCGGATTGGCTCTTGAAGCCGCCCTCGGGCATGCCCGAGGCGCTGCAATATCAGTTCAACGACCAATTTCATCTTCTCGATCTGGGGCGGGCGGAGACGGCGGCCTGGCTCACCGAAACCGTCTCGAACACGATTGCGAGCGTGGGCATCGACGCCTACCGGAACGATTTCAATATGTATCCGTCGTTCTATTGGCGCGGCAACGAACCACCCGAGCGGCAGGGAATCAAAGAAATCGAGTACGTGCAAGGCTTGTACGGATACTTCGATTCGTTGCGGCAATGGCATCCGCAATTGCTCCTCGATACGTGCGCCAGCGGTGGACGGCGCATCGATCTCGAGATGATCAAGCGCGCCCTGATTCTCACGCGCTCCGATTACCTTTGGGATCCTACCGGCCAGCAATGCCACACCTACGGACTTGCCCAATGGCTGCCCATTACCGGGATCGGCGCGGCGGAAACCGACCGTTACAAGTGCCGTTCGGGATACGGATCGCATTTTGCCTTCGCCATCGACTATTACTCGAAAGACGAGGCATTGTGGGACTCCGCGCGCGCCACGCTCGAGGAGTGCCGGATGCTCGCGCCGCTGTTCCGCAAGGACTTCTACACGCTCACGCCGTATTCAACGAAGAACGATGTTTGGATGGCCTGGCAATTTCACGATCCGGAGAACAAGAAGGGGCTTATTCAGGCGTTTCGGCGGCAAGACTGTACGGACACGGTCCTTCGCTGCGTCCTCCACGGCCTCGACCCCAACTCGGTCTACGGCGTCACCAATCTCGATACGCGCGAGACCGTGCAAATCAGCGCCAGCATCCTGCTCGGAGAGGGGTTCGCCATCGCGCTCGAACAGAAGCCCGCCGCGGCAATCTTCACCTACGAGATCGGCAAACCTCAGGGCTTGTGAAAAGGTAAGCGTTCACGGTGACAAAAATCGATTTACAACAGGAAAACCAGCGTCTGCATCGTCATTCCCGCGAAGGCGGGAATCTAGGACCCTATAGGCAATCGCTCAGGATTCGCTGGATTCCCGCCTTCGCGGGAATGACGGTCCTGCGGAACAACAATGTAAATGCTATATTGCGTCGGCTCCTTAGGCCACTCCCCGTCACAAGATTTCTCGCGGGCGCTCGAAATGACATTCGAAGTAGGGCGCTACTGGAGTTTAGTCCAACGGCCGGATTTCGATTATTCCACAAGCTCTCCGGCTAGGGTGTGGCCGGACGCGGGCGCGCCAACAACATTTCGATGAGGCGCGCGGTATCGTCCTTGTGCTCTTTCTTAGCCAGGTCCAGCGGGGCGTATCCGGCGGCGTTCTTGGCCTGAAGGTCCGCGCCGTGTTCAGCGAGGAAGCGGACCAAATCCGTCTGTCCGAACACGGCCGCGGTGTGTAGCGGCGTGTCGCCAAATTGGTCTTTCGCGCCGAGCGCCTCGCCATGCGAGAGCAGCCACTCGGCTTCCTTCGCGCGTCCCATCATCGCGGCCACATGGAGCGGGGTCATACCGGTCCGGTCCGCGGCATCGAGATTGGCCCCGTGGCGCGCCAATAGGTCCATGAGGTCAATACGCCGCATGGTCACGGCGTAATGCAGGGGCGTCTTTCCCAAGGCGTTCGCGGCGTTTGCGGCGGAAGGGTCGCGGGCAAGGAGTTCCTCGATGCGCTTCGTCTCGCCGCGGGCCACCATGTCGTGCGGAGTCTCCGTGCAGCCCGCGAGGCTCAGGAGGATCGCGGCGCGCGCAAGTAGCCACAGCACACGCGGTCCTCGCAGCTTGTTTCGTAATTGTCCACGGAGCCGGGAGCCGGTCTTCAATAGGAGAATCAGCGACGGCACCGTCATTCCCGCGAAGGCGGGAATCCGGTATGCGGGACTCGGGTATCTTGCTCGGGACTGGATTCCCGCCTTCGCGGGAATGACGGTGGACATGGGTCGGCGCATGGTTGCGTCATTTCTTTTCGGCATTCGCCGGTTCCTTTCCGGCCTTCTGGGGTTTCTCCCCGGTAAGCGCGCTGCGGCGCTCGAACTGCCATTCTTCGGCAACGACCAGTGGCGCGCCTAATGAAACGTCTTGGGGCGCGCTTTGCAGCGCGGCCCCGTAACTGCGCGTCGTATCGTCGAGCACACAGAAGAACGGCGTGGAAGCGTCCGCCCCGGATGGTTCCGGTGTTGACTCGGCCATCGTCCGTGTCCAGACGCCCGATCGGTTTTCGATAGAGAAGGAGCGAACGCGCGCTCCCAGCACCACCTTGCTCATGGGACTGGTGGGCGGAATGGGGATCAGCCAGTATTGCATCGAGCGGACCACGGCGGGCGCCAGTTTGTCCAGCCCCGCGAGCGGAACGATTTCGTTCTTGTCTTTGTCGATGCGAATGGTATTGCGCAACGGCACCCGCATGGTATTGCGCAGGGCGTATCGTTGCGCGTCCTGAGCAGACGCCAGCAAGGTGACGGTATAACGCGCCTTGGGTTCGTCTCCGGCAAGACGGATTTCTTTCTTGAGCCGTATTCCGAATTTCTCGGAGGGCGGCCCCAGCAGCACGACGGAGTGGCTATCCTGTAACTCGACCGAAGCCGGCCCGCGGCGCAACGCCGCATCGCGTTCCGGGGCCGGCAACACATCGGTGAGCAGGCCGCCCGGATCCACCCATCCGGCGCCCGCCCGGTCCGCTTCTTCTACCCGAAGTGGATCGACAAAATTTGGACCGCCTGGAAAACCGGCGAATTGCACGCTGAACAGTTGCGGATCGGCTTCGATACGCACCGCGCCGTTTTCCAGGACGATGGAACCCGCGCACAGACAGGCGCACAGGGCAATCCAAGTTCCCATCCCGTCTTCTCCTCCGCATTCGGCCGCGATACGAAAACCGGGCGCGCTTCATCCGCGCGTCAACAACTCCGGGGTCACCGCCCAGCACAGTTGCCAGGCATCGGCGTTTCGTTCCAGACATACCACACCCGCGTTGCGGAATGCCACTGGCGCGGTCTCGGCATTGCCGGTCAGCAAGGCGCCCACGCCTTCCGCCGCAAGCGGACGGTCCTGTCCGGTGGTCTTGTCCACCGCCTTTCCATGTTGCACCCGGTAGATTCGCATGGCTTTTCTCCGCTGATTCTCTATCGCGTTCAGTTGATTTCGACTCATCCCCACTATAGCACGCCGGCCTATGCCGCAAGATCTCCGGAGAAAATCGCGCGAAGTTGGGATTGTGCTGGAAGCGCGGCAAATGATATAATCGGAATAGACGGAGCGGTGGCGGTAGGCCTCCCCGTCAATGCGATATGCGGAATACCCGGCATCGCGGGCCCGGAAGTCGAGGAGACCCCAAGCCGCAGGGATCCCCTGAACACAGCCCTCATCCTGAGCCTGATCAAAACCAATGGGAGCGCGAGGATACGAGTGTGTCTCGGCAATACGCGCTCGAATCGTGGAATCGTGCAATGGAAAGAGACCGAAGAACGGTCCAAGCGCCTGGTGACCGGCCTGAAGTCTGGGTGAACAAACGAGGTAAGCGTTCACGGTAACAGGCACCGGTCTGTAACCGGACAATCAGTGCCTGCACCGTCATTCCCGCGAAGGCGGGAATCCAGTCCGGAGCAAAGTACCCTATTCCCGCATACTGGATTCCC
>Ga0172369_10010192_pt1 | contig 10269 bp, 10 predicted proteins | sample LakKiv25m_FD_114539 | JGI IMG/M metagenome (GOLD analysis project Ga0172369, IMG submission 114539) | Freshwater microbial communities from Kabuno Bay, South-Kivu, Congo - kab_022012_11.25m | ecosystem: Environmental > Aquatic > Freshwater > Lake | place: Democratic Republic of the Congo...
AAAATATATCTTTTCGGTGATAATACAGTTCATATTGGCTATGGTGGACAGGCGGGGGAAATGAGAGGTGAGCCGAATGCCATAGGTATCCCTACGCTCAAAGAGCCCGGTGTTTTCTTTTCTGATGACGAATATTATATGAACAGGCGGATAATTGATGAGGCGTTCAGACAGATACCGCCGGATAAAACAGTCGTGATACCGTCTGACGGATTGGGTACAGGCATAGCAAGATTGGATAGAGTTGCTCCCAGAACCTTTAAATACCTGGTCAACAAGATAAAGGAACTTGAAAAGGAGTGAGCGGACCAATAATCGATAGCATTTACCATATTCCGATTACGAAATTCCAAATACAAATGTTAAAATAAGAGGTTCTTACGAGTTGTCCTGCTAATGAACGGCGCCGACTTTCTTTCAGTTTTCCTGATAGCCGTAGGGCTGTCTGCAGACTGTTTTGCCGTGGCTCTCAGCGCCAGCGTTACCGCTAAAAATCCTTCCAGGCTGCAAATCCTGCGGGTGGCAGCTATGTTCGGGCTCTTTCAGGCCTTAATGCCCGTCCTGGGCTGGCTGGCTGGTCAGACTGTAGTAAAGTTCATAGCCGACTATGACCATTTTGTGGCCTTTGCCCTGCTTGCGATCGTTGGCGGCAGGATGATCTGGGAATCGTTCCATCATAAAAAGGAACATGATAAACAGACAGATGTTACCAGAGGCTGGATGTTGCTCACCCTGGCGGTTGCTACCAGCATCGATGCACTGGCTGTGGGGCTGTCACTGGCTTTTATCGAAGTGCACATCGCAGTAGCCGGCATCACCATCGGCGTTGTCGCCTTTATAGCTACAATTATAGGTTTCCTTCTTGGCAAAAGGGCAGGAGATCTAATCGGCAGGTGGGCAGAAACTATCGGCGGCATCGTCCTTATCGGCATCGGCCTCAGGATACTGATAAGCCACCTCCTGGGTTATGCCTGAGGCTCCAGCTTCTGAGAGAGCTATTCTATGGCGATAGTTCCACCCGCCCTCTCTTTGGCTTCTTTCTCGAAAGATTCCTGAAAACCGGGAGAATAATTCATGTAGCTGGGCACAGGATATCTCAATCCGGCTTTGTGCGTGGCCTCCAATCCTGCGACCAGCATATTCAGCTTATTTGCCGGGCAGGAAAACATAACCTCCGAATCCTGGGCTCCGCCCCAGACGCGGTCACCGTTGCCCAGCAGCACCAGCTGAGGCTTGCCGGTTATTAAGGTCTTGGCGATGCCCTCATGACAGGAACCGACTCTGCCCGCCGCGGAGAACTCGAGTGCCCCTCCTTCGTAGTATAAATAGCTCTGTATCAATCGCATCGCCTGAGCGGGAAGACAGTAGATCAAGACCAGTTCGGGGATCACTTTTGTCCGTGTTAAAGGAGAGATCACAAGACCTTCAAAATGGTTGTCCAGGCGATACATATACGGCGCCATTTTTCTGGAGATCTCGATGTCCGCGGCATAGAGCCCGACGTTGAAACGGTCAACCCAGCCGGCATATTCCTCAGTCATCTCATCCCACCCGTATACGACACGGGCCGCTTTACAGTTGATATCTTCCTTTGTAATGGCTACCGTCCAACCGTATGAGCGAGCGATTTTAAAATTCTGGCATACAAAGCTCTGTAAACTCTGCTTTCTGAGGGGCCTTCTGTATTCAGGCTTAATCTCATCTTCAGACTTAATCGCTTTCACGGCGAGAGGAAAGGTTGACGGGCGGATATATTGCTCAATTTTACTGCCCATCTCGCAGTATACATTTAAAGCATCACTCATTAAAATCGCTCCTACTTTGCCTCGGTTCATAATGATCTATTTTGCCGTGACCGTTTCCGGAAGCCGGCGTGTCAGTATTTCTGCTGCTTCTTCTACCATCTCCTCCAGGACCTGCCTGGCTGGTTTGATTTCCATGATTAGACCTGATACCTGCCCCGCGAGGCCGCCCACGTAATCGTCCTTCTGCCCCTCGACAAAGCTCGCAAGCAGCGCTGAAGATATCATGGCCTGGATCGGGAATGGAAGCGGCTCCAGACCCGAGCCGTCCCACAGGTCATGGTATCTGTTATAGCTCGCCCGTAGCGTCTTGCCGGTATATGCTTTGCTCACGCGGGTGTCTTCATCGGTCGAGTCCAGGATATGTTTTTTATTGATCGGGTGGGCTCCTCCTTCTGTGGTAGCCAGGAAACGGGTTCCCACCCATACACCGATGCATCCTATCGCCAGAGCCGCAGCCAATCCCCGGCCATCGCCGATTCCCCCGGCAGCAAGGACCGGCACCGGCGCGGCGGCATCGATGGCCTGGGGAAGCAGGGCCATAGTGCCGATGCGTCCCGTATGCCCGCCTCCCTCATGCCCCTGCGCAACGAGGAGGTCGATGCCGGACTGTGCCATCCGGCGAGCATTCTTGGCATTACCGGTGATAGCAAGTACCTTCATTCCCACCTCGTGAGCCTGTGCTACCATGAAGCCGGGATTGCCCAAACCGGCGCAGAATAGCGGGACCTGTTCTTCGATGCATACCTGGATGGCCTCATGGGGGCGCAGGGTCGTCGTATCCATTTTCACCATGATCTCCACATCGGGGACCTGCAGTTCATGTTTGACCTTTTTTATCCAGTCCTGGTAAGGCTGCGGCAGTAACTTCAGGATCTGGCTGATCGGCATTTCTTTGGCGCTCTGCTGACTCAGGTCGCCGCCGATATCCAGCTTCTGAGGCAGCAGCAGGTCAACGCCGTAGGGTTTACTGGTTTTTGATTTGATCTCCCGTATGGCCACTCTCAGCTCTTCAACCGTATAACCGCTGCCCCCGAGAACCCCCATCCCTCCCGCTTCCGAGACGGCCACCACCAGGGCAGGCGGCGCACCGGTCGATTCCCCCATCAGGGTCGGCCCCATCCCCGCCGAGAGGATGGGATATTCAATCCCCAGCATGTCACAGAGCTTTGTACGCAGTACCCTCTTTCCCATGATGCTACCTCCAAATAACAATTGACATATTATAAAGTACATGTGAAATAAAAAATACTTGTGCATCGAAAGCGATAAACCTGCACGGGGGCAAGCCGGCCCTAAACGGGAGAAATCCTGGGTTTGATCTGTTCTCCCTGTAGTATGATAAGATACCATTCATTGATCGTATTTACGGATCTTTTCTCTTATAAGATGAGTGACGCAACCTACGATGTAATCGGGCAGAGCTATAACAGGAACCGGGCTGCCGACAGGCGGATCCTGAAGACAATCGTTGACCTTTTGAACCTGCCGGCTGGCAAGCTTGTTGTTGACATTGGTGCAGGAACCGGTAACTACACTAACGCGCTGGCCGATTCAGGGTTCAGGTTATTGGCTATAGAACCATCCGAGACTATGCGCGATCAGGCTGTCCCACATCATGACGTTACATGGATCCCGGCATTGGCCGAGCATCTACCGCTGCAGGATGCATCAATGGATGGTGTCGTCATCATTTTGGCTATCCATCATTTCTCAGATATCAGTAGCGCGGCAAAGGAAGTGGCCCGGATTTGCCCCGCCGGGCCGATAATAGTACTGACGATGGACCCACGGCAGGGCGAAAAATTCTGGTTTAACGACTATTTTCCTGAAATTGCACAGCATGTTTTAAAAAGTTTCTTACCTCTAAATGAAATCATCGACATTTTTTCCCGAACCAGGCACTGGTCAACCAGGCTAACTAAGTTCCCTTTGCCCTGTGACCTTGCCGATAAAAATATGTGCGCGGGATGGAACAGGCCGGAGATATATCTGGACCCTATGATGAGACAGAACACCTCAGGTTTTGCTCTGGCTCCCCCGTCGGCAGTGCAGAAAGGTATAAGTTCGCTTGAAAACGACCTTAAATCCGGGAGATGGGATAAACTTCATGGTGATTTAAGGAGTCGGGAAAGCTTTGATGCGGGATTCAGGTTTTTGCTTTTCCGGGCTTGATCCTATGGATCGGTGATTTAAATAACGACATAGGCTGAAGAAGGGACACCAATAATTGGTGTCCCTTCTTGTCGCCAAGCCTATTTGACCTCAGTTAAACTCTTTTTTAGATATTGCAGTCAGGACGAGGGAAATGATACCGATGACCTGCGAGGTGATCAGCGTGGTAATGGAGCCGGCCAGTGCCAGTCCCCAAACCTTCCGCATAAGTGCGCAGATCCCTCCTGCTATATCGATCAGGCCCAGTATGATTAAAGGGATTGAGATTACAGGTATCAACGTGTTTAGCCACAGGGGCATCTGGGTAACGAAACCGACGAGCGACCCGCCGATCATTAAACCGAAACCCAGGATTAACGCGGCGGCACCCGCGATTATATTCAGGATGCCGGCCGTAACAGGTTTCCAGGTTTTTTTCATTTAATTGCCTCCTCCTACGGATTTAGTGCAGAAACGCTCATAGCTGGTAGGTTTCCCAGGTTCGGGTATTCACCAGGAACAGTCCAATTGCGTTTAATTACCTTTCCCGCTTTGGCGCCGGTAAGCTTACTGTTATCGACCGCCAGCACGCCGTTAACGATGACATAGGGGATGCCATACGAAGCCTGACCCGGCTCGGTATACGTAGATTTGTCTATTACACTCGCGGGATCAAAAAGAACCAGGTCGGCATCACAGCCAACCTGAACCCTGCCTTTTTTCTCCAGTCCCAGCCAGTACGCCGCCATGCCCGAGGTCCTGGCCAGCGCGGTACGGAGGTCGCAGACACCCTGCTCTCTGACCCAGTAGCCAAGGAAGTGTGCGAAGGCTCCGGCGTCCTTGGGATGGCCGGCATATTTGCCGGTGGCCTGATCCACTGTCATGGTGCAATCGTTCTCTATCATCACGTAGGGATTGCTCATCCAGAACTTCTGTTTGGCCGGCTTGTAAAGGTGTCCCACCAGCATGGGGTCGGGTATCTCCTTGCTCTTGACTTTCTGTCTGACATACAGGAATTGCTCGATGCTGGAGAAGCGTTCTCCCGCCTGCATGTATACCTTGCCGTCGATCATAACAGTGGAGGGCACCTCCAGGTCGGATACTTTTGATTCCATCAATTGCATGAGCATCTCGGGCGGATAGTCGAAAATCGCCGCGCCCAACTCAGTCAGGAAGGCATCGTAGCCGTACCAATCAATACCCAGCTTCAAGCCCTCATCCATACCTTCATAGATGGCTTCCAGAACCGGCCCCGAGCTGCGCGGCACAACGGTCGGCCCGCCACCGGTATGTGAGATAATAAAAGGTATATTAGCTTCCCTTGCAGTGCTTATGGCTTCATTCACACTCTTGACAGCGCCACCCGGTGTGAACGCGTCTCTGACGTGGCTGGCGGCACAGCCTCCATATTCAGCCGACACTCGTGCCAGAGCGAGCATCTCCGGATAGCTGGCGCCCGGACCGTAAAACGGGCCGAACGAGACGCCGACAGCACCGTCTTTCATTCCCTGCCGCAACATGTCAGCCATTTTCGCCAGCTGCTCCGGCGTGGCCGGCGTGCGATAGTTGGGCACGCCCACCGCCTCGCGCATGGAGTTATGTCCGACAAATGAAGCGACATTTGCATATAGTCCCTCTTTCTCAGCCTGCTCGGCGAATTGCGAGAAGGTCACCTGTCCCAGAATACCGCAATTGCCGGAGACTTCAGTGGTGATGCCGTCCTGAACATATAGAGGCGAACCGCCATTGCCGAGGTCTGTGATGTGGCTGTGAATGTTGATAAATCCCGGCGCCACAACCAGGCCCGCGGCATCGATCTCCCTCGCACCGTTCAGCTTTTGAGCAGAGGGCACGATGTCTGCAATTTTTCCATCTTTGATACCGACATTTGCCATGCCGTCAAAACCCGTAAGAGGATCGATCACCCGGCCGTTGTTGATGGCTATATCATAATGTGTAGTTACTCCCTGTGAATCCGAGGCCTGAATATCTGTGCTCAAGAACGCGGGAGTCACAACTACGGCCGATATGACCAGGCAAATCAAGAGATTGACTGCAATCTTTTTCACGGCGATTATTACCTCCATGTTCATCGTTTATTGCTCATTACAAAGCTTCTGTGTCAGGTTTCAGCTTTTTTTAGTCCCGCAACAGAGACTCTCCCTGAGCTTCAGCTCTGGCTTCGCGAATTTTACCTTACCTGCAGTGGGGTTGTCACATTTGATGCGCTATAATTGATGTGAGTTGTCTTCACAGTGCCCGGTGCACATAGATTTCGCACCGGATTCGCATTCAATTTGGTATACATCAATCTAACCGTCCGGCGCTTCCGCGTCTCCCCCATCCGACATCCATAAAAGTGGTATCTTTGCTATAATCGGAATGTTTAGAGTGCAGAAAGACTGAATTACACCAAACATGAGCCGGTCGGCAATCAGGTGACGGAAGAATACGGGTACAAAGAAATAAACTGCGATCTGCTAATAGATGTGCCGCACTCGGTCCTGGATGACCATGCAACGGTTATTGCGGTTGATTTCAAACAATGATGCATCGGCATGCAGTGATAAGGAGGATACATGGGTAATAGGGGTCTGTCGATCATGCTATCGTTACTTAATCTGGCTGGATTCGCAGGCGTCGTGGCTGTTAATTACCTGGCCAATGCTCTCCCTATAAACAATAAGACTACCGGGCAGCTGTCCGACCAGTACCCGAACCTGTTTGTGCCGGCGGGGTTGACCTTTGCCATCTGGGGACTGATCTATGTGCTGCTGTCCGTCTTTGTGGTATACAGCCTGATAGTAGCTTTTAAAGCCGGCGCACAGCGCTCTTTTATCAACAGTATCGGCATACTGTTCCTGATAACCTGCCTGGCTAATATTGGATGGATCTTTGCCTGGCATTACGAAATTCTGCCGCTGTCGATGGTAATGATGATATTGCTGTTGGCCTGTCTGATCGCAATTTATCTGCGCCTGTCGATCGGCAGGTCGACTGCATCAGTGCGGGAGAAATACCTGGCGCATCTTCCTTTCAGCGTGTACCTGGGCTGGATCATCGTGGCGACGATTGCCAATGCAACAGCTTTGCTTGCCGCGTCCGGCTGGGATATGTTAGGGTCGGGCGGACAATTCTGGACGATAGCCGTTATTTCAATAGGCATCGCTATCGCACTGATAGTCGTACTGCGGCGGAGAGATATATTTTTCGGGCTGGTGGTGGACTGGGCACTGGTCGGGATTCTCATAAAAAGGCTGGCGGACCCGGTGCCCTATCAGGTCATTCAGGCTTTAACAATAGCCGGTTTAACCATTATCTCACTCAGCATAATATTCCAGATCATCAGGGGCAGAGTATATTAGACGATGATGCGGTTATCCGCGGGAGTCCGGTGCCTCCCTCCGGCTGCTAAACTTTTAGAAAGTTAAAACGTTTTACATTCTGAAACCAAATAAACAGGAGGATTTCTTCATCATGCAACATTTCCGTTTGTATTTGTTACTGGCTGTACTCGTTGTCATGTCACTGGCACTCACATCAGCCTGCAGCACGGCACCTACAACGCCTGCTACACCTTCCACGCCTGCAGTTCCGTCCACGCCGCCGGTTACCACGGCTCCCCTGACGGCGCCCGCCGGCGGTACCTCTGACCTGGTTATCACCAAGGTCTGGCTAGAGGGATTGATGATCAAATATTCGGTTAAAAACATAGGAACTGCGGACTCGCCGCAGACTGAGGCGTATATCTATATAAATGACCTCATGCCGACCATGGGCGGCTCCAGCTTTGTCGACGTTTTGAAACCGGGAGAGGAGCGTACTCTTGAGTTCTCAAATTACGAATGGCCTTATGATCGAGGTTCAGGCTTACAGGAATTTTCAGCCAACGTTAATCCCGCCGGCTATATCGAATTGCGACTGCAGAACAACAAACTCAAGGTATGTGCCGATGCCAGGAGCGAAGTTGATGAGACAATTGAGACCAATAATTGTAAGGTTACGCTGGTCGGCATGTTGTGGGATTACGACCTGCTTCGCGTATCCAACCTGGCCACTTGGAGAAACAATGATGGGGATATCCCCGATCAGGGAAGCGAGAGGAGTGTGACCGGCGCCCATTTCCAGATACCAAATGCTGACATGGAAGTGACGCCGCAGCTGGAGATCATACCGCCGCAGGTGCCAGGTGGTTGGATGCAGGGTACCTATGGCTATTTCTATTCCAGTGATGTAAACAGCTCAGCCAAGGTAGCGGCCTTAAAATTTCCTGCCAAATTGCATTTCATAGCCAGGGTTGGTCTGGCGAACAACGCAACGGGGACTGACGGCGTGACCGTCAAGGTCGGCCTCAAGGATCTCAATGATACTGTTACGTGGTTAGACAGCAAGAAGCTTACTGCGCCCGGTGCATTTGAGGACTGGGATGTCAACCTGGGCAATTACGAGGGACAGAAGTACTATATAGTTCTTCGTGTGGAAGCCGGACCATCAGCTGTAAACGATTTCACCATCTGGAATCAGGCAAGATTGATACAGGTAAACGATTAACCGCTTAAAGCGCCCTAACCAAACCCTGCAGGAGGTCCGACTTTATAAAGTACGGACCTCCTGCAGCTTTTTTTGATGGTCCGACAGACAAGATTGATAGCTATTGAGACGGGTTTCCGGTAGAATAATTTGCACAATCAATCATGCCCGACGGGAGGTATCGGAAATGCCAAAACTGCGCGCAATGCTTGTAAGGTCCCTTTTAATCATATTTGCAGTAGCAATGTTTGCCGGTTGTCAGCAGATGGCGCAGCCTTTCATAGAAAGCGGCAATGCGAAGACCACCGAAAAAAATTACGAACAGGCGGTGGCTGATTTCAGCCGCGCCATAAAGATCGATCCTGGATCGGCCCAGGCCTATACCGGGCGTGGCCGGGTTTACAACATTCAGAAGCAATACGACCTGGCGCTTACAGACCTGAACAAGTCTATTGAACTCGATCCCAACCTGGCCACAGCATATTACTACCGCGGCCTGTGCCATAAAGCGCTCGGTCAGAAGGATAAAGCGATCGCCGATTTTCAATCGGCTGCCAATTTCTCCGAGGATGACTCGCTTGCGGTCCTTATCGCCAATGAGTTAACTGGCCTGCGGCAATAGACGGTGTATATAGTTTCTTTGTATAGCGCACCCGTTCAATAAGCCGGCAGGCTGAAATTGGCCTACAGTCTATGCGTGGTGTCACAGCGGGGGCAGGTGAAGCTGTTGCCGTGAAAATCGGGTGGTATCTTGAATTTCAGGCCGCAGTTACAGGTGATCTCGCGATATTTATGCAGTTTCCATAATACGTCTGAGGCCTCGCGCGCCCTCTCTTTTTCTGCTGGGGTAACGGCTGCGCTCACCTCGTCGCGCTGAGCTGTAATATCGCCTGAGACCAGCGACGAACGCGGGATAATACTTCCTCCGCCTTTGTGCGCCTGGTTGTAAGCGGCTTCGTAACCGGCCAGTGATACATTGCCGGCCATGGCACGCAATATGCGTATCCTCTCGGAGATGGGAGGATGTGTGCTGGAGAGGTCTTCTGCCACCCGTCCGCTCTTGCGAAAAGGATTGATTATGAACATGGGGGCGGTGGCACTATTGACGGATTTAAGCTGCTCCGTTGAAGCGGCGATCTTCTCCAATGCCGAGGCCAGTCCTTCCGGATACCTGGTATACATTGCTGACGACGCGTCAGCCAGGTATTCCCTTTTACGAGAGATTGCCAGGTAGATAAACTGCGCCATGATGGGGGCCAGAATCATGAAGGCGATGGCTGCCAGCAGGATTATTATCTGCGCGCCTCCCCCGCCGGAAGAGCTCCGCCTGGTGCCTCCCGTGAAAAACAGCACGCGCGAGCCGTACCAGGCAATTATGACGATGGTGCCCAGCAATACACCGCACAGCGCCATCAGCAGGACGTCCCGGTTCCTGATATGGGCCATCTCATGGCCGACGACTCCCTGCAACTCATCCCGGGTCAGCCTTTGCAGCAGACCGGATGTCACGGCCAGCGTAGCATGGTTTTTATCCCTCCCGGTGGCGAAGGCATTCATCGCCGGATCATCGACAATATAGATATCGGGCATCTTCTCCAGTCCGGAGGCTATCTTCATCTCCTCTACCACGTTGTAGATACGCGGCATGTCGTCGGGACCGATTTTCCTGGCATTGGATAAAGAAAGCAGTATGCTGTCCCGCTGGAAATAACCCACCAGCGTCATCACAATCCAGATCAGGAGGGCGAGAATGAGACCGAGGGACCAATCGCCGAGCAGAGTC
>Ga0172369_10010195_pt1 | contig 10265 bp, 14 predicted proteins | sample LakKiv25m_FD_114539 | JGI IMG/M metagenome (GOLD analysis project Ga0172369, IMG submission 114539) | Freshwater microbial communities from Kabuno Bay, South-Kivu, Congo - kab_022012_11.25m | ecosystem: Environmental > Aquatic > Freshwater > Lake | place: Democratic Republic of the Congo...
GTTGGAAGAATGGAAATTACCAAGGTGGAGAAAATTGTGATTTTATTAATGGAGAATTATTTTGTCAATATTCTGGAGATTTTGCTTCTGCAATAGAATGCAATAGTGGAATTTAATTCTGAAACCTTTTTAATCTTTGAATTCTTAATATATTTATGGTTACAAAAAATTCAAAACCGGGAAATCATGTTGAAATTATCTTACCTAAAATAAGTTATAAAGGAATTTTACTAGAAAGTCCAGAACAAGGAATTCTAATGTTAAAATTAAAGTCTGGATATAATATAGGTTTTAACAAAAAAGATATTCTTAGAATTAAATTTATTAAGAAAATTGATGACCCAAAGAAATTATCTGAATTGAAAAATGATTCTATGAAACCGAATATAGGTTTGATAATAACTGGGGGAACAATTGCTTCTAAAGTAGATTATTCTAAAGGGGGAGTGACTCCTTTAACTTCTGCTGAGGATTTTTTTAATTTTTATCCCGAATTATTTGAGAATGTTAATGTTTTGAAATTTGAAATTCCCTTCATGAAAGATTCTTCTGAAATGGATTTTAAAGATTGGCAAAAAATTGCAAAAACCTGCGAAAATTTTCTTAATAACGAGAATATTCGAGGAGTAATTATTCTTCATGGAACAGACACGCTTCATTATTCTTCTGCTGCTCTTTCTTTTTTTCTTCAAAATTTAACAAAACCAGTTGTTTTAACTTATTCTCAAAGAAGTAGCGATCGTGCTAGTAGCGATTCTCATTTAAATTTAAGATGTGCAAGTTTAATGGCTATTTCTGATGTTGCAGAAGTTATGGTTGTAGGCCATTCTTCTACAAATGATGAATTTTGTTATGCTATGCCTGGAACAAAGATTAGAAAAATGCATTCTTCAAAAAGAGATGCTTTTAAATTAATTAATTCAAAACCTTTTGCAAAAATCTCTTCAAGCAATATTGAAATTCTTTCAGATTATAATTCTAGAAAAAAAGGAAAAGTTAAATTGGATAAATCTTTTGAAAATAAGATTGATTTAATAAAATATTCTCCTGGTCAAGATCCAGAAATCTTAGATTATTATTTAAAAAATAAATATAAAGGTCTTATTTTAGAAATGTTTGGGCTTGGGCAAATTTCTAGGAAATGGTTGAGAAAATTAAAAGAAATTCAAAATAAGGGGATTTTTGTTTGTGCAACTTCGCAGACCATTTATGGTAGAGTCAATCCTAAAGTTTATTCTGTGGGAATTGATTTGGAGAAAACAGGAATAGTTTATCTTGAAGACATACATTCTGAAACAGCTTTTGTAAAATTGGGGTGGGTGTTAGGACATAAAGATTGGTGTATTTCGCGAGAATTAATCAAAGAGAAAATGCTTAAAAACTTTTCAAGAGAAATTAATTTGAGAATTGAAGAATGATTTATTTTAATTTTTTTTCAATTCTGTCTAGTTGCTTTTTAATTTCTTCAATTTCTTTTTCAGACTTTTTCGTTAATTCATAATCATATTGCAATTTTAACCTTTCTTTTTCAGCTTCTCTGTTTTGACTCATTAAAATTATCGGAGCTTGGATTGCAACAAGACAAGATAAAGCCAAATTTAAAAAAATGAAAGGATAGGGATCCCACTGATTTCCAAATATAATCCATCCTGTGTTAACTATAATCCAAATAATTAAAATTAAAAGAAATAAAAAGATAAATTGCCAGCTTCCTATGAATTTAGTTAGATTATCTGCTGCTTTTTGTCCAAATGTTTTTTGAACTTTTGTGATTGGATGATCTAATTTTGAAAAATTTTCTTTATGCTTTATCATTAATTAATTTGGTTTTTTTTAATTATAAACTTTTCCGAAATCAGAAGAGAGTGATAACTCTTGTTTAAATATCCTTTTATTATTTATTTTTATGAAAGATTATTATCTTTCTTATAATGAACTTACTAAGCATTATTATCTAGACCTCGGAGCTTTTGATAGAAATAGGGTGGATTTTGGAGTTTGTGGAGAATTTGGGATTCTTGAAAAGAAATTGAAAGAATCTTTATCTTTTCATCGGAAATCTTCATTGTTTGTTGATAAAAATTTTCCCATTCAGCATAGAGAAAGTTTAAAAGATTTACTTATTAAAACTCAGATAAAAGTTTTATTTAATCAGGAATTAAAGTAAGTTTAATAAATAAGATTTGTTTTTTATTCTCATGGTTGAAATTGATTATGAAAAATTGAAATTTAAAGCCGGTTTGGAAATTCATCAGCAATTAGATAGCTCTAAACTTTTTTGTGATTGTCCGAGTATTTTGAGAGGCGATGAACCTGACTTTGAAATTAAAAGAAAGCTTCATTTGGTTTCTGGAGAATTTGGTGAAATAGATGTTGCAGTAAAACATGAATCAGAGAAAAATAAAGAGTTTATTTATCAAGGTTACAAAAATAGTACTTGTTTAGTTGAACTTGATGAAGAACCTCCCCACACTATAAATCAAAATGCCTTGAAGATTGCTATTCAGATTGCTCTTTTATTGAATATGAAAATAATTCCAATAACTCAGATAATGAGAAAAACAGTAATTGATGGAAGTAATACTTCTGGTTTTCAAAGAACTGTAATGGTTGCCCAAGATGGTTTTATCGAAACTGTTTTTGGAAAAGTTAGAATTGATTTTTTATTATTGGAAGAAGATGCGGCTAGAATAGTTAAAAAAGAAAAGAATTTAGAAACTTATAGATTGGATAGATTGGGAATTCCTTTAGTTGAAATTGTAACTGCTCCAGACTTTAAAACACCTGAACAGGCAAAAGAAACTGCTTTGAAAATTGGTGAGACCTTAAGAAGTTGTAAGGTTCGTCGAGGAATTGGAACAATTAGACAAGATGTTAATATTTCTATTAGAGGAGAAAATCGTGTTGAAATGAAAGGAATGCAAGATATGGGCATTTTTATTTCGGCTATTAATAATGAAATTTTAAGACAAAAAGAATTATCTGATATTAAAGAACCAACTGCAATGGAAGTTAGAAATGTTTTATCTGACGGAAATTCTGAATTTATGAGACCTTTACCCGGGAAAGCAAGAATGTATCCTGAAACAGATTTGCCTATTCTGAAAATTTCTCGAGAATTTATCAATGAAATAAAAAAGGATCTTCCAAAGTTAAAATCAGAATCGAAAGAAGAATTAAAATTGCACGGATTAAATGAAGAAATGATAAAATTAATATTGCATGAAGATAAAATTGAAGAATTTAAAAATCTAATAAAAATTTATGATAATGCACCTTTTATTGCAAAATTTTTAATGCTTTTTCCAAAAGAAATATCTACAAAAACAGGAAAAGATTTTTTTGAAGTAGAGAGATTAACATTAAATTATAGCAATGATTTATTGGGTTTATTAAAAAAGAAGAAAATTTTAGAATCAGATATTAAAGATATTTTAATTAAATTGGTTTCTGGAATTAAATTTGAAGAAGCTGTGAAAATCGAAAAAGCAGATTTATCTTTTATGGAAGAAAAAGTTTTAGATATTATAAAATCAAAACCGGGTTTGAGTGAAAATGCTTATATGGGATTGGTTATGAAAGAATTCAAAGGAAAAATATCTGGTAATGAAGCAATGGAAATAATTAAAAAAGTGATGAAAAAATGAAATCTCTAAAATTAATTTTATTAGTTGGAATTTTTTCATTTGTTTTTGGATGTAATAAAGAAGATTATTTTGGAAATTTTCAAGATTTAAATGGAAACGGAACTCGTGATTTAATTCAAGGAAGATATACTCCTACAGGATATTCTCTGTATTTTTTTGATGGAAACGATTTTGATACAAATTATATTGTTCAAAGTTTAAAGTCAAAACCAATTAATCCGCATGTTTTTGACAACGATAATACCGGATTTCCAAATGTTTTTTATTGGACTTCAAAAGGAGACAAATCTCAGAGATTTATTATTAAAAATAATTCTGGTCATTTTGAGAAACCTGAAGAAGTGAAATAAATAATTTTTAAAAATTATTTAAAACAATCAACGTTTGAGTTTTGTCAACTCCGTCAATATTTCGAAGCTGGTTTATAACAAATTCGTTTAATTCTTCAACATCCTTTACCCTTACTTTAACAATTAAATCTGTTCCACCAGTCACAATATCAACTTCTTCTGCTCCTATTTTTTTTATTTCTCTTGCAACTTCTTCTTGAGAAACCTTTTTCCCGTTTGGCAAAGTATACATTACAGAAACCAAAACATAACTTAAAATCCCTTTATCTAATTTTTTATAGTCTAAAACAACTGTATAATTTTTTATTATTCCCAATCTTTCTAATTTTTTTATTCTGTTGTGAATTGTTGTAATCGGGATGTTAAATCTCTTCGATATTTGGCTAGTTGTCTGTTTGCTGTTTTGTTTTAGAATTTCAATTATTTTTAAATCTTTTTTGTCTAAATCCATAAATGGAATAATTTTCCATTATTTATATATCTTTTGGTATTTTTGGTAAAATATTTCACTTTTTATGGAATATCCTTTTATAGTGTTGTTATTACGGAATAGTATGTCGAGGCTTCGCCTTGATTTTAAATAAATTGGAGAAAAAAACAAAATGAAAACAAAAACAAAACGCGAAACATTGAAAGAGAAAACATTTTCCATTTGGAAAACCCTTTGGGTTTTTGGAAGTATAAAATTAGAAGGAGGTATGAAGAAATGACATATCAAAAAATGAAAGAAAGGAGAAAGAGTATATACTCTATAGAAGATAAAGAAGCTATGCTTTGGAAAGTAGATGGAAAGATTTGTAGAAGAATTGGGTTGGAATTTCCTGCAGAAGGCCCAAAAGATAGAGAAGAAGCAATTAAGAAAGGGATAATATTTGTTCCTTCTGAAGAATTTTACTTTTTTCCCCAACCAGATGAATATTTGTTGCCTGAAGAAGAATTTCCAGAAACCGCTTATGCGGTACGTAAGGCTTATTGTGGAGAGAGACCCTTTGGGATTTTTGCAGATGAAAGATCTGGTCCTGGTTTAAGGGGATTGCTTTTAGAATTGACTCTTGTTAGAGATTTTGATAAAGGAGAAATTAGAAAAAAAGAGCTTGAAAGTCATTATTTGAAAAAGATAAAATGATCAAAGAAGAATTAGAACAAGATAGTCCATTTAAAAAAGCAATTTATGAAGAAAAGGAAAGGTACATAAGATTAAGAAGAGAATTTTTTGAGATTTACCCTTTTGTTAGAATCCCTTATGAATCTCGATGCGGACAAACGGATTCATTTAGGATTTATACTTCAATAGATTCCCTTAGTGAAGAAGAGAAAAAAATACATTATGAAGGGAGAATTTTTTCTGCAAGAATTGAAGCACTTGAGGATATACTAAGATATTGGGATAAAACTTCTTTTGAGAAAGAGAAAAAGGAGTAGTAGCTCTTTTTTATTTAATTTTTTTATTTTTAATTTCTTTTTTTACAATAAATAATTTAATAAATCCTCTTTCTTTAATTTTCTCATGCAAAGAACTTATATTAATGAACTAAAATCTGGACAGAAAGTTTTGTTGAAAGGTTGGATTTTTGAAATTCGAGAACTTGCTAAAATGAAATTTATTTTGTTAAGGGATGTTTCTGGAATTGTTCAATGTATTATCAAAGATGAAAAAATTTTGAAAAAAACTTCTGAGCTGAGTTTAGAAAGTGTTGTTGAAATTTCTGGTGAAGTTAAAAAAGCAAATGTCAAAGCAGAACTTGCAAGAAAAGATGTTGAAATTGAAGTTTCTGGAATTGAATTAATTTCAAAAGCAGAAAATTTGCCAATTCTTGTAAACGAAAAAACAATCACAACAGATTTTTCAAATCGTCTAGATTACAGATTCTTGGATTTGCATAAACCAAAAATTCAAGCTATCTTTAAAATTCAGAACGTAATTGAAAATTCTTTTAGAGAACATTTTTATCAAAAAGGATTTATTGAAATGCAACCGCCGTGCATTATTTCTGCTGCTAGCGAGGGTGGAACTGAATTATTTCCTGTTCAATATTTTGAAAAAAAAGCCTTTTTAGCACAGTCACCTCAACTTTACAAACAAATGCTTGCATGTTCTGTAGAGAAAACATTCACAATCACGCCAGTTTGGAGAGCAGAGAAACATAATACAACTCGTCACATAAATGAAATTCGTCAGATGGATATTGAATGTGCTTTTACAAATCAAACAGAAATTATGAAAGAACTTGAAGAAGTTGTTAAATTCATTGTGAAAAAAGTTTTAGAAAATTGTAATGATGAACTTGAAATTCTTGGTGTTAAAAATTTGAAAATTCCAAAAGGAATTTATTTGAGTTACGAAGAAGCAATAAAAAAAGTTGGAGGAAAGGTTGGTGAAGATTTTACACCAGAACAAGAAAGAAAACTTTGTGAAATGTTTGGAGGAGATATTGTTTTTACACATTCGTGGCCAGCTTCGATAAAACCATTTTATATTATGCCTAAAGATGGAAAAAAAGACGCAAAAATTAGTGAAGGATTTGATACACTTTACGGAGGTGTTGAGATTTCATCAGGCGGACAAAGAATTCATATTCCAGAATTATTAATTGAAAAATTAAAAAATAAAGGATTGAATCCAAAGAATTTTGAATCTTACATAAATAGTTTTAGATATGGTGCTCCTCCACATTCTGGTTGGAGTATTGGGTTGGAAAGATTAACCCAAATTATTTGTGGATTAGATAATGTTAAAGAGGCTACCATGTTTCCCAGAGATAGAGATAGATTAACACCTTAAATAAAATGAAAACAAACTTTATTTCGATAAAACTAAAAATCAAGAAGATTTTTGTAGAATCTCAATAAAATGAAAACAAACTTTATTTCGATAAAACTAAAAATCAAGAAGATTTTTGTAGAATCTCAATAAAATGAAAACAAACTTTATTTCGATTAAAGAAGCAATGAAACAAGGAAAAGGAAAAGTAGCTGTGCGGGGATGGATTTATCGAGAAAGAGGAAGCAATGCAATGAAATTTCTTGTTTTGCGAGATGTTTCTGAAATTATTCAATGTGTTTTAAAAAGAGAAAAATTTGAGAAGCAGTGGGAAGAAATTGATAAAATAAAAATTGAATCTAGCGTCGAAATCGAAGGAACAATAAAAGAAGATAAAAGAGCTCCGACTGGTTTTGAAATTGAAGTTGAAAAAATAAATATTATTCATATTGCAGAAGATTATCCTATTAACAAAGATTTGAATGAAGAATTGCTCGGAGATAGAAGGCATCTTTGGTTGCGTTCAAGAAAAATGACTGCTATTTTAAAAATAAGAAGTACTGTTTTTGGAGCAATTTCTGAATATTTTAGGGAAAATGGTTTTTATGAATATCAATCACCAATTTTACAATCAGTTCAATGTGAAGGGGGTTCTACGCTTTTTCCTGTAAATTATTTTGACAAAAAAGGAGTTTTTTTAGCACAGACGTGGCAACTATTTGCAGAACCAGCAATATTTTCTTTAGAAAAGATTTATACAATTGCACCTTCTTTCAGGGCAGAAAAATCAAAAACATCGAGGCATCTTACAGAATATTGGCATGCTGAAATGGAAGTTGCTTGGGCATCTTTTAAAGATATTCAAGATTATGGTGAAGATTTACTTAAACATATTGTGAAGAAAGTTTTAGAGAAAAATAAAGAAGAGTTAGGGATACTTGGAAGAGATTTTAAAAAATTAGAGCCCACTATTAAGAAAAAATTTCCAAGAATTACTTATGACGAAGCTTTAAAATTGTTGAAAGATAAATTTAAAATTTCAATTCCTTGGGGAAAAGATTTGAGAACAATTGAAGAAGACAAGCTTTCTGAAATTTTTGATACTCCAATTATTGTTACAAATTATCCTAAAGAAGTTAAAGCTTTTTACATGAAAGAAACAGAAGGAAATTCTAAGGTTGTGAATGGTTGTGATTTTATTGCTCCAGAACATTATGGTGAAATTATCGGGGGTAGTGAAAGAGAACCTGATTTGAATAAGATTAAAGAAAGATTAAAAGAAGAAGGTGAAAAAATAGAGCAGTATGAATTTTATTTAGATACTCGACGGTACGGAAGTGTTCCGCACGGAGGTTTTGGAATGGGGGTTGAAAGAGTTGTTTCTTGGATTTGTGGTTTAGATACAATAAAAGATGCAATTCCTTTTCCCAGAACTATGACTAGGTGGACGCCGTGATTTTAAAGTAAAATGAGTAAACAATTTGAAAGAAATGTAATTAAGTTTTTAGAAATGCTTCATTACTCAGAAGAGATGGGGAGTACGGGTAAATTTAAGAAAAAATATTGCAAGACAAATCTTGGATATAATCACCTGATAGATTATTTAGAAAGAAATGATTTAATAATTAAGAAAAAACTTGAAGGAGTAAGTGTGCTCCAAATGACTGATAAAGGATTAGAATTTCTTCAAGAAAGAAAAAAGGAAAAACGTCAAGAAGAATTCAATAAAATTATTGCGATTACAGCATCAATATTAACATTGATGGGTATTTCGAATTTTTTAATAAGCTAGATATTTTAGATAAGAATGATTGGGTAACTTGGATTTTTATAGTCTTAGGAATTATTGCAGTTGGACCAATTGCTAAATTTTTAATTGATTCTTGTTTTTCAACTAAATAAAAATAAAATTATCTCTTCGGAATTTCAACAGCACAATTTGAACAAATCACACTAACTTCTTTTGTTTTAGGATCTGTGATGTATTTGCAGTAAGAAGGATTTAAATCTTTCTTGCATTTGGCACATCTTCGACCTTGTTTTATAAGAGCCTGTCTATTGTTAGAAATCTTAAAATCAACATTTTTTGCAGGTTGTGATTTTATTACACTTAAATAGTTGTTTAAATCTCCACTTAATGCCATGGTAATTAATGATGTCTCTCTTTTATAAATTTAATTGTGCTACTGTGGGGTGTTTTTTAGGAGAATTTTTAAAGCTTTTTTGAGTTTGAAGAGTATGAGAATATTAGCTTTAGGTGATCCACATGGAGAAGTGGGTGATGTGAAAAAGATTTCTTTAAAAGGAATTGACTTAACCCTAATTACAGGAGATTTAGGAAAAGTAAATTTAGCCAGAAAAAGATATTTTGAAAATCTTAAGAGAGAGAGACGTGGACTTTCTAAACTAAAGTATGATGGAAAGTTCAATAAAAAAGTTCACGATGAAGTTCATTATTCCACGATTAATTTATTAAAATATTTATCCAAATTTTCTTCTGTTTATTTTATTCAGGGGAATGTGGGAATTTCAAGTGTTTCTAATGTTAAAAGAGATTATAGAAAATATGGAATAAAATTAATCTCCACTAAAAAAGAAATTGACAAAATGAAAAATGTTCATCTTGTTAAAAATGTTGTTAGAAATATTAATGGATTAAGAATTGGTTTTTTGGAATTTTTTCTGGATATAAATTGGGTTCAAGATTTTAAACCTAAGAATTATAAAGAAGAATTGAAAAAAGCTAAAAAAGAAACAGATAAGGGAAAAAGAATTTTAAAAAGATTTGGTAACCATTTAGATATTTTAATTTGTCATCAACCTCCTTACAAAATTTTAGATAAAGTTAGTTCAAAATATAATCCCCCTAAAAATTGGATTGGAAAACATGCTGGAAGTAAGGTTATTTTAGAATATATCAAAAAATATTCACCAAAATATGTTTTTTGCGGGCATATTCATGAAGGGGAAGGAAAAGCTAAAATTGGAAAAACCGAAGTTTATAATTTGGGTGTTGCAGGATATAAAATAATCAATTTATAATCTAATAGATACTAAACTTTAGTTCTGAAATCTTTATAAACATGTTTTTGTTATCTAAAATATCATGAAGATAGGGGAAATTAATCTCAGATGGCTTGGGCATTCTGGATTTTTAATTGAAAATTCTGCTGTGATTTACATAGATCCATACCAAATTAAAGATGAACTTCCTAAAGCAGATTATATTCTTTTGACGCACGGACATTATGATCATTGTAGTGTTCCTGATTTGTCGAAAATAATTAAAGAAGGAACTAAGGTAATCATGACTGCAGATTGTCAAAGTAAAGTAAATAAATTTGATGTTCCAATAAAAATGGAAATTGTTGAACCAGGACAAGAATTGGATTTTAATTCTGTGAAAATTTCGATTGTTCCAGCTTATAATTTGCAAGAGACTTTTCATCCTAAAAACGAAAATTTAGTGGGTTATATAATTAAGATAAATGATGTTCTGATTTATCA
>Ga0172369_10010198_pt1 | contig 10259 bp, 10 predicted proteins | sample LakKiv25m_FD_114539 | JGI IMG/M metagenome (GOLD analysis project Ga0172369, IMG submission 114539) | Freshwater microbial communities from Kabuno Bay, South-Kivu, Congo - kab_022012_11.25m | ecosystem: Environmental > Aquatic > Freshwater > Lake | place: Democratic Republic of the Congo...
AATTCCAAGATGACGTCCTTGGCCGACACCCAGGGCCGGAACCGGCCCGTCAGCCGCACCCCCAGGATTTCGGGCATGACCAGATAGAACGGCTGCCCGGCCAGGGCCAGGGCCACATCCAGCCCCCCGGCCCCAAAGGCCAGCATGCCGGCGCCCCCGGCCGTGGGCGTGTGGCTGTCGGACCCCAGCAAGGTCTTGCCCGGGGCGCTGAACCGCTCCAGGTGCACCTGGTGGCTGATGCCGTTGCCCGGCGGCGAGAAGTGCAGGCCGTATTTGGCCGCCACGGTGCGCAAAAACCGGTGGTCGTCGGCGTTGCGAAAATCCGTCTGGGGCAGATTGTGGTCCACATAACTCACCGCCACTTCGGGCCGGGCCCGCTCCACCCCCATGGCCTCGAACTCCAGATAGGCCAGCGTGCCGGTGGCATCCTGGGTCAACGTATGATCGATCTTGAGCGCCACTTCGGCGCCGGGGGCCAACTCCCCGGACACCAGATGCGCCGCCATCACCTGTTCAACGATAGTCTGCGCCATGCTCCATCCCTTCGAAAAATGGTGTTGCCGCGGCCTCAACGGGCAGTGCCCGTCTTTCATATCCGCTCGCTGCTTACTGCTGACTTTTGAGATATTCTATCAAAACCCCCGGGCGGTTGCTGCCGATTCCGTCCAGGTTCATCGACAAATAAGGTTTCAGGGTCTTGGGATCGTCGATATTCCAGACGTAGACCAAGAGGCCGTGGCTATGAGCCGCGGCCACCAGTTCCGGGGTCACGTAGACGTAATGCATGACCAGGGCGCCGGCGTCGGCGGCCCGGGCCAGGCCCACGGGGTCTGCGGGGCATCCCACCATGAGCACGCCGGTGTTAAGGCGCGGCTCGGCCTGCTTGAGGGCTTTGAGCACCGGGTGCCAAAAGGAGATGATGGTGGCGTATTCAAAGGCCCGGCGTTCCCGGAAAAAATCCAGCAACGCCCCAGCGGCCTCCGGTTGTTTCAGTTCCACCACCAGGTCGGCCTTGCCTCGCACCAGGTCAAAGACTTCCTCCAGGGAAGGTATGGGCTCCCCCCGGCCGGCATCCAGCCTTTTGAGCTCCGCCAGGGTGAAGGCTCCCACCGGACCCCGGCCATTGGTGGTCCGGTCCAGGGTTTCGTCGTGGATGACCGCCAGGCGGCCGTCTTTGGTCAGTTGGACGTCCAACTCCACTGCGGCCACGCCCACTGCCAGGGCCCGGTTGAATGAGGCCAGGGTGTTTTCCGGCGCATCGGCCGGCGCCCCCCGGTGCCCCATAATTTTTGCCATCATGACCCTCTCCTCAGATGATCGGTCGGTTTCTGCCTGATTTTACCAGGAGTTGGCACAATAAGATATCCGGTCGGCCGCGGAAACGGGACAAAAAGCAATTGAGCCTTGTGCCTGGGCCTGCTTTCGTATAATAGATGAAAGACTGATATGTGGCAAGATCGGGAACGAGGCGATGCACTGGCTGGGCTTTTCCTTGCTGGCGTTAGGATTATGGGGCGCATGGGGCTTCCTGGGTAAGGTGGCCTCCCAGCACCTGCCTGCGCAACAGGTCTATCTGCTGGCCATTTCAGGGCATCTGGCAGTGGCGGGTTACCTCTGGGCGGGTGGGTTGGGGGCGCTCTCCTGGCACCCCTGGGGCGTGGGCGCCGCCCTGGGGGCCGGCCTGGCTATGGCCGTGGGGCTCCTCTGCTTCTTTGAGGCCCTGGCCCGGGGCCCGGCTACGGTGGTGGTGCCCCTCACCGCCCTCTACCCGGCCATCGCCGTGGTCTTAAGCCGGGTGTTCCTCGATGAAGCCCTGACCCTGCGCCACCTGGCCGGCCTCGCCCTGGCGTTGGCGGCCGCCTGGCTGCTGTCCAAATAGTGGGCTCCGCCTGGCTCGGTTGCGGTGGACCCGGTTTTCTTAACAGACTTGAAATTCCGGCTCAAATGATCTAATATGGATATGCTTGGTGCCATTGTCCTTTCTGCTTGCGCATGGAAGAGAGTCTCCCTACCTCAAACTCCCCAAGATAGATATTATGGCTGAGCCCTCAACGCGGGTAGTGCGCTTATGTTCTCCCATCATAATACTTCTGGCCCTGGGGGCTTTTCTCCTGCTTTTCGGCCTGGATAACCGGCCCTTCTGGCAGGATGAAGCCGAGACCGCCGGCCTGGCGAAAAATGTCCTGAAATACGGCGTGCCCCGGGCGTATGACGGGCTGAATATCATCTCCCAGGAACGGGGCGGCGAATATGACGCCAACTTTTTATGGCGCTGGTCCCCCTGGCTGCAAATCTATGTGACCGCGGCCGCCTTTCGCCTCGGCGGTCTCACCACCTTCGCCGGCCGTCTCCCGTTTGCGCTAGCCGGGTTGGCGTGTATATTTCTGGTCTACCAGCTGGTGCGCCGTAATTTTGGCGACCGCCCCTGGGCTTTGTGCGCTGCGGCTCTTCTCACCTGCTCCGTGCCCTTTCTCCTGTATGCCCGTCAATGCCGCTATTACAGCTTAGGGGCTTTATTCACCTTAATGAGCCTTTATGCCTTTAAGGAAGACTGGCAATCGAAATTTAGGCCTGCTTTGTTATTATGCGTATCCATCGGGTTGCTGTTTTATACAAATTATTTGCTTTTTTTTACCTATGTATTACCCGCATTACTGGCAGGAATTTGGCTATATCCTCAAGAGTTTCGCCTGAAACGAACCACAATAATTACATTAGTGACGCTGATAATTATTGTACCCGGCCTGCTATTATTTCGTATTCAGGAACAATCCCATATTATGAAGTTGGTTGTTATTCCCAATAATATACAAAATTACTTCGGCGATCTTATTCAGTATATGATTCCTCTGCCCCTAGCATTGTATATGCTGTGGAGGTGGCGCCGGATGTTTTGGAGCCGCACCGGCATCCCGGCAGAACCCGGGGAAAAGTTCGTCCTGTTCCTGGGCCTGATTATTGTCGGCAACATCATCGTGTTATCCCTGGCCCCCCAATCCGAGCATCGCTATTTAATTCACCTTTATCCCTTATGCGCCATCATCCTGGGGTGGGTCACCTTAAGAACCTGGCGCTTTGATAAGATCGCCGGAGTTCTTTTGGCCTTTCTCCTGTTGTTTACCAACTGGCTCTATCTGGTGCCCATGGACTGGCTGCAGATCATCAACCGCCCCAATCACACTAACCGTCAGATGCTCACCTATCCTAATATCCCCCTCAAGCTCTTTCTGACCGAACTCTTGTTCCCCTATCCGGATGTGAATGGCAACTTTATCCGGTTTTTCCAATCTCAGGCCCGCCCCGGGGACATTATCCTGACCACCTACGGTGACTTGCCCCTGCAATTTTATACCCCGTTCCAGGTAATCGGAGGGTTACAGGGCAGGGTTTCATCACCCCGGCTGCCGGAATGGGTAGTATCACGCCACGAGATTCGCTATAATCGCAACTATCAGTTGCAAGACTCCGAAAAATTCATCCGGGAGCAACTTTCCCCGGCCACTGATTACCAAGCCTTAATCTTGCCGTGGGAAGACGAACCCTTTGGGAACCGGCCCGACCCTTATTATCATCGCTTTGTTCCTGCAGCCAGGCCTCTGGCCCAGGTAGTTATCTATAAAAGACTTACCCGGCGCCACCATGTCCCTTAACTCCGTTACCATCAAAAAAATTCTTCTCACCGCCGGACTTCTCCTAGTTCTGGGCCGGGGTGCATTGCACCTCCCCGAATTGCATAACTATCTTTTTCCTGCTGAGTGCATGGAATCAGTTGTCAAGCTGGTAACCAAAGAATTTGCAGGAATAAAAGTCGATTTGGGCACGTTACGCCAGAGGGTGGATTACCTGGAATGGTTTCAGACTCATAACGGCCCGGACCTGGAGGTGTCAGCGACACGGCTGCGCGCCTTTCCCTTCTCCGAAACCATCCGACTCCTGGCCCCGGGATATTTCTGGCAGGTGAATATTATCCTGGCGCGCAAAAACCAGCTCCGGGTGGAAAGAAAACTGCGGTATCTGGAGGGCCTGTTCAAAAATATCGACACCAATGCGCCGGACTGCCGCCCGCAGGCGGGTCCGGCAGTTCCGGCGACAACGGCTGCAGCATCCAGCTTAAGAAAAGAAATACAACCATTCATAGCCCAATGGCCAATTTATAGTGCCCAACTGATAGGGTTAACCAAGCAATTGGATAGGCTTGAAAATAATGGTTATAAACAATAACCGGCGGCAGACTCATTCTTTACTAGAATAAAGAATTATTATATTGCCATATTATATGAAACTTTTATCATATATTTGCCAACCCTCCCGGCTCAGTCAACTTGCATTCTATTCCCTTTTGGGGTCTGGGACCTATATTATCCTTTTATGGTCCCCGAATATCCTCGGCCAACATATTGATTTCTTGCCGCAACTCTTTATCTATATCGCTCCCTGGCTGATGCTGTGGCTGGCTTATTCCTGGCAGACGCTTACCGAGAAGGAACATCGCCTGGAAATAATCTTGATGATGGCGATAATATTTCTTGGGATTGCCAACCTGTCTTTAAGTAATGCGGCATGGCGATCCATTGATACCATGCAAACCTTCCTGCTCACGGGGCTGTTCGCCCTCTGGGCTGCCATGTTTTCAATCAACGACTCGCACCGCAGAAGGATATTCGACTGGTTTTGCGCCGGGGCCCTGGGTGCGGTTATTCTGGTAGAAATGATCTTCTATGCGTTCCGGACCCAATATGGCCCGGAGGTTTTTCAGGTCTTTGTCCTCCACCCGATCCCCCTGGGAACTTTGGTAATCATGTTGTCCCCCGGACCGGTGCGTCTGATCATCTCGAAAAATTCCACCGCCAAGCTCCTGGGCTGGCTGTTAGTCCTGCTCAGCGGCATCTTGATTTTTCTCACCCACAAGCGGGGAACCTGGATAGCGCTGGCCGCCATGCTGGCCATATGGATGCTGTACCTGGTCCGCGGTCGAAAATATCTTGTCCTGTCAATTTTTTTAGTTATCGCCCTGATTTTGCCGCTGGAGGCCCACCGCCGGTTTGCCCATCTTGACCCCAACATTGGTCGTCACGCGGCTATCTTGCATCGCCTGGAACTCTATAATTTTGCCCTGCACATTTGGCAAACCCATCCGTTCATGGGAATAGGTTTGCGTTCCTTCACCCATGCACAATATTTACCTGGTTACCACCTGCGTAATCCGAAGCTGCAGGATTTTCCTCAAGCGGTCGCCAAGCTTCAGACCCTCGACAACCTGTTCCTCACCAGCGTGGTGGAACTGGGTACCGTTATGACTTTATTTTACTTCGGGTTGGTAATCCTTATCCTGGCAAAATATTGGCGCCGGTTGCGATCCCGGCCGGAATCTTCACCATTAGATTGGTACCGCTTGCTCGTCTTGCTGGGCTTCGCCATCCACTCCCTGACCTACGATTCCCTCCTCTTCCCACCGCTTAACTGGCTCTTTCATGTCCAGCTGGGGATCATGGCAGGCTATCAAGTCTACGACCCCCGGCTGAGTCAGCCATCCGGCGCCATGGGGCTTTCTGAGACGTAGCTATGGAAACCGAGGCCTCTTTCCCCAAGCGCGAGTCCAGGCGCATTCTCGGCCTGGATATGGGCGCCAAGCGCATCGGCCTGGCGGTCAGCGATCCTTTGGGCATAACGGCCCAAGGGCTGGAAGTCTGGATCCGCCGGGACCGGCAGACCGACCTGGACCACCTCCTCAAGATGGGGCAGGATTATGCCGTGCACCAGATTGTGGTGGGTCTGCCCCGGCACATGGACGGCCGCCTGGGGGCGGCAGCCCCGGAAATCAAGGAGTTTGCCGGCGCCCTGGGCGAGGCCCTGGAGGCAGAGGTCATTTTCTGGGATGAACGACTCACCACCGCGGCCGCCGAACGGTTGCTGATCCAGGCGGATGTGAGCCGCCGGCGCCGGCGGCAGGTAGTCGATCAATTGGCCGCGGTCCTCATTTTACAAAGTTTCCTGGACCATAGGGAGCAGACACCTAAAAAGCCATCCGGCGGGAGATGATCGTCCCACCGCCCTCTGAAAGCCACTCCCCGCCGGGCAGCACCCTGGTCCTCATCCAGATATCTAGATGAATTTATTATACAATTAATTTTAGTTTCCCTGCCGCCTCCCCTGGCCGCCGTCCCCAGGCCGAGCCTCCCGAACTTCAGCAACAGGGTTCCACAAGTCACGTAGTCTTCCTTTCCTTGACATTGCGCCGCTTGCAGGTAATTTTTTCTGGAGATTTAGAGTTTTTTTGTGCTTTTTTTTCTTGCCATTACCCTGAGAAAGGGCTTAATTTGGCGTCATGTGGGAAAAAGTGGAATAGAGTGGGGATTAATGGGGAGCCATGTTTACCGGTAGCTATTTCCATACCATGGATAACAAAGGACGGGTCAGCATTCCGGCCCGCTACCGGGAAATCCTCAAGGGGGGCAAGGACCACCAAATTATTATAACCAATTTCGGCGGTTACGTTCTGGCCTTCCCGCAATCCGAGTGGAATAAAATCGAGATCAAATTCGCCGAACAGCCCTTGTTTCGTAAGGACGTCAGGGACTTTCAGCGGTTCCTGATTTCCGGCGTCGAGGAGTGCGTTCTGGACCGCCAGGGTCGCATCCTGGTATCTCCCAATCTGCGCAACTATGCCCGGCTCAGCCGGGAAGTCGTCCTGGTGGGGGCCATCCGCTGCTTTGAAATTTGGGACCGCGCCGCGTTTGAGTCGCACCGCCAGGAGTTGGAACAAACCATTGATGAAAGGATGCTGCACGAATTACTCATCTAACTGCAGGCCTCAATCCGGTGCATGAACCGGTGATGGTAGGGGAGGTGTTGGTGGGCCTGAATTGCCGTTCCGGCCGCCTCTATGTGGATGGCACCGTGGGTGGGGGGGGGCATGCCGCGGCCATTTTGGACCGCATCGGCCCGGAGGGGGAGCTCTGGGGCCTGGATCGGGATCCAACCGCCGTCCAGGCAGCCTCGACCCGGCTGGCCCGCCACACCTCCAATTTTCACCTGTTTCACAGTTCGTACGCCCGTTTGGGGGAGTTGCTGGAAGCGGCCCGGCGTTCCGGGGCCGCGGGCATCCTCCTGGACCTGGGCCTGTCTTCTGTGCAGTTGCAGGAGTCACAGCGCGGCTTTTCTTTTAGCGGCGACGAGCCCTTGGACATGCGGTTCAACCCGGAGGAACCGGGGCGCACCGCCGCCACCCTGTTAAACCGCGCCCTTGAAACCGAGTTGGCAAGGATTTTCCGGGAGTATGGCGAGGAGCCCCGGGCCCGGCGTATCGCCCGTATGGTGGTGGAAGAACGCCGCCGGCGTCCCTTCCAGACGACCCGGCAGTTGGTGACATTGTTGGAACAGGCCCAGGGACCCGGGGGGCGCAGGGGGAGACTGCATCCAGCCACCCGGGTCTTCCAGGCCTTGCGGATAGCCGTAAACCAGGAATTGGAAGAACTGGCCGCCTTTCTGGCGCACGCCCCGGCCTGGCTGGAACCCGGCGGGCGCCTGGTGGTCATCGCCTACCACTCCCTGGAGGATCGGCTGGTCAAGCAGGCTATGGCGGGCTGGGAACGGACCGGGGTGATGGTGCGCCTGAGGCGCAAACCGCTCACCCCGACCGCGGCCGAAGTTGAGGCCAATCCCCGGGCCCGGAGTGCCAAACTACGCATTGCCGAGAAAATGGGGTCTTAACTTTGGAGGTATGGGGGATGCCGAACAATCTGACCATTCGCTTAACTACCGCCGGACATGTCTTTATTTCCAAGAACCGCAAAGTCGGCCATCCCTGGCGCTGGGGGAAGATTGCGGTAACCGCGGTCGTCCTGGCCACCGCCGGGGTCTTTTTCACCTCCCTGCTCCTGGCCTGGGCCGACTTGCAGTACATTACTCAAAGCTACCAGATTTCCCGGGCCCAGGAGATCAAAAAACAGTATCTGGACCTGAACCGCAAGCTCCGTATTGAACTGGCCTGCCTCACCTCCATTCATCGTTTGGAGAAACTGGCAGCGGAATACGACATGGGAGCCCCCCATCCCTCCCAGGTCGTGCAGCTGCCGTGAATCCCGCCTCCGGCAAATGGGTCCGGCTGCGCATCGGCTTGGTGGCCCTGGGTCTCTTAGCCTTCGGCCTGTATATCAGCGGCCGATTTTTTTACCTCCAGGTCATTCGGGGGCCGGAACTCCGGGAAGAGGCCACCAAGGAATACCAGAAATTTTGCCCCATCCTGCCGGTACGGGGCATGATCCTCGACCGTAACGGCACCGAGCTGGCCGTCAGCACCCGGGTCTCGTCCGTGGTGGCCCATCCCAGCCAGATCAAGGACGCCGCCCGGCTGAGCCGGCAGCTCGCTCCCATTCTGGGCTATAAGCCCCGGGATTTGCAAGAGGTGCTGACCCGGGCCCGTCCCTTCGTTTTTGTGAAACGGCATCTCACCCCCGAGCGCGAGGAGGCCTTCCGGGCCTGGGATGCCGCCGAAACCCAAAAAGCCCGGGCGGCCAAAGTCACCGGCCGCACCGACCGGGACGCGGTTTACCTGGTCCCCGAGGCCAAGCGCTACTATCCCCAATTGGGCCTGGCGGGCCAGGTTCTGGGCTTTTGCAACATCGACGGCGAGGGACTGGAAGGCTTGGAAGTCCAGTATAACCAAGAGCTTTTTGGCAAACCCAAGCAGTGCTGGAATATGACCGATGCCCGGGGCCACATCGTGGTCACCGGCGAGAAGGCCTGGGATCCCGACGTCATGGGCAACAACGTGGTCCTCACCCTGGACCGCACCCTGCAGTACATCGCCGAAAAGGAGCTCCATGCGGGCGTGGAGAAATTCCATGCCACCGGCGGTATGGCCCTGGTGATGCGGCCCCAAACCGGGGAGATCCTGGCCATGGCCCAAACGCCGTGCATCGATCCCAACCGGTATGGCAAGTTCGATGAATATGCCCGGCGCAATCGCCAGGTGACCGATTGCCTGGAGCCGGGGTCCACCTTCAAGATTTTTATCGCTGCCGCCGCCTTGGACGCCCATGTGGTCAAACCCGGAGACAAATTTCACTGTGAAAACGGCACCTGGCACCTGGGAGCCAAGGAGGTGATTCACGATGTGCATCCCTACGGCACCCTGACGGTACAGCAGGTGATCCAGAAATCCAGCAACATCGGGACCGCCAAGATTTCCCACAAGGTCGGGCCCAAACGGCTGGATCAATATCTGCATGATTTCGGCTACGGGAGCCGGACCGGCATCCTCTTCCCCGGGGAGACCGCCGGCTTAGTGAAAAATCTATCCAAGACCCGCTCCCTCATTGACCGCACCACCGTGGCCTTCGGCCAGGGCGTGTCGGTGACGCCGCTTCAGATGACCACGGCCCTGGCCGCCATGGGCAACGGCGGCGTGCTCATGGAGCCCTATCTGGTCAAAGAGATCGTCAGTCCCCAGGGAAAAATAGTTTCCGCCCATCCGAACCATCCGGTGCGGCGGGTCCTCTCGCAGCAAACCGCCAAGCAGATGCTGGAAATTATGGCGATGGTGACCCAAACCGGCGGCACGGCCAAAGAGGCGGCGCCTCCCGGTTTCACCGTGGCCGGCAAGACCGGCACTGCCCAGAAAATAGTCGGCCGGGCCTATTCTCACAGCAAATTTAACGCCCTGTTCATCGGCATGATCCCTGCCGACAATCCGGTTCTGGCCATTACGGTGATCGTCGACGAACCCAGAGGGGCCATCTTCGGGGGTGTCGTGGCGGCCCCCATCTTCCGGGAAATCGCCGCCCAGTCCCTGCGGGTTTTGGGTTATTATCCCAAGGAACCCCCCAAGGACAAAAACGAACCGGTCCTGGCGAGCATGCTCGCCTCCCCGGCTGCTGCGGCCACTGGCCCGGCTGTGGAGTTCACCCCTACCAAGCTGAAAATTCCCCAGGGGCCTCTCACCGTCATGCCGGACCTCAGGGGATACACCATCCGCCAGGTGCTGACGGTGTTAAATCGTTCGGGATTGCACTGCCGCTTCGAAGGCAGCGGCATGGCCGTCAGTCAAGAACCGGAGCCCGGGACGACCATCACCCCCGGCGCCACCTGCGTAGTGAAATTTAAGTCCGGCGTCTGAGGCGGCCGGGGCTGTTCCTTGCCATAATTCAACAGTTTTTATATCATTAACCCATCAGGCGGTGCGTCTTGATATCCAGTCTCAGTCATAAGTTGACTGTAAAGAAAAGGGTAGGCCCCGGCGCCTGCCCTTCTTTGCTGAA
>Ga0172369_10010200_pt1 | contig 10259 bp, 18 predicted proteins | sample LakKiv25m_FD_114539 | JGI IMG/M metagenome (GOLD analysis project Ga0172369, IMG submission 114539) | Freshwater microbial communities from Kabuno Bay, South-Kivu, Congo - kab_022012_11.25m | ecosystem: Environmental > Aquatic > Freshwater > Lake | place: Democratic Republic of the Congo...
AGCCCCTTTTTTTGTAGCATTGATATGCACTCCAGCCTTATGTGAAAATGCAATATCTCCAACAAATGCTCTTTTTTCAGGAATATTTATTCCAGCATGCCTAAATGCAGATTCACTAACTTCTTTTAACATTGTTAAGTCCATATTAATTTCATTATCCATTTTAGTTACATAAATTGGTAAAAATTCTGAAAAATCTAAATTTCCAAGCCTCTCACCCATCCCATTTATTGTTCCTTGAACCTGAACAATATAAGGCAGGCAAGCAATTGTATTAGCTAGTGCTAATCCTGAATCATCATGAAAATGAACCCCTAATTTAAAATCTAGCTCCTTAGTTTCAAGATTACTAACAACATTTTTAATAATATCTCTAGCTTCTTCACTTAATACTCCGCCGTTTGTATCACATAAAACAATCCTTTCAGCACCAGCTTTAATGGCCATTATTAAAGTTTCAATAGCATATTCTGGATTTTCTTTAAAACCATCAAAGAAATGTTCAGCATCATAAAAAACATGAATATTTTTAGAAACTAAAAATTTAACACTTTCAAATATTTTTTTTAAATTTTCTTCCCTACTTATTTTTAATTGCTTTTCAACATGAGGCAAAGAACTTTTTCCAAAAATACAAGCATACTTTACATTTGTTTTAACAATTGATTTTAAATTTTCATCATCTTCAACTTTCTCTTTGATAGATGTAGAACCAAATGCAACAATTTTAGAATTCTTTACAACTTTTAATGCCTCTTTAAAACTTTCAAATATCTCAACAGAAGCTAAAGGCCATCCTAATTCAATATAATCAACACCAAACTCATCTAGTTTTTTACACAAAACAATTCTGTCCTCAGAGCTAAAACTAGCCCCATCTGCCTGCTCTCCTTCTCTTAATGTACAGTCATAAATTTCGAGCATCTTCTTTATCTACCTCGGCTCTTGCCTTTCTAAAATCTTCTTGAGATGTAACACTATATTTAACATAATCTTTTAATTCAGGAGGTAATGACGCATGAAAAGATAATGCCTCAACATGCCCTCTGGAGTGATAAAGTGAAACAAATCTATGTGCAGCTTCAGCTTCCCTTGACTTTCCAATCCATTCATTTGTTGCGGTAATATCTAAACTCATAAAAACTCCTGCAAGCCCAGATTTAGAGCTTGCTTATATAAAAATAATTATTATAAAAATGCTAGCTATAATTGTCCTTATTATCTTTGTATCTTTGCTAGCTTTCATATTTCTTTTAGGTTAAATGGGTTTTTAAGTTTTATGATGCTTGCCTGATTCCAGCGCTTATAGTGTTGATTCTAGCAGCGCTTCCATTAACCTTAGAAGAATGACTATTTCCGTTTCTACAAATACCAATTAAATGTTCTTCAACAACTCTAGCTATATCAGTTTTCTCAACTGAGGGCTTTCCATTACTTCCGCACTTTGCAATAGCACTAGGACCCCAAGGAGAGTCTACATGTAATCTTATAGTATCTATTTGATAAAATGTATTGCATCGAATGCCAGTACAAGCTTCTTTTGAAAAACATTGTCCAGTCCTACACCTAGAATATAAAGGACATTCTCCAGAAATATCTACTTGATTCATTTGATAATATTTCATAATAAAATCCTCCTTTCATTGCTATTTAAATTTGATTGAAAACAATAATATGTTTTTAACTCAGAAAAATTCTCTTTCAAGGCAGAAGCAGTATAATTTAGAACCATAAAATTTCCTGCAAGCGTAATCAAGTGAGCTTGCTTATAATAGGACTAATAGTAAGACTAAGACAATTATAGAATTCAAGATAGTTGAATTGTACTTAATCATAATCTCTTTAAGAAAATGGGGTTTTTAAATTTTGCCAATAGTAGTTATATTTAGCAACATTTATATTTAAAAAATACTTCAACCATTTATGAAAAAAGAAAAATTTCCCTATCATTTATTTGATTCTCCAGAAATAGATTCAACAATAATTGCGATTTTAGTATTTGGTGTTATGTTGTCTTTAATGATAATCCTTCCAGTTATAACATCAATAATAATCAGCGCAGTTCTAGCAATAATTTCTTATTTTATCTCCCTTCCATTTACTAAGAAAAAAAAGAGAAAGTATACCTTTTGGGAAAGTGGAGGGGCAGGATAATCCTATTTCCACATCAAATCTTCTAGATAATCTTTTATTGGATCCCAATAAAATTCATTCCAACCAGCAGAAAGATCTTCGAACAATTCATCTGGAACATTTTCTTGAGTAAATATAAGTTCAGTTTGCTTGTCTGTTTTCTTTTTTAATTCAATCCTAACATCTGAAAACTGATTTTTTGGAAAATCCTCACAAGCCCATTTTTGAACTATTTTTTTTCCAGGAACAAGTTCAACAAAGGTTCCAAACAAATAGCCATCATAGCAAGAAAACTTTCCATTAGGTTTAGCATCAGAACTAACTTTTCCACCTATAATTTTCTGAAGTTTTCTAGCATTTGTTAAATATTCATACAAATCATTAGCACTGCAATTGAATAATATGGTTTGTTTAATCTCTTTCATACAGTCTAAAAAAACTCCTGCTTTTTAAACTTTTTGAAGCATTTTAATTCTTAGAAAACGGCTTTCCATAGAGAAGACTATGCAACTCAATTTCCCCCTTTCCACCTTCATCAACCTTTTCATCTCTTCCATCATCCCCCTCATCTTCAAAACATTTGTATATATCTTTTTCCCGAACATAAGTTCTTAGGGTCTTTCTAGCAGTTTTTTCTTTAACCCACCAACTAACGTCTTCCAAATCCCCAATACATCCAATCCTGAGTGCCATGTAGACTCTTCTTGATATTCTCTCAATTTCAGGATATAAAAATGGATTATTATCACAATCAACAATCAAAAGGCTTGAATTAAAAATTCTGTTTTCAAAAGCAAATTGAATATCCATATCACTTGGAAGACATAATCCTTCTTCTAATCTAGTTGCAGTACTCCATTGATTATAACCATGTTCTTCAATTAACCAAGAAAACATTCCAGGATCCATATCATTTTCATCAACCTGAATGATTTCATTCTGAGGAACAATACCATGAGTTATTCTAAGATAATCTCTTCCTTCATCATGGTAAGAATAGGGAATAGCCATTCTAATTCTATCAATGATAGAATCTTCACCAGAAGCAATTCTTCTTCTTTCTTCAATATCAGGAATAACTTTTTTAATATATTTACCAAGACATGAAACTCGCTTCCTTTTCATAGACTTTTCTGCAGCAGTTCTTATTAATTCCAATAATTCTCCAGAATGAGGCATTTTATATCTGTCCAACTGTATAACCTGAGTTGCAGAAATTTTTCCTTTCCCATTAATATTAGCATCTCTTAAATAAGTATCATTTGGAAATTTAGCATCAAATCCAGGAATCACTATATCCATAATACAAAAACAAATTAAAAGCAATTTATAACCATACCTCTTACTCTAAAATAATCAATAGAATGCAATATTACAAATTTTCCTTTGCTTTTCCTTTCCACTCAACTAATTTGCTAGCCTCCATCTCAATGCCATCAGCATCTCGAAGACAAGAAATCTGTGATTTATTCAGAATAGAATAATGTTCTACTTCTGCAAGATATTCTGGGATTTGCCAAATTTCTTCTTCACTAGTCATCCAATTCTCATCATCAAACATGCTTAAATCAATAACATCAGAATAACTCCTAAGAGTCTTCTTCCCATTATCATTAAAATATTCATGAAAATAACTCATTACCAATTCCCTAATAGAATTATAAACAGGATCTCTATATCTAAGAGAATAATGGTTTGTTTTTGTTATTGCCCCCCATTTGCCATCTTTTTCAAAAACCGCAATAACATGGTCAAAATCCTTGTCATTTGCAGTTAAATCAACAAGTAAAGGTGGATATCCATTAACTCTTAAAATCAATGCTGCAAGAATCGCTCCTTCAACACAATGGCATCTATTCTTTTCCAACACCATCTTTGGTGAGTAGCAGCTATCTTTTCCATCCTCCTCAAAATTTATAGGAATTTTATTAATAAAATCTTGAATTTTTCCAGGAGTATTTAGGCTTTTGAATAATTTAATCTCCTCTTTTTTTAAACCAAACATTTTACCCCCTTTTAGGCAACATTCTATAAAGTTCAGAAAGTCCTTGTTCAATTTTCAAATCACGATTTTTCAAAGACTTGTAAATAGAAACAGCAAACTCATAATTATAGGCTGCTCTTTTAGGATCAGAATCAACCATAGCATTTAAACCATCATTTAATATCCCACGAATTTTAAATATTTTATCATTTTCAATCCTTTCTTCTTCAGGACTTAAAACAATTTTTTTCTTTTTTGAAAATTTAATTAGGATAATACCAATAATTGTTAATAAAACTAAAGATAGCCCAATACCTAGGATTATCATGAGATTTGTTTCCATTATACCCTAAACCTCTCAATAGATTCTTTTTCAAGAAAGTGCATTTCTCCAGGAATAATAAAACAATATGGAGAAATTATATTCTTTATTTTTTTCTTTAAGTTTTTAATACCGCCATAATAGAACTTGTTATGTTTAGTTCCAAGATTGCAGCAAACTAATACTTCATTTAAATCAAAACCTCTTTTCTGACTGGCTTTTTCCAATTGCTCAAATGCTCCTTCGCATTCTAAACCAATATCTACTAGAATAAGAGAATGAGCCTTTATTGAATTATTTTGTTCAACAAATTCTAAAAAACTATCTGGCTCATAATTTTTCTGCCACTTTGGCATTGAAGATATTTTTCCAAATTTATATAACTGTAATCCAGATTCTGCAATTGCATCAAAAACACTTGCAGAATACAAAACACAATATTTTACTTTATTTTTTAAACAATCCATAATAATTGAAATATGTGTTGTTGCAAATAAAGGGCATCCATAAATGAGCAAGCAAACATCTTCTTTCTTACTTTCTTTTATCAATCTTTCACTTTCAACATCCTTTCTATCCATTTTAACAAACTTTTTACCAATAACTTTTTCTAAATTTTCAATTTTATATGGAAAATCAACTGTATAATTCTCAAGATAAATTCTCTTGCATTTTTTAACAATTTCAAGACCTTCTAGTGAAATTCCTTTTTCATTGAGTCCAAGTCCAATTAAATATAGCATAAAAATAATAAAGAAATATTCTTAATAAAACTAACTACTAGCAAATCTAAGAAACTCAGCAAGACCTTTTCTTAAATCTTCAATACGGAGTTCCTTAGAAATATTATTTCCCCTTTTCCTTATATGCATAACACCTAAACTATCAAATTCAAGAGGAGTAATACAAAGACTCCCAGAACTCTGCAATAATTGGGCATTTTGCATTAATAGTCCTGAAGTATCATAGGCACTAACATATGCAACAGGAATTCCAATTCCAGAACCATTTATAAGTTGAACTAAAGTAGCCATTCCCTTACCAAAATCATTATCAATTAATAAAGCATGATAAAGACCAGATTCAAATATCTGAACACCTTTCTGTTGATCATGTAGATAAAAAGCCCATCTTTTTCCTTCTTCCCTAAGCTCATCAATTGCTTGATTTAAAGCAACAGGCGTATCATAACAATGAAAGTCATTATCAATAACAAGTAATTTTCTAAGTTCTTCCATACATTCAACAAAAATTCAGGATTTTTAATCTTTTACAATATACTACTTATTCACACTAAATAACCAAGGGAATCTCCATTTCAGAACAAATAATTTTATCAAATTCATAACCTCTTTCTCTTAACATCTTTACAGCAGATCTTGTTCTTTCAACAATAGCATCATAAATATCATCAGATATGCCATCTATCTTTGGAAAATCATTTAAATTAGTTATCAATTCTAATTTTGGTTGAGGAAGAGCTCTTATTTTAGGAATGATTCTTCCAGCCCATTTTCTCTTATGTTCGGGAAATGTATTAAATCTTCTTGAAACCTCTTCATAATCATGAACAGGAATATCATAAGGCCTATTTTCTAGTATTGCGCAAGCAGTATCTAACGCCCAAACCTTCATATCTTCTTCTGTTGCATTAGGATTGGGTCTATCTCCGTTACCTTTAACATGATGATATTGTTTCCTATGCCTTTCTCTTGAAGCATAAATAAGTTCTTGAAGAGGAGATTCAGAGCTTCCTTCTCTGAACATTAATGCAAGTCCTCTAATAACTTCCCATTCATATTTATTTCCTGAGCCAACTAAATCATGAGGCCTCTCTGGATCTTTTAATCCAATTCCATAATGTGTTGCATAATAATGAAAATTAGTAGAATGTCTTAATGTTGAAAGCATAAATTCAAAAACTTCTAGTGAATTTGGAAGATAGAGCCCTGGCTGATCCGTATCAGGCTCACTGGGTTCTGCTTCTTTTTCATCCATAATAAATTAAAGAAAACCTAACTTATAAGCATTAAGCAAGGCTTATAAACCAAGAAATTAACAGTTTTTCCTACTTTTATCAAGTACTATGGCTCTTCCAAACAATTGTAAGAAAGGTTATAACAATGAATAATAATCCAATTGCAAAAGCAAGTTTATATTCAAAACCAGAAATAAGTATAACAATACTTAAAATAAAACAAATAACCGAGATTAAGATCATTCTCTTTCTCCATTTCTTAATTTCTTCTTTGCATATTTTTGCAAGATAAAGTCCACTTGGGAATCCAAGTATTAATAATAAGATGTAAAGCAGATTATTTAGCATAGATTAATTAGTAAAATTCAATATATAAAGATTATTAAAAACATTTTTCTTAGGGAATTGATGAAAGAACAAACAATTATAAATGAAATAAAATCCAATAAAATATTCATATATCCAACAGATACAATCTATGGAATTGGATGCAATGCAGAAAACAAAGAAGCAGTTGAAAAATTAAAACAAATAAAAAAAAGAGAAAATAAACCTCTTTCAGTGATAGTTCCCAATCTGGAATGGATAACTAAACATCTGATTGTTGATTGCAATATAAAGAAATATTTTCCAGGACCATATACAATTATTTTAAAAAAGAAAGATCCTAATTTTTTAAATTGGGTTTCAAATACAGACTCACTTGGAGTAAGAATTCCAAATAATCCATTCACAAAAACAATTCAAAAAACAAATCTTCCGTTTATTACCACCTCAGTAAATCTGAATGGCGAGCCATTTCTTACAAAAATTTCAGACCTAAAAACCGAGATAAAAAGTCAAGTTGACCATATAATTGACATTGGAGAATTAAATGGTAGACCTTCAACATTAATAATTAATGGGAAAGAACTCAAAAGGTAAATAAATTTACTCTGTCCCTTTAATAGTCGATACGCTTATTATATTTGCAATTTCAGCTTCAAGTTCTAGATTTCTAACATGCAAGAGCGCAGCATAAAATTCCCATCCACTAACTCCATTTTTTCGTAATACAAAAGGAATACCTGGATTCATTGCTTCAAGACCCCTCATAGCACCAATCATATTCTGTCTTGGAGAAGCTAAATCCGGAACTACCCTATCAGGAATATAAAAATGATCCCCTCCGACAAAAACATCATAAGCTCCATGCTCTCTAGGATTTTGAACAAACCTAATTCTTTTTTCAGAATCTCCATAAAATGCTCTTTGCTCTAAACTCTCTTGCTCTGGCATAATAATCTATAAACTATTTATTTATAAATATTAATGTACCATGAAACATCATTTGCAAAATTATTTAATCTCTTAGTTCTATCTACTTTCATGCGATTTGCAATAGTCTATTCAAAATTAAATTCAGCTGGAAAGCTGATTGCAGAAGAATTTCAAAAACTAGCCTATGCACCACAATTTCCAATAATTGAATTAAAAAAAGAAACACTTTATTCAGATGATTTAACCCCTGAAAAATATCCTGAATTAAGGAATATTGATTTTATAATATTTACATCAACTCACAGATCTGTAAAAGGAAATCCTTCTCTAAGCCTCCATGCACCTGGAAATTGGCGTTCAGCAGACCTTGGAGGAAGTCAGTATAGGGTATGTCCAACATCTGCATTTATTTTAAAATATTTATTTCAAAATTTAAATAAAATATATGAAGAAAATAAACAAAATCTAAATGAAGAATATCAAATAACTCTTGAAGTAACCCACCATGGCCCGTTAATTAATATTCCATGTTGTTTCATTGAATTAGGAAGTTCTGAAAAACAATGGCAAGACAAAGAAGCAGCAAAGATTTTAGCTAAAGCTATTTTCTCTCTACAGAATTATGATAGTAATTCTGCTGCTAGCCATCCTTGGATTCCTGCAATTGGCATAGGCGGCCCACACTATGCACCTAATTTTAATAAATTACAATTATCAAGTAATTATGCAATATCTCATATTATTCCAGAATATGCACTGCCTCTAACAGAATCAATGTTAAAAGAAGCAGAAGAAAAGACAACAGAGCAAATTAAAGAAGTTCTAATTGATTGGAAAGGCTGTGGAAAATCAGAACAAAGGCAAAAAATCCTAGATATTCTAAAACATTTGGGTTATAATGTTAAGAGAACAAGTGAGGTTTCAAAGGGTTAGTGATAACCTCTAAAAGCGCTATTAAGATAAAGTTCTCCAAAACCAAATAAAATGATAACTGTTCCAAGTAGGAAATTTCCCATGATTAAAACAACAACTGCCCCTGTAATAATAAGTGTCCAAAATGAAATAAAATGCAGTTCTTTTGTTTCAAATAACCAAATAAGCAAAGCTCCAATAAAACAGATGATAGCATAAAGATAGTATGCTTGATGATAAAGCAATGCAAATAAGATTATCAAAAGTATTTCTGATAAGATAATCAAATATCTTTCTGAGGAGTCTTTCTTCATAATGTGAAGATTTACCTCCTAAATCGAACAATTGAAAATTTCAAAAAGATTTTCATATAAAATCAAAATTTAATGGGTTTTTAGACTTTTCTAAATAAGTGAATGTAATATATTTCTTACATTTATAGAAAGATTTAAATACTTGATGTAACATATATTTTACATATAGGAGATAAATAAAAATGATAGCACAACCACAATGGTTTCAAAGAAGAAAATATCTTGGATGGGGAGCATGTCCAAAAACATGGCAGGGATGGTTATATCTAGTAATAGCCGTAGCCATAATTGCAATCATCCAACTAATTCCTTTTTTAAATACTGAAACAAAAATAGGTTTGACAATTTTAATCGCAGTAATAATGGTAATAGACATAGCAAGTATAATGCCAAAGCTTTCAAAAGATGAAAGAGATAAAAAACATGAAGCAATTGCAGAAAGAAATGCCCTTTGGGCAATACTGTTAGTATTAGTCATAGGAGTTAGTTATCAAGTTGCTTCAAATTCAGTAAATGGTAGAATATATGCAGATCCTTTTGTAATAGCTGCAATAATAATTGGCCTTTTAGTTAAATCAATATCAAATCTTTATCTTGATAAAAAAGATTAAAATGAAAATAAATAAATTTAACTCAAGGGAAATTGCGAGATATACCTTTGCAATATTTGTGATTTTACTAGGAGTTTTTTTTGAATACTTAAGACTAGGAGATAAGTTTCTTGAATTTGAATCTGTAGGATCATGGTTAATTTATATTGGAATAGTTATGATTGCAGTTATAACCATCCAATTCTTTAATAATCGAAAAAGAGTAGTCGATGAAAGGGCGATATTTATTGCAAACAAGTCTACAAGGATAGTCTTTTTAACAATTATTCTATTTGCATTTTTAATAATGATTTTAGATGGAATACACCCAATAACCATGCCTTATCATTTGTTTATGTCCTGGCTAATATGTGGGCTATTGATTGTTTACTTTATTTCTTATAAAATAATATCAAGATTTTATTAATAGGAAAAATTTATGAAAACAAAAATAACTTTTTATAGAAATAAATTGAAAATTACCCAAGAAGAGTTAGCAGATTTAGTTGGAGTAACAAGGCAAACTATAATCTCCCTAGAACAGGGCAGATATAATCCTTCACTTGAATTAGCCAATAAGATAACAAAGGTTCTAAAAAGAAAATATATTGAAGAAGTGTTTAAGATATAGATATTACTTAGATTTCTGAAGTAAAAAATGAAACTTACTCTGATTACATCAAGATTAAGTTTCTAAAGTTTATAGTTATCGCCAATAAATGTGAGTTTAGCCTAATGAACAGAAGTATCGCTCGATTAGTATAAC
>Ga0172369_10010201_pt1 | contig 10258 bp, 10 predicted proteins | sample LakKiv25m_FD_114539 | JGI IMG/M metagenome (GOLD analysis project Ga0172369, IMG submission 114539) | Freshwater microbial communities from Kabuno Bay, South-Kivu, Congo - kab_022012_11.25m | ecosystem: Environmental > Aquatic > Freshwater > Lake | place: Democratic Republic of the Congo...
CGCGCGCCACCCGTGAAGGCGTTCATCTCGGGGGTGTCTTCCCAGTTCGGGAGCCGCCCCCAGTGGTCGAAGTGTTTTCGGTTGATGCAGCCAACGGCCCCCAGCCGTTGGCAGAAGTCAAATTTGGACTCGCTGGAAACCACGGCGATCGGTTTCGCGCCGAGGCTGGCAGCGATCTGGATCGCCATCGAGCCCAGACCGCCAGCCCCACCCCAGACCAGCACGACATCGCCAGGGCGCACGTTGTGCGGCGGCCAGCCCGTGAGCATGCGGTAGGCGGTCGCCCCGACCAGCATGTAGGCGGCGGACGCCTCCCAGGTCAGATGCGGTGGCCGCTTCACCAACTGGTGAGCCTGAACCCGCGTGAACTGCGCGAAGGAGCCGTAGTTCGTCTCGTAGCCCCAGATGCGGAACGACGGGCTGAACATCGGGTCTTCGCCGGCTTTCACCTCGGGCGCGTTCACGTCCCACATTCCGCAGTGGACGACGACTTCGTCCCCGACTTTCCAGTTGGTGACGTTGGCCCCTGTCGCGTAGACGATGCCCGAAGCGTCGGAGCCGCCAATGTGGAAGTCTTCCTTCTCGCCCGCCCGCTGCCGCGCGCCAATCACGTCAACTGGCACGCCGCGCGCCGCCCAGACGTTGTTGTAGTTGACGCCGGCAGCCATCACGTAAACCAGAACCTCGTCAGGGCCGATGCTTGGGGTGGCGACGATCTCGTTCTGGAACGCCGTCCTGGGTTCGCCGAACCGGGATTGGCGAATGACCTGCGCGTGCATGCGGGCGGGCACGTGCCCGAGCGGCGGTGCTTCGCCGAGTGGGTAGAGGTCCTTGAGAGTTTCGGTGGTCATTGGTTCCTCGAGTGAGGCCGTGGCCCCGGTCGGATCGTTGAAGTAGGAAAAGGTGATTGTATCGCGTCATCGGTCTGGAAATCGACCGTGCCGCGGACGCATAGTCACGGGCTATGGCTGGAGGGTAATTTCCTGCCCCGTGTTTGCGCTCCGGTAACACGCGTCCACCACGATGTGTGCCGCGAGTGCCGTGCGGAAATCGGGGAAGGCCGGTTCCCCGGTGGCAACGCATTGGAGGAATCGGTAGTCCTCGAGTATGCCTCGCCCGGCAAGTCTAGTCTCTTCCTCGTCCAGGCCCGCGATCTGCCGGTATCGATTCATGACTTCGGCCTCGGTGACTTCGACTTCCGGGCCGGACCGGAGCTGGTAACGGATAGAGCCGATGAAGTCGTGCTCGGTCATGAACCACCCGTCTTCGAAGAAGACTTCGAGTCTCCGGGTCGACGGCCGATCGTCGATTGCGTGCCAGATGGAACTCAGGGTCGTCTGGTGGCCCCCTGTGTGCTGGAACGTCGCGATGGCAACGTCCTCGATTCCGGGGTGTCCGCTGGTTTCGCGTATGTGGCAGCGAACCGAGGCGATCTCTCCGAAAAGCCAGCGGAACAGGTCGACATCGTGGATGGAGTGCTCGAGCAACGTTCCGCCGCCCGCCTTCTCAAAGTCGCCTCGCCAGTTGCTCGCGTACTGCCCTCGCGTGGGGAAGAACTGGTCGTCGCGGAGATGGGCCGCGAGCAGAGGCCCCAGTGACGGGTCAGAGATCAGATCCTTGAGGACCGTGAAGACGGGCGAATGCCGCAGGATCAGCCCGACCTGGTTTACGACGCCGGCCTGCTCGACGGCTCTCACCATCTCGCGGACCTCCGCGAGCGTCTTCGCGAGTGGCTTTTCGCAGAAGACAGCCAGCCCCAGCTCGGCGGCACGCTTGACGAGATGAGGGTGCTCGGACGTTTCGGTGCAAATGTAGACGGCGTTGATTCGCGGGGTGGCAAACACGGTCTCGGCATCAGGCGTCACCATCTTTGCGCCGGTAATCGCTGCGAAGCTCGCAGCGCGCTCCACTTGGCGGTCGCACACCGCAAGGTATTCGGCAGGGAGTCGCTCGGTGCGAATCGCGCCCCGGAGGTTGCGGGAGTGAAAGCGGCCGATGAAGCCGCAGCCGATGAGACCTACCACGGGGTTGGCCACAGAAGGCTCCAGATGCCCGATTTTGCCGCCATTTTACGCTGGCCTTGCTCGCAGTTGCCGAAGTTCCTCTCGTTGTCGCCGATACTCCTGATCGAGGGCACAGTCACCCCGCCACTTCTGTAAGGGAGTGCCCTGGCAGCTAACGGAAGAAATTCACCTGGGGCGCACGTGTCATCTTCCGTTAGCTGTCTATTTCACCGTTCCCATGCGCGCGTGTCCCGTCGGAGCGAGACGCAAGCGCCTGTTGCCAGTTTTTGTCCGGTCTCGGGGCCCGTGCTATAGTCGCCAAGTCCTTAGGGACGGATTTCACAATCGGCGGGCGCGTGCTCTACGAATACGGCCACATCGGCATCCTCGCGATCATTGCGCTTCTCTTTCCGGTCGGAGCGTTGGCTACGTCGTGGGCGCTCCAGTTCATCAACATCCGGCCCAAGAACGCCGCGAACGTCGTTCGCGACGACACCTATGAATGCGGTCTCCGCACCGAGGGGCCCAGTCTCGTCCAGTTCAACTTCCGCTTCTATTACATCGCCCTCCTGTTCGTGCTGTTCGACGTGGAAATTGTCTTCCTGTTCCCATGGGCGCTCGTCTTCGACAAGATCGGCTGGACCGGCTACCTCGAAGGGCTCGGGTTCATCGGTATTCTCGGGCTGGGCATCCTCTACGCGTGGCGAAAACGCGCCCTGGAGTGGCGCTGGTGACCCGCGAGTGGACTGGCGCCGAATTGGCGGCCGCAGCCGAGCGCCTCGTACCCGGTTCGGTTGACCGCGCAACCGCCACAGCATGCTTTCTCAAGCGCGATCGGCTGGTCGAAACGATGGCAGCCCTTCGCACCGATTCGGAGACGGATTTTGCGCACCTGACGAATCTCTGCGGAGTCGACTGGTGGGACCGCTTCGAGATTGTCTACCATGTCCAGTCCCTCGTGGCGAACCACGTTGCCACGATCAAGGTTGAAGTCACTGATCGCGGCAATCCGGTTGTGCCCAGCGTGTCATCGGTGTGGTGGGGCGCCTGGATGCAGGAGTGCGAGGCCTACGACCTGTTTGGTATCACCTTCGATGGACATCCGAATCTCCATCGAATCTTCCTTTGGGAAGGCTACCCCGGCTGGCCCTTGCGGAAGGACTTTCTCTCGATGCCGGGCGGGCTCCAGCCCGGGCTGAGGGAATTCTCGGGCATCGAGCGGCGCGAACCACCACCGGTGAAGATCGTCGAATGAGCGGCATTGTGAGATCCGAGCCGTTCACCCTCAACATCGGGCCGCAGCATCCGTCAACCCATGGCGTCTTCCGTGTCAAGGTGACGGTCGACGGCGAGAAGATCGTCGACGCAGAAATGGTGATGGGCTATCTCCATCGCGCGATGGAGAAGCTCGCTGAAGAGCGAACCTACACGCAGAACATCCCGTTCACAGACCGGGCCGACTATCTGTCGAGCATGTCGAACAATCTTGGATATGTTCTGGCGGTTGAAAAGCTCGCCGGGATCCAAGTGCCGCCACGCGGGAACGCCATTCGAGTCATCATGGCGGAACTGCAGCGCATCGCCAACCACTGCATGGCCGCAGGCACCTTCATCAATGACACCGGCGCCTGGCAAACCCCCGTGATGTGGACGTTCCGTGAGCGCGAGAAAATCATCGACCTCTTTGAGATGACCTCCGGGGCGCGGCTCACCTGCAACTACATGAGGATCGGCGGTGTGGCCTTTGACCTTCCCCGCGAATTCGAGCCTCGCGCCAGGCAGCTACTCGAAGGTCTCCCCGGGTTCTTCGACGAATTCGAGGGGCTGCTGGTGCAGAACGAGATCTTCCTTGCGCGAACCCGCGGTGTCGGTGTCGTGCCCCCAGAAACGGCCATCAACGCGAGCCTTTCCGGGCCGATGCTGCGCGCCAGCGGAGTCGCCTGGGACATTCGCAAGGCGGACCCCTATTGCGGCTACGAGAACTACGATTTTCAGATTCCTCTGGGCTACCAGGGCGACAGCTTCGACCGGTTTCTCGTTCGGATTGAGGAGATGCGGCAGAGCGCCAGGATCATTGGCCAGGCGCTCGATGGGTTGCCGGGAGGTCCACACAGCACCCAGGTTCCGCTCGCGCTTCGCCCCCCGGCTGGCGACGCCTACGCGCGCGTGGAGGGCCCCAAGGGCGAGCTCGGCTACTACATCGTTAGCGACGAGGGCCCGTCTCCCTACCGCTTCCACATTCGGGCCCCCTCATTCATAAACCTGAGCGTGCTGAAGGAGATGGTCGTCGGCGGAACGGTCGCCGATGCCGTCGTCTCTCTGGGTTCGATTGACATCGTCATTGGGGAGGTCGACCGTTGATGGCCCCGCCGGTTCTGGTAACCGATCACTGGTATGACTTCAGAGACCTGGGCAACCTGTCGAGCAGGCTTCTGGAATCGCTGGCAGACGTCCTTCCACAGGGCGCCGTCTATGTCCTGGCGGCTGTCATCGGGTTTGTCGCGAGCTTCGTGATCTTTGTGCTTCCGTCGCAGCTCTTCGTTGGGGTCTACGGTGAACGGAAACTCATTGCGCGGGTCCAGTCACGCTACGGACCGAACCGCGTCGGTCCGTTCGGTCTCCTCCAGCCGATCGCCGACACGATCAAGCTCATGCAGAAGGAAGCTCTGACGCCGAAGAGCGCCGACCGGGCCCTGATGTACGCCGCCCCGGCTCTGTTTGTGGCGCCTTGCGTGCTGCTGTTCGCGGTCATCCCCTTCGGACCCAACATGGTCTTTGCCGATACGTCGGTGTCCCTCCTGTTCTATGTCGCCATCTCGGCGCTGCCAGTCATTTCCGCGTTCATCGCCGGATGGAGCCACAACAACAAGTACAGCGTCTTCGGCTCCGTTCGCATGGTTGCCATGGCGATTAGCTACGAAGTGCCACTCGTCCTGGGTCTTCTCGGGATCGTCCTGTTCACCGGCACGCTGAGCCTCCAGGGGATCACCATCTGGCAGAAGGAGCTCGACATCTGGCTCGTCGTCCTCCAGCCGATCGCATTGGCAATCTTCTTCATCGGAGTCAGCGCCGAGCTGAACCGCACGCCCACCGATATCGCCGAAGCCGAATCGGAGATCGTCGCCGGGTACCTGACTGAGTACTCGGGAATGAAGTGGGGCCTGTTCTACGGCATGGACATCGGCTATGCGCTCGCGGCATCTGCGTTCGCTGCGACGGTATTCCTTGGAGGTTGGACCCTCTTTGGCCTCGAAAGGTGGGTTCCCCCGTGGATAATCTTCATCGGCAAGACACATCTCTTCTATGCGCTGTTCATCTGGACACGCGGAACACTACCGCGGCTGCGCATCGACCAGCTCATGGGCTTCGCGTGGAAGTTCATGCTTCCGCTCGCTCTTGTGAACCTTGTCATGGTGGCAACGGAGCGCATGTTCTGGGTCGAGCAGGCTGCTGATGACTCCGTCGTCTACGTCTTTGCGTTGGTCAACATCGTGGCGGCCGGCGCCCTGGTCTACGCTTGGTCGCGCATTCTCGGGTATCGCCCCGAGGACTACCCGACGAAGGCTCGGCTCGTGGAAACGGCAGGCGGCTACGTTCCAATCGAAAGCGCAAAGGGGGGCGCACAGTAATGGAGGGGGTTGGGGCCGCCGTCGCCTTCTGGACACTCGCGGGGGTCACGCTCTTTGCGGCGGCAGGCATCATGTTTTCCCGCAACCTGCTCCACGCGGTGCTGTTGCTCATCCTCACGTTCATCGGCATCGCAGGATTCTTCGTTCTTCTTTCGGCCGAGTTCCTCGCCATGGCCCAGGTGATCATCTACGTCGGGGCCATTGCCGTTCTCGTGCTCTTCGCGGTGCTGCTCACCCCCCGGGCCGGGCGCGACAACGGCGAATCGAAGATGCTGCTGCCCGCCGTGCTCCTCGCAGTGTGCCTTGGCGCCGTCGTGCTCTTCGTCATCACCGACACCAGCTGGAACACGGTCCCCAGTGCGCCGGCGGTTGAGCATGAGCCCAAGGTCGCTGCCAGCGACCTTGGCGAGGCATTGCTGTCGACCTGGATCCTCCCCTTCGAGCTCGCGTCGGTTCTGCTCACCGCTGCGCTCGTGGGTGCGATCTTGCTCGTCCGGTCGCCCGAGGAAGAGGCGGAGGATATGCCGTCATGACGCCCGGACTCGATCACTTTCTTGCCGTTGGGGCTGTCCTGTTTGCGTCTGGTTTCGCGATCGCGTTGAGCAAACGAAACGCCATCGGTGTCCTCATGGGCGTGGAGCTGATGTTGAACGCAGTCAATCTCACGCTGCTCGCGTTCTCCCGTTTCTCCAGCGGTCCTCGTCCCGTCACGGGCCAGGCCTTCGTCGTCTTCACCATTACGGTCGCCGCCGCCGAAGCGGCAGTCGCCCTCGCCCTCGCCGTCTCCGTGTATCGCCATCGCGAAACGATCGACGTCGACAAGCTCAACCTGCTGAGGTCGTAGGCCTATGTGGGTGGAATTCATGAAAGTCAGGAACGGCTACGCCGCCGAAACGTGGCGCGAGCTCTTCGCCGCGGAAGGACTCACCATCCGGGTCGTGCCGCCGGTCGGGCACGGTGAAGAGGTGTCGATGCTCGATGAGCGCACGCTTTTTGTGCCCACGGGCAAGTCTCACGTCGCCAGCGAAATCCTGAGGAAGATATAGCCGATGCCGTTCCTCGAAGCTGCCACGCTCAAGTCGCCCACCATTGATGAGTGGCTGCTCTGGGCCATCCTCGCAAGCCCGATCGGCGCCTGGGCGTTGATTGTTCTCTATGTTCGGAAGATTCCCAGGCTGGCTGGCTACCTGACGGTGCTCGGCGTTGGCATCGCGTGCCTCCTCAGCTTTGTGACCCTGTTCAACGTCATCGACGCTGACGGCGGCATCGCCCAGCACTCCCACGAATGGTTCACGGCCGGCAACGTCACCGTGAATCTCGGGGTGCGTGTCGACGGCCTTACCGCAGTCATGCTCGTGGTCGTTACCGTGATCTCGCTCCTGGTTCAGGTCTATTCGCATGGGTACATGGCTGGCGACCCGGGGTACGGTCGCTACTTCGCGCACATGTGCCTGTTCACCACTTCGATGCTCGGTCTTGTCCTTGCTGACAACCTCTTCATGCTCTTCATCTTCTGGGAGCTCGTCGGTTTGTGCAGCTATCTGCTCATCGGCTTCTGGTTCCACAGGCCGAGCGCGGCCGCAGCCGCGAAGAAAGCGTTCATCGTCACGCGGCTAGGGGACCTCGGCCTGCTCGCCGCCCTGCTGCTCGTCTCAACCCGGGCAGGCACGTTCGACATCGCGGGGATCCAGCACTGGGCGACGAGTGGAGCTGCCTCGGACAGGATCGTCACTCTCTTTGCGCTGGGCATCTTCGCCGGGGCTGCCGGAAAGAGTGCGCAATTCCCGCTCCACGTCTGGCTGCCCGACGCGATGGAGGGCCCGACGCCGGTTTCGGCTCTTATCCATGCCGCGACGATGGTCGCGGCGGGCGTCTACCTGGTAGCGCGCTTCTTTCCCGTTTTCGCAGCGTCGGCGGACGCGCGCGAAGTAGTGGCGTGGATCGGCGCGATTACGGCGCTGATCGCGGCAACGATCGCGCTCGTGCAAACCGACTTCAAACGCGTGTTGGCCTACTCCACGGTGAGCCAGCTTGGCTACATGATGCTCGCCCTGGGTGTGTTCGGGTACGTCGCTGCCATCTTCCACCTGTTTACCCATGCCTTCTTCAAGGCGCTCCTCTTCCTCGGCAGCGGCTCCGTGAACCACGGGACGAACACCTTTGACATGCGGAAGATGGGTGGCCTGCGCAAGAAGATGCCGATTACGTTCTGGACGTTTGTCATCGGGTCGCTCAGCCTGGCAGGGATCTTTCCGCTCGCCGGGTTCTGGTCGAAAGACGAGATTCTGCTAGACGCCTGGCGCGACAACCGCGTGCTCTGGTTCATGGCCGCCACCGTGGCTTTCATGACCGCTTTCTACATGTTCCGCGCCATCTTCCTGACGTTCTTTGGGGAGTACAAAGGCGGCGAGCCGGTCGATCACCATGACCCCGACAATCACTTCCACGGCGACCCGGCACGCCCGCACGAGTCTCCTTGGACGATGGCGGGGCCACTCGTCATCCTGGCTATTCCGGCCGCGTTGGCCGGGTTCTTCAACCTAAACAGCGGGCTGGGCGACTTCATCAACCATGCGCTCCCTGAGCTTCCAGAACATGAAGGCAGCTCGTTCGAGTGGGGCATCGCGCTGAGTTCCTCGGCACTGGCGGTCGCGGGCATCGCTGCAGCATGGGCGATCTACTACAAGCGCTGGGTCTCATCGGCTTCGATCCGCAGCGCGTTCGCGCCGCTGAGTGCACTATTCGAGTACAAGTACTATCTCGACGACTTCTATGAGGACGTGTTTGTCCGTCGGTTCTTCATGCGCGGCTGGAATCGCGTTCTCGAGCTGAACGACCGCTACATCGTCGACGGTGCAGTGAACGGCAGCGGCCGCCTCGCGCGCGAAGTCAGCCTGCGTCTCCGGCCCGCACAGAACGGCCTTCTGCAGACATACGGTCTCGGCTTTGCGGCCGGGGTCATCATCTTCGTGGTCGCCGTGTTTGCGGCGAACCCTCTGTAGGGGGACGACATTTGGAACTGACTGTTCTCGTGTTCCTCCCCGCTGTGGCGGCGATTCTGGTGCTGCTGTTGCCAGGCAACCGCGCTTACCTGGCAAAGTACATCGCGCTCGCAGGTGCTCTGGCTTCTCTCGCACTCTCAATCTGGATATTTGTTTCCTTCGACGTCGATGCAACGGGGTTCCAGTTCGTGGAACGGAGGGAATGGGTCAATCTTGGCGCGTTTAAGCTTCAGTACTTCCTCGGAGTCGATGGCCTCAGCATGCCGCTCGTTGTGCTGACGACATTCCTCACCGCGGCAGCAGTACTCGTGTCGTTCAGCGTGACCAATCGTCAACGAACGTACTTCGCGCTTTTGCTGGTGCTCTCGACCTCCGTACTCGGCGTGTTCATAGCACTCGATTTCATGCTGTTCTTCCTCTTCTGGGAACTTGAACTGTTTCCTATGTACCTGCTTATCTCGGTCTGGGGTTCGGGACGCAAGGAGTACTCGGCCACGAAGTTTGTGCTGTACACGGTGGCCGGCTCGGCGTTCATGCTCGTCGGGATACTGGTCCTCGCCTTCAGCGCCGACTCGTTCGATATCGAGGTGCTCGGCCGTTCGACGTTCCAGGACACCGTTCTCCCGCTGCGCTGGGTGTTCCTGTTCTTGTTTGTTGGGTTTGCAGTCAAGTTGCCAATCGTCCCGCTCCACACATGGCTTCCCGATGCCCACAGCGACGCTCCGACAGCAGTCTCGGTGATGCTTGCCGGTGTCCTGCTCAAGATGGGCGGTTACGGCATCATTCGCATGTGCGTGACCATGCTCCCGGGCCAAGCGGATGACTACAGCATCTGGTTTGCAGCTATCGGGGCGGTGAGCGTGCTCTACGGAGCATTCATTACTTTGCGCCAGACGGACGTGAAACGGCTGATCGCGTACTCATCGGTAAGCCATATGGGACTCGTCTTGCTGGGTATCGGCGCCCTGGGTTCCACCGGCATGATGGGTGCGATCTACCAGATGGTGGCCCACGGGGTCATCACCGGCCTGCTCTTCGTCATGGTCGGGTTGATGTACGAACGCACACACACCCGCGAGATCGCCCGGCTTGGCGGCCTCGCTCGTCAAATGCCGTTGATCGCCACCGGCCTTGCTTTCGCAGGCTTCGCGAGCCTGGGCCTGCCAGCACTCGCGGGCTTCATCGCTGAAGTCAGCGTCTTCGTCGGTGCGTTCCAGCGGTACGAGTGGGCCGTGTTGATGGCGATTCTCGGCGCCGTCCTGTCCGCAGGATACGTGCTCTGGATGTTGCAGCGCGTCGTGTTTGGGCCGGTCCGTCCCGAATGGGGCAGCCTCTCCGACCAGCAGCATTGGTGGGAGCATTCAGTCGTCGCCGGGCTGGCTACGCTCACGATCCTGTTGGGGGTCTACCCGCCTATTTTGACGGAAATGATCAACCCTGCCGTGAGTTCGATTCTGTTGAGGGTTGGTTCATGACCGGGATCGATCTCGTCGGGCCACAGTTCGCAGTTCTTGTTGCCGCGGGAATCGTCATTGTGATCGATGCGCTGCTGCGGCCGCAACAGCGCGCCATTCCATACGTTGCACTTCTTGGCCTGGCGGCATCGGCGGCGTGGACTGGCACC
>Ga0172369_10010203_pt1 | contig 10257 bp, 7 predicted proteins | sample LakKiv25m_FD_114539 | JGI IMG/M metagenome (GOLD analysis project Ga0172369, IMG submission 114539) | Freshwater microbial communities from Kabuno Bay, South-Kivu, Congo - kab_022012_11.25m | ecosystem: Environmental > Aquatic > Freshwater > Lake | place: Democratic Republic of the Congo...
GTCATCTTCGGTGGCGTGGGTGATTTGTCGGTGCGCAAACTGCTGCCCGCGCTGTACATGGCGCACCTGCACAACAACCTGCCCGAGCAGACGCGCATCCACGCGCTGGGCCGGCAAGGCTGGGACCGCACCGCCTTCCTGCACTTCATCGAGGAAAAAGTGCCCGGCTTCATCGCCCCCAAGCACTTTCATGCTGCCACCTGGGCCGGCTTCGTGCAGCGCCTGGCCTACGTGACGGTGGATGCCACGCAAGCGGCCGATTTCACAGCGCTGGCCGCGGCGATGCAAGCGCAGTCCGACCGGGTGTATTACCTGGCCACCGCCCCCAGCCTGTTTGTGGGCATCTGCGCCCACCTGCAGGGGGCCGGCCTGATCGACCCACGCGCCCGCGTGGTGCTGGAAAAACCCCTGGGGCACGACCTGGCTTCGGCCCAACAGATCAACGACGACGTGGGCCGCTACTTCCAAGAGCAGCAGATCTTTCGCATCGACCACTACCTGGGCAAGGAAACGGTGCAGAACCTGATGGTGCTGCGCTTTGGCAACACCATCTTCGAGCCGCTGTGGCGCAGCCCGTTCATCAAGAGTGTGCAGATCACCGTGGCCGAAAGCGTGGGCGTGGGCAGCCGCGCCGGTTTTTATGACGGCACCGGCGCCATGCGCGACATGGTGCAAAACCATCTGTTGCAGCTGCTGTGCATCGTCGCCATGGAGCCGCCGGTGTCGCTGAACCCCGACGCCGTGCGCGACGAAAAACTCAAGGTGCTGCGTTCGTTGCGCCCCATGAGCGTGGCCGACGTGGCACGCGACACAGTGCGCGGCCAGTACACCGCCGGGGCTTCCGACGGCGAGGCCGCCGTGGGCTACCTGCAGGAAGCCAACATCCCCGAAGACAGCACCACCGAAACCTTTGTGGCGCTCAAAGCCGACATCAACAACTGGCGCTGGGCCAACGTGCCGATCTTTCTGCGCACTGGCAAGCGCCTGGCCGCGCGCCAGTCGGAGATCGTCATCGAGTTCGCCGACCTGCCTTTCACCATTTTTGGCGATTCGCCGCACAAGTCGGTCAACCGCCTGATGATCCGCCTGCAACCCGAAGAACACATCCAGCTGCAGATGATGGCCAAGGAACCCGGCAGCGGCATGAAGCTGCACCCGGTCAGCCTGAACCTGGACCTGGAGTCTGCCTTTACCGAGCGCCGCGCCGAAGCCTACGAGCGCCTGCTGATCGACGTGGTCAAGGGCCGCCTGACGCACTTCATGCGGCGCGACGAACTCGAAGCCGCCTGGACTTGGGTCGAACCCATCATCGACGGCTGGAAACAGCTGGGTGAAAAACCCAAGCCCTACACCGCGGGCAGCTGGGGGCCAGCGGCGTCGTCTGCACTCATGGCGCGCGAAGGTTCTTCCTGGGTAGAGGAGTCATGATCACCGAACACCCCAATGCCACGCCCGCGGCCATCGCCGCGCACATCGCCAGCGCCCTGCGCACCGCCATCGCCGCGCGCGGCCAGGCCAGTTTGGCGGTCTCTGGCGGCAAGTCGCCCATCCCCATGTTCGAAGCCTTGCGCGAGCAAGACGTGGACTGGGCCAAGGTCACCGTGGTGCTGGTGGACGAACGTGTGGTGCCGCGCAGCCATGCCGACAGTAACACTGCGTTCGTGACCCAGCATCTGCTGCAGGGCAAGACCGCCGCAGCGCGTTTTGTGCCGTACTTCGACGAATTGGCTTGGCCCCTCAACACCGCCACACTGGACACGCTGGTCAGCGACGCCACCGGCCGTCTCACCGATTCGCCCTGGCCGCTGGACGTGGCCGTGCTGGGCATGGGCGAAGATGCGCACACCGCCTCGCTCTTTCCCGGCGCGCCAGGCTTTGACCACGCCATCGCCACCCATGAGCGCCTGGCCTGGGTGCTGCCCGAACAGGCGCCCACCCCCGCGCCGCACGCGCGCCTGACCTTTACCCTGCACGCGCTGTTGCAAGCGCGCGAACTGCTGCTGTCCTTTAGCGGCGAGACCAAGCTGGCTGTCTACCACCGCGCGGCTGAAAAGGCCGCCCCGGCGCTGCCGATTTCCCTGATCCTGAACCAGACGCAAACCCCGGTGAGCGTCTTCATCGGATGAATAAGACCACCCCCGTCGCTTGCTCGCTGCGCGTAGCCGCATCCCCCCTCAAGGGGGCAACACCAGCGGCCTGGCAAAGCCAGTTCCGCGGTGTTCCTGAACAAAGCCACTGAAAGTCCACGATGCCTCAGATCAACCCCACCCTCGCCCGCGTCACGCAACGCATCGTCGAGCGCAGCCGCAACTTGCGCGGTAACTACCTGGCCAGCATGGACGCCCAGGCCCGCGCTGGCACCACGCAACGCGCCGGCATGGGCTGCGCCAACATGGCCCACACCACCGCCGCGCTGCCGGTGGCCGACAAGCTGGTCATCCACGCCGAGCGCGCGCCGCATGTGGGCGTGATCACCGCCTACAACGACATGCTCTCGGCCCACCAGCCTTACGAGCACTACCCCGAGCTGCTGCGCAGCCACGCGCGCGCCATCGGCGCCACGGCCCAGGTGGCCGGCGGTGTGCCCGCCATGTGCGACGGCATCACCCAGGGCGCCGAGGGCATGGAGCTGTCGCTGTTCTCGCGCGACGTGATCGCGCTGGCCACCGCCGTGGGCCTGTCGCACCAGGTATTCGACGCCGCCCTCATGCTCGGCGTATGCGACAAGATCGTGCCCGGCCTGTTCATGGGCGCGGTGCAGTTCGGTCACCTGTCCACCGTGTTTGTGCCCGCGGGGCCGATGGTCAGCGGACTGTCGAACGACGCCAAGGCCAAGGTGCGCCAACAGTACGCGCAAGGCCTGGTCGGCCGCGACGCGCTGCTGCAAAGCGAGGCCCAGGCCTACCACGCGCCGGGCACCTGCACCTTCTACGGCACCGCCAACAGCAATCAGATGCTGATGGAGATCATGGGCCTGCACCTGCCGGGTGCGTCCTTCGTCAACCCCGGCACACCGCTGCGAGAAGCCCTGACCCGTGCCGCGCTGGAACGCGCGGTGGCCAACACCGGCAAAACCGGTCAACCGGCCATCCGCCTGGCCGACATCGTGACCGAGAAGTCCATCGTCAACGGCATCGTTGGTCTGCTGGCCACCGGTGGGTCCACCAACCACACGCTCCACCTGGTCGCTATGGCACGGGCTGCGGGCATCTTGATCGACTGGGACGACTTCGCCGAGCTCTCCACCGTGGTGCCGCTGCTGGCGCGCGTGTATCCCAACGGCAAGGCCGATGTGAACCACTTCCAGGCCGCGGGCGGCATGGGCTTTTTGATGCGCGAATTGCTGGCCGCGGGCCTGCTGCACGCCGACGTGAAGACCGTGGTCGGCGACGGCCTGGCCGCCTATGGCCAGGAGCCCTGGCTCGACAAGGGCCGAATCGCCTGGCGCGACGTGCCCGCCACCAGCGGCGACCCCGCCGTGCTGCGCCCGGTGAATGATCCCTTCAGCGCCGACGGTGGCTTGCGCCTGCTGCAGGGCAACCTGGGCCGCAGCGTGGTCAAGGTCTCGGCCGTGGCGCCCGAACACCGCGTGGTGCGCGCGCCCGCCGTCGTGGTGACCGACCAGCAGGACCTGCTGGCCTTGTTCAAAGCCGGCCAGCTGGAGAAAGACTTCGTGGCCGTGGTGCGCTACCAGGGCCCGCGCGCCAACGGCATGCCCGAGCTGCACAAGCTCACCCCCCCGCTGGCCGTGCTGCAGGACAAGGGCTTCAAAGTCGCCTTGGTCACCGACGGGCGCATGAGCGGCGCCTCCGGCAAGGTGCCCGCCGCCATCCACCTCAGCCCCGAAGCGCTGGCCGGCGGGCCGATTGCGCGCGTGATAGACGGCGACATGGTGACGCTCGACTGCGAGCGCGGCGTGCTGGAGGTGGAAGTCGATACCGCCAGCTTCGCCGCCCGCCCGGTGCAACACCCCGACCTCAGCCACAACGCCCACGGCAGCGGTCGCGAACTGTTCGGCCTGTTCCGCCGCCACGCCGCCGCCGCCGAAGCAGGCGCTTCGCCACTGCTGGGAGCGTGAAACCACGCAACCGGCTGCCCCCTCATTTATCCTGCGTCACCCTCATGACCACCTCCAAAATCACCTGCTTTTCTCGCCCGGCATTCAACTCCCGCGTGGTCCCGGTCATCGTGCTGCATGACCCGGCACACGCCGTGCCGCTGGCGCACGCCTTGCTCGAAGGCGGCATCGACGTCATGGAAATCACCTTGCGGTCCGACGCCGCGCTCCAGTCCATCGAGGCGGTGGCCAAAGCCGTGCCGCAAATGCACACCGGCGCCGGCACCGTCACCCGCGTGAGCGAGGTTCAACAGGTGATCGACGCCGGCGCCAGCTTCGCCCTGTCTCCCGGCTGCACCGATCAACTCGTCAGCGCCGTCAAGGCGGCCCACCTGCCCTTCATTCCTGGCGTGATGACGCCCGGCGAAGTGATGCGCCGACGAGAACAAGGCTTCACGCTGATGAAGCTCTTCCCAGCCATGCAGGCCGGCGGCATGGGCATGCTCAAAGCCCTGGGCGCGCCCATCCCTGACGTGCTGTTCTGCCCCACCGGTGGCGTTGGCCCCGCAAACCTGAAAGACTTTTTGAAGCTGCCCAACGTGCCCATGGTCGGTGGCAGTTGGTTGACTCCGGCCGACGCGCTGGCCGCCGGCGACTGGAAAACAATCACGCAGCTGGCCAAAGAGGCCACCGCACTGGCCAACGCCTGAAGCCAGCCGCACCACCACGCGACAATCGCCGCGAACGACCTCCAGGGAACCTTCATGACTTCGCCCACCACCTTGCCCGCCTGGCAGCAACTCACTCAATTGGTCGCACGGCCGCAACCGCATCTGCGCGAACGCCTGGCCCAGCCCGGCCGTGATGCACTGCAAGCCGCCGCCGCGGGCACCGGCATCCGCCTGGACTACACGCGCCAGGCGTTTGACGGCGCGATCTGGCAAGCCTTGGTGCAACTGGCTCGCGAAGCCAAGGTCGAAGCCCAGCGCGACGCCATGTTCCGTGGCGACATCATCAACACCAGTGAGCAGCGCGCGGTGTTGCACGTGGCCCTGCGCGGCACGCCCGGTGCCACCGGTGACGCGGCACCATGGGGCGCCGACGTCCAGCAACTGGTACAGACCGAGCTTGACCGCGTCTGCGCCTTCGCCGACCGCGTACGCGCCGGTGACGTGAAGAGCAGCACCGGCGCGGCCTTCACCGACGTGGTGAACATCGGCATCGGCGGCTCGGACCTGGGCCCGCGCATGGCGGCCGACGCGCTGGCCCCGTGGTGCAGCGGCGGCCCGAATGGACAGGACTGCGGCCTGCGCGTGCACTTCGTCAGCAACCCCGACGCTTGGGCGCTGCACAGCACGCTGCGCGGTCTGGACGCAAAGACCACGATGGTCATCGTCGCGAGCAAGACCTTCACCACGCAGGAAACCATGACCAACGCCGCCAGCGCCCGCCGCTGGCTGGAAGACGGCGGCGTCACCGGCGCGGCGCAATGCGCGCACCTGGTCGCCATCACCGCCGCGCCGCAGAAGTCCGGCGCCGCTGGCTACCCCGCCGAACACACCTTCACCTTCTGGGACTGGGTCGGCGGCCGCTACTCCGTCTGGTCCGCGCTGGGCATGCCGCTGGCCATGGCGATTGGAGCGAAAGCCTTCCGGGAGTTCCTGGCCGGTGGCCAGGCCATGGACGCGCACTTCCGCTCGGCCCCGCTGGCGCAGAACCTGCCCGTCATCCTGGCCCTGAGCGGCGTGTGGAACCGCAATTTCCTGAACTGCCCGACGCAGCTGCTGAGCTGCTACCCCAGCCGCCTGGTGCGCTTTGCGCCCTTCGTGCAGCAGATGGACATGGAAAGCAACGGCAAGCGCACCCGCAAGGACGGTCAGCCCGCCGACACCGGCACCGGCCCCATCCTCTGGGGCGGCCTGGGCATCGACGGGCAGCACGCCTACTTCCAGCTGCTGCACCAGGGCACGCACCGCGTGCCGGTGGAATTCGTCGGCGTCGAGACCGAAGACACGCCGCTGCCGCTGGCGGCCGAACACCACCGCGTGGTCAACCTCAACCTGCGCGCGCAGTCGCAGGCCCTGGCCGTGGGCCGCAGCGCCGCCGACACCCTCAAGGCCCTGATGGCCGAAGGCCTGACGCAGGAACAGGCCGAGCCTTTCGTCAGCCAGCGCAGCTTCGCCGGCGAAGTGCCCAACAGCGTGCTCTGGATCGACCAGCTCAACCCGAACCGCCTGGGCGCGCTGATCGCGCTGTATGAGCACAAAGTCTTTGTGCAAGCCGCCATCTGGGGCATCAACGCGTATGACCAATGGGGCGTGGAGCTGGGCAAGACCATGGCCAAAGCCATGGAGCATAAAGCTTCTTAGCTGCCCCTCGGCGGCGACCGATACCGGTTGCGCCGGTACGCTGGACCGGATGTGATGGCAGGGCCCGGTGCTCCGCAAGACAACTTGCACCGGAGCACTGCTCAAAGCCACAAGATTTCACACATACTTTGTGCCATGATTTAGGGTATATCCCTAGTCAATAATGCAATAGCGTACCAATTTTCACCAAATTTGTACGAATACTGCATGAATGCACCTTCAGAATTCGTCTCACGGTTTCAGACACCGTAGAACCTCACTCGTAGTCCATCTATCCAGAAACGTTCAGGAGACTTATTTTGAAATTCAAACTTTCCACCCTCTTCGCCGCCGGCCTGTTGGCTGTTGCGAGCGCCCAAGCTGCTACTGAGCTCGTGATTGCCACCGTCAATAACGGCCACATGATCGAGATGCAAAAGCTGTCAAAAAACTTTGAAGCCGCCAACCCCGACATCAAGCTCAAGTGGGTCACGCTGGAAGAAGGTGTGCTGCGCCAGCGCGTCACCACCGACATCGCCACCAAGGGCGGCCAGTTCGACATCATGACCATCGGCATGTACGAAACGCCGATCTGGGGCAAGAAAGGTTGGCTGACCGAACTCAAGACCGATGCCGCTTACGACGCAGCCGACCTGTTACCCGCCATCCGCAGCGCGCTGACGGTGGACAACAAACTGTTTGCCGCCCCGTTCTATGGCGAATCGTCGATGCTGATGTACCGCAAGGACCTGGCCGACAAAGCCGGCGTACAAGTGCCAGAGCGCCCGACCTGGACTCAGATTGCCGACCTGGCCAAAAAGATTCACAACCCGCCCAACACCTACGGCATCTGCCTGCGCGGCAAACCCGGCTGGGGCGACAACATGGCCTTCCTCTCGACCCTGGTCAACACCCACGGTGGCCAATGGTTCGACATGAGCTGGAAACCCCAGCTCGACTCCAAGCCCTGGCACGAAGCCATCACCTTCTACGTGGATCTGCTCAAGCACTACGGCCCACCCGGCTCGTCAGCCAACAGTTTCAACGAAATCCTGGCGTTGACCAACTCGGGCAAGTGCGGCATGTGGATTGATGCCACCATCGCCGCCTCGTTCGTGAGCGACCCCAAGCAATCCAAGGTCGCCGACCAGATGGCCTTTGCCCAGGCTCCCACTGCCGTGACCCCCAAGGGAGCCAACTGGCTGTGGTCGTGGAATCTGGCCATTCCGGCTGGCTCCAAAAAAGTGGACGCGGCGCAAAAGTTCGTAACCTGGGCCACCAGCAAGGATTACATCCAACTGGTGGCCAAGACCAACGGCTGGGCCAACGTCCCCACCGGTACGCGCAAGAGCACCTACGCTGCGCCAGAGTTCCAGAAAGCGGCCCGTTTTGCGTCGGCTGAGCTCAAGGCCATTGAATCAGCCAACCCGAACGACTCAACCCTGCCCAAGAGCCCGTATGTGGGTGTGCAGTTTGCGGCCATTCCTGAATTCCAGGCCATTGGTATCGCCGTGGGGCAGCAGATGAGCGCCGCGCTGGCTGGCAAAACCAGCGTAGACGCCGCCCTGAAGGCTGGCCAGACCGCTGCCGAGCGTGAGATGAAGAAAGCCGGCTACTACAAATAAGCCGATAAGCCGCCGCAGCCGGACTGGCAGTCCCAGTCCGGCCCGAGACCGCTGTGCGCCCGGGTTTCTGGCCCGGGTGCACGGCTTCCTTCCCTTCTTCATCGCCACGCCATGAACCGCCTCCTACCGCGCCTGCTGTTGACACCTGCGGTGTCCACGCTCTTCCTGTGGATGATCGTGCCGCTGGTGATGACGCTCTATTTCTCCGTCATCCGCTACAACCTGATGCAGCCGGAGGTGACCGGTTTTGCCGGGCTGGAGAACTTTGAATACTTCGTGACCGACCCCTCGTTCACCACCTCGGTCATCAACACCATCTTGCTGCTGGGCAGCGTGATTGCCATCACCGTCCTGCTGGGCGTGGCCATTGCCCTGCTGATCAACGAGCCCCTGGCCGGTCGTGGTCTGGTACGCGTGCTGCTGATCTCGCCCTTTTTCGTCATGCCCACGGTCAACGCCCTGCTGTGGAAGAACATGATGATGAACCCCATCTACGGCGTGCTGGCGCAGGTCTGTGCCTTCTTTGGCGCGGCCCCGATCGACTGGCTGACCGACCTGCCGTTGTTTTCCGTGATCATCATGGTCAGCTGGCAATGGCTGCCCTTTGCCACGCTGATCTTCATGACCGCGCTGCAAAGCATGGACCGCGAACAGCTGGAAGCCGCGCGCATGGACGGGGCCAGCTACGGGCAACAACTGCGTTACCTCTACCTCCCCCACCTGGGCCGCTCGGTGGCCGTGGTGGTGATGATCGAGCTGATCTTTTTGCTGTCGGTGTTTGCCGAGATCTACACCACCACCGGCGGTGGCCCGGGCGATGCCAGCACCAACGTCGCCTTTCTGATCTTCAAGCTGGCGCTGCTGAACTTCGACGCGGGCGTGGCCTCCGCCGGGGCGCTGTTTGCGGTGCTGCTGGCCAACATTGCCGCCATCTTCCTGATCCGCATGGTTGGCAAGAACCTGGATAAATGAACATGACCCACCCCTGTCTCGCTTCCCTCGTCCCCCTCAAGGGGGCGGCTCTGGTGGCCCGGCAAAGCCGGTTCCACGGAGCCCTTGCTTGCGCCCCCTCTGTCCAGGAGTTGTTCTGATGAGAGCCTCGATCTACACACCGGCCTACCTGGTGCGCACCGTGGCCGCCTGGGCGGTGGCCCTGCTGCTGTTTTTCCCGCTGGGCTGGCTGCTGCTGACCGCGTTCAAGACCGAGCTGCAGGCCATCGCCGTGCCGCCGGAATTGTTCTTCAGCCCGACGCTGGAGAACTTCCACGAGGTGCAGCAGCGCAGCGACTACCTGCACTACGCCTGGAATTCGGTGGTCACCAGCGTGGCCTCCACCCTGATCGGTCTGGCCATTGCCGCCCCGGCCGCCTACGCCATGGCGTTCCACAAGGGCAAGCGCGACAAAGACATCCTGATGTGGATGCTCTCCACCAAGATGATGCCCGCCGTGGGCGCACTGGTCCCCATCTACGTGCTGGCGCAAAAGAGCCAGCTGCTGGACACCCAGCTGGCGCTGATCATCGTCTTCACGCTCTCCAACCTGCCCATTATGGTCTGGATGCTGTATGCCTCGTTCAAGGAAATCCCGAACGAGATTCTGGAAGCCGCGCGCATGGACGGCGCCACACTGTGGCAAGAGGCCTTCAAGGTGCTGCTGCCGCTGGGCATGGGCGGTCTGGCTTCCACGGGCCTGCTGTGTCTGGTGTTGTCCTGGAACGAAGCGTTCTGGAGCCTGAACCTGAGCGCGGCCAAGGGTGGCACGCTGGCCACGCTGATTGCCAGCTACTCCAGCCCCGAAGGCCTGTTCTGGGCCAAGCTCTCGGCCGCCTCCTTGATGGCCATCGCACCGATTGTGGTGTTTGGCTGGTTCAGTCAAAAACAACTCGTTCAGGGCCTGACCTTCGGCGCTGTGAAGTAACTCCACCCCAGACCCCTCAAGAGACAACCCCATGGCCTACCTGCAACTCCAAGGTATCGAGAAATTCTTCGGCGACAACCGCGCCATCAAGGGCATTGACCTGTCCATCCAGAAGGGCGAATTCATCGTTTTCGTCGGGCCTTCGGGCTGTGGCAAGTCCACGCTGCTGCGGCTGATTGCCGGGCTGGAGCACATCGACGGTGGCACGCTCACGCTGGACGGCAAGGACATCACCCATGCGCCATCGAGCAAGCGCGACCTGGCCATGGTGTTCCAGAGCTACGCGCTGTACCCGCACATGAGCGTGTA
>Ga0172369_10010207_pt1 | contig 10254 bp, 6 predicted proteins | sample LakKiv25m_FD_114539 | JGI IMG/M metagenome (GOLD analysis project Ga0172369, IMG submission 114539) | Freshwater microbial communities from Kabuno Bay, South-Kivu, Congo - kab_022012_11.25m | ecosystem: Environmental > Aquatic > Freshwater > Lake | place: Democratic Republic of the Congo...
AAAAATAATTTGAATAATTGAATAATTTTTTGTATTTTAGAACTTGATATTTAAAGGATATTTATTGGGTTCTTGATATCCTTCAAGAAATGATTAAATAATTGAATTTTTAGAACCCACCATAATATTATAACTGTCCATTGAATAATTAATGTAATATTGGTCTTAGTAAATAACTTTGTTCTTTTGAGCAGTATAGAATATAAAAGTAAAATCAGCGGGAATACTAAAGCTGTTTCCTTAGAAAATAAAGCCAAAAGAAAGAAAAGAAAATGCAATGCTGTAAATGAAAATTTATCAGTTTCAACTGATTTGGTATAAAACCAAAAAGATAATAAAATAAATATTGTCAACAATATATCATTTCTTCCGGGAATCCATGCCACAGCGTTTAAAAGCAATGGGCTAACTCCGAAAAGAGCAACAATAAAAAGTGTTAAGTTATGTGTGTTAAGTGTTAATTTGTTCTCTGTTCGGTTGTTGATAAATAACCTGAGAAAATAATAAAGCAGAAGACAAGCAATAATATGTAATATTAAGTTTGTCAAATGATAACCGAATGTTTCTTTTCCACCGATAATAGCATCAAACATCAATGTTAATGTAAGCGTAGGACGATAGTACAATCCTTCTTTTTGAAAATATGAATCCGAGTAGAATGCGTCTGGAATATTTTTTAAATCACTTATTTTCTCATAATTATCAATAATCTTGATGTCATCATCGAGCATGACAAAATCGAAGAATAAACTTTTAAAATATACGACGAAAATTAAAATCAGGACTAAATATATACCGTATTTTAACAACTTATTTCTAGTTCCTTCCATAAAAACTATTTACTAATTTTTTTCAACAAACTTAACTTTTATAAAAAAAGGAGAATTCTTTGCATTGCTAACGACAGTAAAAATTACGGTATCGTCATTATTCTTTAAACCCTCCTTATTTATTTCGAGACGCAATTTACCTTCATCCAAAAATCTCACATCATTTTTTTCAATAACTCCATTCGAGCAGGAACAGGAACCTGAGACAGATTGAATACTCAATACACCTATTCCCCTGTTCAGAACTTCAACATTCTTAACGACAAAATTTGAAGTATCTTTTTCAATTGCAATTTCCTTTGGTATAATATCTATTATAGGAGTATCAATTACATCCTTTTTTGAATACGGTGATTTTTCCTGCGAATACAATGCAACAACTTGAAAAAAGCAGACAATTACTAAAAAATAGGAAAATTTAGACATCAATATCTTTCCAAATATCATTAAGCATATCATTGAAATCATAAAATCCTTTTTTCCCGAAAATCCATTGTGCCGCAGAAATGGCACCTTCAGCAAATGCAGTCCGATTCTTTGCCCTGTGTGTTAGCTCAATAGTATCGGCAAAAGAATCAATTATAACAGTATGTGTGCCGGTAATTTCACCGCCGCGTGTTGAACTTACATGTAACTGCTCGATTGAAATCCTATCCTGAGATTTTTCGGTTAATATCTCTTTTTTATATTCAACATTTTTTAAAATTATATCAGCCAATGTCAATGCAGTACCACTTGGGCTGTCCTTTTTACGTTTGTGATGAAGTTCATGAAGCATAATATCATATCCGGGTACTTTGTTTATAAATTTTGTCGCAATTTCGACTATTCTTTGGTACATTTGAACACCGATGGAAAAGTTTGAACCCCATATACAACCAATATCATTTTTTTGAACTATGGATTTAACATCTTCAATTTCGTTATACCAGCCGGTTGCTCCGATTACAATATTTTTCTTCAGTTTCGATAAAATCTCAACATTTTCCAAAACAAATTCTGAGTAGCCAAAGTCAATTGCAACATCGAAATCATATTTTTTAGAACCAGATATTTTAGAATCAATTTCAAATATATCGGTAATAATAAAATCTTCCCTTTGGGCAATTCTTTCAATTTCCCTGCCCATAGCTCCATAACCGATAAGAGCAATTTTGGGTTTATTGTCGTTCATTGTTTTCCTTTAAAATAACATAATATATAAAGCAAATTACTTAAAAATAAATCAAAAAAAAAGGGGATGATACAAAGAACATCCCCAATTATCAAAAAATTATCAATTATTTTTCAAATTCATTCAAAGGAGTCTTGATGATAACTTGTACTGTACGGTTATAAAACCTTCCTTCGGGTAAAGTGTTATCGTACAATGGCTCGTCTTCACCAACACCGCGTTTTGTCAAGCCGCCGAATTTTCCTCCTGTTTTTTTCATAATACCACCATGAACAGTATTTGACCTGCGTTCGGAAAGCTTCATATTGTGTTCGTACAAGCCAACGACGTCAGTATGACCGATGACTTCAACAGCAGAACTTGGGTAAACTCTGTCATAAACATAATCACGCATTATTTTTTCATTAACCGGTCCGGCATCAGAACGGTCAAATGGGAAAAGTATCAAACTATACCTTTCCAAAGTACTGTCTTTACCTGAACCGACTTCTCTTTCTTCAACCTTAACCTGCATAACCGGAATTTTTATTTCGGGAGATTTACATTCATTACCGTTTGTTGTTGTTATAATTAATTGAGCCATATATGGTACTTCGTCAACAGGCAATACGAAATCTTCACTTTGCCAATCCCAGCCCTTAGAAACATCTGTAGTACCCACTTCATTAAGGACTTTCCACATATTCCCCCCACGCTTAATTTCAATCCTTCTTTTTGCAACAAGCAAGTCTTCGATACCATTGTTCATAACGAATTTCATTTTGTCGGGTTGAGGGAAAATCGTCGGGTCTTTGTCGAAAACTGGTTTCATGATTTCCCAATTGTTGCAAAGAATTTCAACTCTTCTGTTTTCTGTGATACCTAATGTATCCTTAACATTTGATACAACTGCGGGTTTATCTCTAAAGCTGAGTTTCATTCTGTCTTCGCTGATTTTCCAAACATTTTTGAAATAATCATAAACTACCTGAGCCCTGTTTTTTGATAAACCGGGTGTTTTTTCTTCAGGGGTAGTTCCGTCATTACATCCAACAATGTCAATTTTCTCGTTGGGAAATTGATTTAATCTGAATCCATAGATATTAAGGATGTGATAATATTTATCCAAGGTTCCTCCGGCAATAGTTGTGTCGTTGAATGAAGCTGTTTCTTCGGGCGTTTTAAAGAGTATGTACCTTGAAGGCAATTCAGCTGAACCTATTGGGAAGAAAACATAATTTAATAAAGGATATAAGTCCCATGTTTTGACTTCTTTCATTATTAAACCTCGAAAATCAGCTAAATCCGGCTGGTCTGCTTTGTAGGTCCTTACGTGTTCAGCCTCATCAATTTCAGTTCTTAAAATTGGATTTTGTCCCAATGTTAATGTAACAAAAATTTCATCTTCTGCTTTACCAGCTTCGTCAGCTCTTTCGGTCATCTCAGGTTTATCAACTCTTTGAACTTTCGAGACCTCGCCGTATTTATCATTTTTACCGGTGATTTCGAGATTAACGTATTTTGCATCGTCTTTTGGATTGCCATAATCAGCATTTGATATAACAATTTCAAATTCTTTTTTAAATACGTTGATACTATCTTTATAAACTTTATTTGTCAATGGATTTTTCAAAGTTATCTCAGCAGGAATAAATGCCTGGCTGCAATCATCAATAACCGTTACTTTCACGATTTTTGTTTTATAAAATGACGGTACAAATGCCATGAACAAATCAAGGTCGCCCTGATATCCATTTAAGTCTTTTCTTTTAGATGAGAAATAAATAACGTCACCACCAGCAGGTAGGGTTATGAATAATTCATCCTGTGGAGTGTTAATTGGTTCACCCATGTTTTCCGGTTTTGACCAGGTAGCATCTTCTTCGTTCAATCTGGTCACATAGAAATCCAAACCTCCGATATTTGGTGTATAACCGTTTGACGAGAAGAAAAGAGTAACACCATCAGCACCAATGAACGGAGCATATTCTCTGCCTGCTGTATTAACTTGTGTAAGATTTTCAGCTTTTTTAAATTCTTCCGTATCCCAATCATAGTCCGAGAACCAAATATCAAAATTATTATCTCCATTCGGACCCGGCCTGTTGGATGCAAAATATATACGCCCTTTATCAGCTGTAATAGAAGGCATGGATTCCCATTTTTCGGAGTTAACGTTTGGTCCGAGATTTTGAGGTCTGCCCCACTTATCTTCCTCGATTTCTGATTTATACAAGTCGCAGTCACCCAAACCATCAGGGCGGTTACAACCCGTAAAATACAAACTTTGACGGTCTGCTGCTATGGATGCCGCACCTTCGTTAAATTGCGTATTTACGCCTAAATTACCATATATAGTTGTTGTATCAATATTAAAAGGTTTGTAAAAATTAGTGTCCAATCTTTCGGCTTTTTTAGTTGCCCAGAAATCATGTGACGATTTATTAGTTTCGTTGTTCCATTTGCTACCAGGTCTGTCGGTAACAAAGTATAAAGTTCTTCCGTCGGCACTGATAGTCGGTGCATAGTCCAAACCATCATAGTTGACTACAGGTCCCAAATTGATGATTCGGATTGTTTCCTTTTTTTTAGTAATATCCTGCCCGTAAGCAATCGAATTATGAAATAAACATAATACCAATAAAATTGCTGATATAGTAATTGACCTTTGCATAAAGTTCTACCCGTATAAATTATAATAAATTATTCTTTTCTTTTTCAATCATACTAATGCCAGATAGTATAATATTTTCATATTTACAAAATTATAAATTATAAAATTGCAAAATAATAAATTTCGTTAAAATTAAATTTTGTTAATGTTAGAATTTCTTATTTTTTAATTTGTTATAATAATTATTATGTAATATAATAATTTAATTTTAAATAATTAATATGAAAAAATAATTGAGGATAATTTAGTGGTATAAATAGTAATTCTTAACTTTTTTTTATAGTATTTTTTACTATAATAGCATTAATTGATTTTAATATTTCTTAGTTTCAAAGCTAATCTCAATTCCAGCATAATTCTCCACCTGTTCAGATTAAAATCGTTTTGCATTGAACTGAATTTTGTTATTGGTATTGAGTAAGTAAATGATGGTAAAAAATAAATTTGATTGCTGATTTCAAAATTGAAACCTATTGTTGGTTCAAGCGTAAATCGTAAAACATTTGTTCCGGCAATCTCATCATCTTCAACTGTTTCTATTATCGGATTTTCATTGTTGAGAACAATGTCAACGATTTGTCCATTAAGTGTATCTAAAAGTTTTAATAGTTCTTTGGTATGCTTAAACTTGTAATCCGTAAGAATTGATGCACCAATCCCCATCCTTAAAAAAAGAAATTCAACCGGTGAATATTGTAAAAAAGGAATTAACGTTATTTCTCCTACCTGAAATTCTCCAACATTCCTGTATGGATAGGTTCTCTCGACAAAATCAGTGGGTTTCTTTATCCAAAGTTTGTTCAGTTCCATTCTTTGGTATGAAGTCTTGGAATTTAAAGTGTTGAAAAATAATGCAGAACCCCATTGAATTTTTGAATTAAAATCCCGAATAAAAATTGCACCGACTATTATTCCAAAGCCCTGTGCATCTTCAAACTGACATTCCGGACATTTTGGTTGATAAATGCCGCTTTGAATATTGTTTCCTAAACCGAAGATGATTCCTAATTCCATTTGCTGAGGTGGTGCCTGAGGTTCCAATGGTGTTCCTAACTTTTGACCAAATAAATTATCACTCAGTAGCAATAAGACAATAATAAATATTTTGAACCGAAACAATATAATCATTAGTATAACCGTTTTAAAAAAGTCAAAATAAAAAAAAATAAAACTATTTAACGTAATGAATAGAAAGTAATAATTTTATTGTTAAAATCTACTAAATAATTGAATCAATGCATGAAGAAGTGATTACAAGCTCTCAGTTTGATGAGAACAACCGTATTACCGAAAATAGGGATATAAACAATATCGGAGTTAATCCTGCGAGATTGGCGGCGGTAAAAATAATCAGCCGATTCGAAAGAAGCGATGCCTATCTCGACAAACTGATACTAAAAGAATTTAGGGAATCTGAACTTTCCCGTGAAGACAAATCATTATTAACAGAACTTGTTAACGGAGTAATTCGCTGGCGATGGAAACTCGATTGGGTGCTAACCGGATTTTATAAAGGCGATTATCTGAAATGTCTTAATATCGTTAAAAATGCTCTGCGGGTAGGTCTGTATCAAATTCTTTTTTTGGACAAAGTCCCTGACCATGCTTCAATAAATGAATCAGTTGAAATTATCAAAAGAATTCAGGGTGAAAAAATTGCAGGTATCGTCAATGGCGTCTTGCGTAATATATCCCGGAATATTGAAAATATCAGATATCCGGTTAAAGAGGAAGACCTTGTATATTATTACACAATAATTCATTCGCATCCTCGATGGATGGTTAAAAGATGGATTGACCTTTTTGGCGAAGAACAAACAATCAAGCTCCTTGAAGCAAATAATATCAGACCCGATACAAAAATCAGAATCAATCTTCTCAGAGCAACCATTTCTGAAGTTAAGGATGAACTGTTAAAACAAAACATTAATTTTGAACAATCTCCTTATGCACCTGAATCCATAATTATAAAAAGCAAGGGTATTGATTTAACATCTTTAAATCTTTTCACCGAAGGAAAAATAACCATTCAGGATACAAGTGCATACCTGGCAACAAAAATTGCTTTCGTTCAACCTGGGCAACGAATTCTTGATTTGTGTTCCGCTCCCGGTGGCAAGTCTTTTGCATTAGCCGAACAATCGAACGATGCAGGTAAAGTAATATCTGTTGATAAATATGTATCTAAGCTGAAAGCCATAAAAGAAGGTGCTTCAAGATTGCAATTGAAATCAATCGAGATAATGGAAGCTGATGCCATAACTGTTCAATTTGATGAACTTTTCGATGTCGTTTTTGCTGACCTTCCTTGTTCAGGATTAGGTACATTAACTAAAAAGCCGGATATAAAATGGAAACGAGAAAGGGAAGATATACCTTATATCGTTAATACTCAGCGTGAAATAATTTCAAATGCCGTTAGATTTGTTAAGCCGGGAGGAGTGCTTGTCTATTCCACTTGCACTATCGAACCTGAAGAAAACGAGGATAACATCCAATGGTTTTTGTCTCAATACCCTGATTTTACGTTAGACCCTGCTGAAAAATATTTACCCGGGGAATTGTGTAAAAACAGTTTCATGCAAACATACCAACATATTCATGGTACTGATGGTGCTTTTGCGGCAAGACTTATCAAAAAGCAATAATCAAACTGTAAACTTAATATAAAAAAAGCAGGGCTTGAAATTCAAGTCCCGCTTTTATTTTTAATGTCCAATCATTGGACAATTCCATTATCTTGCTATCACCAATCTCTGCTGGTCTTCAAACTGTCCTGCTTTCATAATATAATAGTATGAACCGCTTGACCAATTTCCAACAGGAACTGTTACTTCGTATCTGCCCGGCTGCATAGTCTGATTTACAGGAACAGCAACCAATTGATTGGCACTGTTGTAAATCTCAATCTTTGTCGGGCAATCACGTAGAGCTACCTCAAATTCGATAACGGCTTCGTCACCTGAAATCGGATTTGGTTTGATTGCACTCAATGCGAATGTTCCGCCTGCGAATACAACCTTACGTATATCGAACACGCAGGTTCTGTCAAGTAGTATTGAAGAACTTGCAGGATTAATGTCAACACAGAGTTCCTGATTCACTTGTTCAGCAGTTGCCATTACTACGAAGTCCGAAGTATTCTTGTCAAGTTTCGGTAAATAAGTACCGAAAGTCAATGTCAATAAGTCACCACCGCCCGGAGCATCGAATAAGACGTAATCGTATCCGGCTTTTCTGAATATTTCGATTTCAATTTCACCTCTGATTGAGTCAAGATTTGTAGCGGTATTTTGAACAGTACCGTTTTTATAACCTTGAATTACATTCTTTGAGATTCTGTAATCGAAAGCTCCCGGATAGTTGTCAAAAATGTTGCCAAGAATAACTCCGTCTTTATCGGGGTCAGTTGTCGAATTATTCGGGTCGAATTTCAATTTGAGGAAGTCGCCGTTATATTTAACATTTACAATGAGCTTGTGAACCTTTGCACTTGTCATTGAAGCCGCAGGCAACATACTGATTGTCCTCGAAAATACCCTGTCAATATTATAACCTGGTGTAGGATTGTTTGCTGGTGTTACCGTTAAATCTCTCCAGTAATGAACTTCATTACCTACTAATGTTGCAGTTAAAAGCGAATCCGCATTCAATGCCGAAGTATGAACTACGATATTGGCATTTCTCGTTCCTGCAGTTGTTCTGTCAGCTTTAAACCTAACAAAAATAGTCTTTGGTTGGTTTGCGAGTAATGTAAATCCTGTGGCATCTAATGGATCCTTGAATTCGAAGTATGATGCGCCAGGTCCGGTTATTTCTACTTTACTGATAAATAAATCAGTCTCATTAGTATTTGTAAGAAGTACCTGCATATTATCATCTGTTGAACCAAGACAAATTGTTGTTGTTGCACCGACTAAAGTTGCGCTTTGCAACAAGCCGTCGCCTCTCCAATTCGATACCACTTCAGCTTCTGCATCGCTGACGGTTGTCAAGCTCGCTGTGGCTGGATTGCCGTCTTTTGCTGCAAATTCAGCATCCAATGTGATAGATTCACCGGGCTGTAATCCAACGGGGAATGTTATCTGGAATTGCTTATCATATCTGAATGGTTCAGGAAATGCTGTCCAAGCAGTTTGTGTTTCCTCCTTAATATTGACTTGGGTTAAATCTGTAATTGTTACAGAATCGCCATATTGCCATGTATTGAAGTCGTCATTTGAAATTGTTATCTGTTTTGGAATTGCATTAGCATAGTCATCCTTAATCATTACTCCAAAATCAACATCTGCCGTAACTGTTCTCGGTACAATACCAATACCTTGCAATGTAGTTGTTGGTTGTGTCGGCAATGCAGGATTGGTTTCATATCTGAATGTCAATGTTGCAGGACCTGTTAGAGTCGGTTGGAAAGTAACCGATACGATAACTTCCTCGCCGGGATTCAAGGTTCTCAACAAGTCACCTCTATTAAATTGGAATGCTGAAGTATCCCCTACAACGTTCGTATATGTCAATCTGGTAATATTTATCGCAGCAGTACCACCATTGAATATCCTTATTGCCGTATCAGGATTCATCGTATTTTTAACAGCAGGATACGGTGGAATCGGGAATGTAGCTGGTCTGTGAATTCTCTTGCGTTCCCAATTATAGCCGGTTGCAACCAAATCAGATTTAATACCGCTTCCCAATAGCAAGCAAACGCTGTCTATAGGATTGTCGTTATTGTATTGAGGGTCTTTAATAGTGTTGCTTATAAATACTATTGAATCAGGATAATTCTTTTCCTGGTCTGGAACGAATTTAACCTGGAATGTTCTAACTTCCTTTGGTTTCAATCTCAAAGGTGTTGCAGGTGTAATCTGCTGTTCAACAAGTTCATCCGATGTATAAATCATGGTACCCGGAGTTAAACTTTGCAAAAATGGTCCCTGATAATCATAGATTTCAAGTAATACAGTTCCCTTGTTTTCTATATCAAATTGACCATAAGCCGCGCTTCCCAACATTGTTGGAGGGAATGTCCAGTCCGAAACGTCAATGATTGGCGAACCGACCAAAGCCGAAACATAGGATTTATAATTGAACACGCAAGTATCGCCGACACCGATTGAATCCCAGAATTCACCTTCAAATTCTGCGTTAAACCTTACGATAAATGGAAATGAATCCTGAGCGGCAATGTCAAGACCCTGAGGCCATTCTGTTTGCAAAGGAGTAGTTCCTGTTGCATCCCACAAACTGAAACCTGATGGTTTCCCCTGCTCATCTTTTTTCTTCAATCTCAAAAAGAACATTTTAGCTGTTGAAGTTTCAGAATTATTCACAACATAGAACATTTTATCAGTAACTTGCCCTACGCTATGAAGTCCGTAATCCCTGATTTTAGGAACAATTGATAATTTAACAGCATTGTATTTAATAAACAATGTTGTATCATTACCCGCACAATCAGCAAAAGTAACAACTGCATAAGCATCTTCGGAGTTGTCAATTACTTCAAGTCTCCAAGATGTTGTCGGGTCTTCACAAGGCATGAAATCGCCGTGATACAATTTATAATTGTAACTCTCATCTGAGTGCATATAAATCGT
>Ga0172369_10010209_pt1 | contig 10252 bp, 10 predicted proteins | sample LakKiv25m_FD_114539 | JGI IMG/M metagenome (GOLD analysis project Ga0172369, IMG submission 114539) | Freshwater microbial communities from Kabuno Bay, South-Kivu, Congo - kab_022012_11.25m | ecosystem: Environmental > Aquatic > Freshwater > Lake | place: Democratic Republic of the Congo...
TGCCGCGGCCAGGGCGGGGAGATTCTTGTTCCACGTGGCGTCGCCCACATATAGGATATACGAGGAAGGGATGCCGTGCAGGGGCATGGGAGTCGCGGGGGGCAGGCGAAACAGATCGGGAACCGTCGGGTATACCACATGGATGCGTGACGGCGGGATGCCGAGCATTTCCGATATATCGTTTTTGCTGGCGAGCGAGTCGGTGACGACGGCGTCATAGGAATCGAGGAGGAACCGATGGAGGAGGAGCGTGAGGTTGCCCCGCATACCGAGGGGGAAATGGGAGGGATATTTTATCGGGATAAGATCGTGGATCACCGCTACTTGGCGCTTTGCCACCCGCCTCAGTGAAACCGGCGGCTGGAGCACATTGACGAAAGGATTGACGAAAACCGAGTCGTAGGGGACAGAGGCCGGGGAGTCGGCGAAATGCCATGTCTGCCCAAATGATTCCCGGAGAAGCTGCAGATATCGTCCCACGCCTCTTACCTTGCTTTTTTCGTCAGATGCGGTCGGATCGTATACATAGACTTCCATTGCCATAGCTCAATTGTAGCACAGGGGCAGACGGGACCAAACTTTGTGTATAATATTCGGCATATGAACAAACTCGTCCTTACCAAACAACAGGTTTCCCTTTTCGTCCAGGAGAACAAATACCGTCCGGCCGCGGGAACGGAGAAAATAAGTAGATGCATCGACGGGCGCTATGAGAACGAGACAGACCTTCCCGCGCTTGCGTTTCCGGGAGCCGATGCGGGCGAACTCGCGCTCATATTCGCAACCGCCCAGACCTACGGATTCGGCGTGGACCGCGCAAAAGCATATAAGGCCCTGCTCGCGACTGTCGGAGACAAGAAACAGATGCGGTTCCACTCGGATTCGCACGCAGACAAAAAAGAAGCCCTTTCCGGATGCGGCCACATCAAGCAGATGAAGCTCGATGCCCAGGCTTACGGATTGGCGAAGGAAGATGTTGATTTCATCGTTTCGTCTTTCACGAAGCTCCGGGAAGAAGGCGTCGCGGAAACCGACCTGCACGGCGAGCATGGGGAGAGTGCGGTTCTCCTTATCCGGGGCGAGTGGGGGGTCTACCCCAAGGGAACCGTCAAAGGCGAAACCGGCGATAAGAGGACGGAGGTTTTCGTCTATCACCAGACCCTGGTCGATCTCCGTCACCGCGAGTTCGCCAAAGAGCTCATCGCAGCCGGCGCGGTCGACCTCGGCGACGGACGGGACGAAGAATACCTGTACGAGGTATTGTGTGATGTATCGGAAACGCATCTCATGGAGACGGCGCGGCGCCTTGCGTCAGGGCTTCCCATTTTCGAGGTGACGTTCGACAAGGATGGAGGATTCGACGTCGAAGAGGTAGGAAAAGTCTGAAAGAAAAAAACGCGGACATTATTAATTACTTACATATATGATTCTCGGACCAACCGTTCTTCTGAAACTGGTGAAGGAAAAAAAACTCGTCGAAGGTTTGGCAAAGCGTGAGCTGACGACGCCCGAAGGGGCGGGATTCGACCTGCGACTCGGAGAGCTTTTTGCCATATCGGGCACCGCATTCTTGGGAGAAACCGAACGGCAGACGCCGGAGGTTACCTCCATTGCAAAATACGAGGAGGGAAAGAAGGTATCGGTCATCATCGAGCCGGGCGCATTCCTTCTGGCGTCGACCATCGAGACGGTCAACACCCCCCTTGATATCACGATCAATTTCAAGCCCCGCACGACGACTTTTAGGAGCGGTCTTTTCCTCCGGACGGGTAATGTTGCTCCGGGTTACTGCGGCAAGCTGACATTTGCCCTCAAGAACGAGGGGCCGGTCCCGGTCACCCTTGAGATGGGGTGCCGCATCGTGCACGCCCAGTTCGCGTGGGTGGATGGCGGCGGGACGCAGTATAAAGGACAATGGCAAGGCGGGCGCGTCACGACGGCCAAACGGGAAACACAGATATAAGCCCGTGCTTTCTGTTACTATTTGGGGAATCATCTATGGACAACCGTCATCCTGAATACCAATACCTTGACCTTCTTAGAGACATCCTCGACCATGGCGTACGCAAGGTTGACCGGGGGACAGGAGACGCATCATACAGTGTTTTCGGGCGCCAGATACGTTTCGATCTGCGCCGGGGATTCCCGCTTTTGACGACCAAAAAAGTGTATTGGAAGGGTGTCCTCCATGAACTCTCCTGGTTCCTCTCGGGGCAATCCAACATCAAATACCTGGTCGACAACAACGTACACATCTGGGACGATTACCCGTACAAGATATATCTTGAGAAACTCAAATTTCAAAGTTCAAAACTCAAATCTGCTTTAACCAAAGACGAGTTTATAGAAAAGATAAAGATAGACAGGAAATTCGCGCTCAAGTGGGGGAATCTCCCGAAAATCTACGGGGAGATGTGGAGGAGATGGCCGACCCGTACCCGGCGCACCATCGACCAGGTGAAATGGGTTATCCAAGAAATCAAAGACGATCCCGGCGCCCATAATCTCATCGTCAACTCATGGAATCCGGAGTATCTCTACACCATGGCGGTCAGGAAGGATGCGTCCCGGTTCCCCATATGCCACAACATGTACCAGCTCAACGTCATCGACGGCAGACTGTCCCTCCAACTCTACCAAAGAAGCGCCGATATATTCCTCGGGGTGCCTTTCAACATCGCAAGCTATGCGCTTCTGCTTCTCATCCTGTCCCGGATAACCGGATACGAGCCGGGTGAATTCGTCCACACCTTCGGAGACGTCCACATCTATGAGAATCACCGCGACCAGGTCATGGAACAGATTGCCAGGACACCCCGTTCATTCCCTTCCGTCACGTTCAGCCATGCATTCGCTTCGCCCGACACATTCAAGCCGGAGTACGTCGTCCTGACGGGATATGATCCACATCCTCCCATCAGGGCGGAGCTCTCGGTTTCCGGAGGTTTCTACCAGAAAAAACAATGACACTACACACGCCCCGTTTCAGCATCATCTGCGCGCTTGCCGAGAACCGCCTCATCGGGGCGGGGGATCGGATTCCCTGGCACATCAAGGAAGACCTCATGCGGTTCAAGGAAAAGACTACCGGACACGCGGTCATCATGGGGAGGAGCACGTTTGAGTCGCTCCTGGGGTATTACCAAAGGAGCGGCCGCCCTCTCCCGAAGCGCCCGCATATCGTCGTGACGCGGGATACCGCATATCATCCATCGCTACCCGATACATACGTTGTTTCTTCTCTTGAAGACGCGTTCACCAAGGGGCGCGAGCTCGAAGGAGAAGAAATCTTTGTTTCCGGCGGTGCCCAGATCTTTGCCCAGACGATTGACAAGGTCGATCGCCTCTACCTGACCATCGTCAAAGGGACCTATGAGGGTGATAAATTCTTCCCCGCATATGACGCATTCACCAAGGTGATCGAAGACACGTCCTACGACAACGGCAATAACGAATTCCGGTTCGTCACCCTGGAACGAGCCTAAACTCGCACATACATCTTGACATCCTCTTTCCGATAAGGGTATAGTGAATATATGAAACACAGAAGTCTCTTTTTTGTAACCCTTTTTATCCTTGCGGCGGTCGCCATCCCGTCGGGCGTCATGGCTCAGGCAGCCAAGACCGAACGATGGGTCTGTCTCGAGGCGGTTAAACCGCTTTCGGGCAAAGGAAACGCCGCCTTCCGGCAAACCCTCCAAACCAAACCCGACCAAAAACCGCTTGCAAACACAGATACCTATATCGTCGAGTGTCTTGCTACGGACGGCGGTCAAATCTGTTCCACGGCCAACGCAACCACAGACCAGACGGTCTACGGCAAAAACAATCTGGCAGAGATGCAGACAAAGGCAAACTATGAATTTGTCGGACTGTACAAAAATGATGGCACAACCCCGGAGACCAATCCCATGAAGGCGGATGGCACGGGTGAGCTTGGCAATCCCGAGTGGGAGAGCCACTCCGCCCACATTCCCCGCAAGTTCATGGCCCTCAACTATTGGGATCCGGCACCTGTCGTCGACGGGACGGTCGGAGGACAGCAGCAGGGAACTTTCTCATTCGATGCGGCCGAGAAAAACTGCACGCTCATCTCATGGGATCCGTACGGCAGACTATTCGATGCCACGACCCTGGAACCGATAATGAACGCCTCGGTGACGCTCCAAATGAAAAAAGGAACGAGTTTCGTGAAGGTGACGACAGATGACGTGCCCGGAGGGAATATCATCAACCCCCAGACAACCAAAGAGGACGGAGAGTTCTCGTTTGTTGTCCCGGACGGCGACTACAAGCTTGTGACGAGCCCGCTTCCGCTAACCGTGGTTTCGAGCATCGACGTCAACTACACGAAGGCATATTCGGATATCTATCCTGCCGTGACCGGCGAGGAAATCCAGCAACGGGGAGCTATCCAGCACCGCGATATCCCGGTCGCAACCGCAGCAACCAATCGTGCCCCCAAGCTCATGAATTATTTTTACGAAGCCAATAACAGCGGTTCTCTCGTCATCCAAGGGAAGGCATCGCATCCCCTGACGAGAGTCATCGCGAAATCAGCCAAGGTCTTTGCGGCAAACCCGAACGAAAAAGTACCGTACCGCGACATCGCGACCGTTACCGCAGATAAGTTCGGGATGTTCTCGATAACCATCAACCAGGCGAAGCTCGAGAAGACCGAGACGTACGACGAAGTGTTCAGCTCCCTTGAGCTTGTCAAGACGGATCTCCGGCAGCCCGGCGTCGCTTCGCTCACGTTCCCGGAACGCGCGGCCGCATTTATCATGTCACTTGTCCGGCCAGCCGAGGCGGCAACCGCCGGATCCTCGACGACCATTCCCTTCGAGCCAATACCGCGCTATCTCGAGGGATATGCGTATGACGCAAACGGGAAACCGCTCACCAATGTGACGGTCGAGGTATACATGACCATGTCAAACAAGCCGTATTCGAGTGTCAAAAGCGATGTGAACGGCTATTTCAAGCTGACTTCGGAATACCTCCCGAAGTATCCGTACGAACTGCGGTACAAGACTGCAAACGGCGTCGTTGTCAAGATGGCCCCGTCCAAGTTCATCGCACAGAATGCGGCAACCATAGCTGCCAAGAAGATAAACGTGTATGCCTATAAGGATCAGAAAAACAGGACTGCAAAGGAAGTCCAGGTTCTTGCACAAGAAGCCGCAAAAAAACTGAACCAAGGGTCGAGTGCCAAGGGAACGAAGGGGACCGATGCAAACGGCGAGCCAGAAACGACGGCCGCGCCGGCAGTCGCAGCGGCCGGGGGAGTCAATACCGGCATCCTTGTTGCCTTGTTGCTGGGGGTTCTCTTGCTCCTCATCGTTGCAGGCCTCATCGCCCTCAAGATCAAGCATGGGCACCTGACAGAGACACCTAAGCTGTAAAAGGAGTATGTTACAATTGATACCGTCCGCCTGAACTGGCGGACGGTTTTTTCTTATGGACATCCTTGATTCGTATTCATACCGCCTGCCCCCGGAGCTCATAGCACAAGAACCTGCCGTGCCGCGGGATGCATCGCGGCTTTTCGTCTATGACTCCGCAAGCGACCGTATAACGCTTGGGACATTCTCGCAGATTGGGGAATATCTCCCGAAGGAGGCCGTCATGGTCCTCAACGATACGCGTGTCCTTCCGTCGCGGATACTTATGCACAAGAAGACGGGAGGCAAAGTGAAGGTCCTTTTCCTGGTCAACGAGGATGCGGGCGAAGGGCTCATGCGTATCCTTGCCGACCGGAGGATTGATGTCGGGGACCCTGTCTTTTTCGGCAACGGCCAGAAGGTTACCGTGGTAGCGCAGGACAAGGAGATATTCACCGTATCATGTGCGTTCTCGCGTCAGGAACTTTTCCATATCCTCGAGACAGGGGGAACCATGCCCATCCCGCCATATATCAAGCATACGCCGCTCACCGAACGCGAACTGAGGAACAAATACCAGACCGTGTTTGCACGTCTGAACGGTTCGGCAGCTGCACCGACGGCAAGCCTTCATTTCACGCCCGAGTTGTTCTCGGCCCTTGAAAAAAGGGGAGTCGGACGGGCATTCGTGACCCTGCATGTGGGGATGGGAACCTTCGCTCCCATCACCGAGGAGGCCGTGCACGAAGGGAAACTACACACGGAATGGTATGAGGTACCCGCCGGACAGGCGCGGCAGATTGTAGCTTATAAGCAACAAAATAAACCGGTCGTGGCGGTGGGGACGACCGTCGTGCGCACGCTCGAGTCAGCAAGCAGGGCAGGGTGGCCCTCAGGCATGCAGACGACCGACATATTCATCCAGCCGCCCTTTGCTTTCGATGTAGTCGATACCCTCATCACCAACTTCCATCTTCCCTCCTCGTCTCTCATGATGCTGGTCGAGGCCTTCTTGCAGTCGAAGGGTGCCAAGCGGCACCTGGTCGACTTGTATAAGGTGGCTGTCGCCCATAGGTTCAGGTTTTTTTCCTTCGGGGATGCGATGCTCATCCGATGACACTTGACTTCCGCCCGGCACTTCTCTATCATCTTCAATAGCGGCCTATTATATTAATTGCCGCGCAACAATACGTATGGATCATGCGAAAGCGTCCAATAACCAAAGTCCCATGGCCGCACTGGCTGATCTTGAGAAAATGCTTGATGAGTATCTTGTCAAGAAAGCGCCCGCCTTGCCGGAGAACGCCAAGGAAACGCTGGTCAAGTTCGCTCCCTATATCAGCATCCTTGTCATGGTCATCGCGATTCCCGGAATCCTTGCCGTCATCGGGCTCGGGACGATGCTCGCGCCGTTTGGGGCATTCCTCGGTCCGGCCTATGCGTTGTCTTATGGAATCGGGCACACGGTCTCTATGCTTGTCATGGCAGTGACCGTCATCATGGAGTTCATGGCAATCCCGGGGCTCTTCAAACGTCTCCGTAGCGCATGGAACCTCATGTATTGGTCGACACTGATCTCAGCGGTCGCAGGCTTGGTCCGCGGCGACATTTTGAGTTCGATTTTGAGCTTGCTTATCGGATTATACATCCTATTCCAGGTCAAGTCGTACTATAAATAACAGATAATTCCTGTTATTTTGGAAACCCGCCGTAATAGGCGGGTTTTTTTTGATTTCGGCAGGGGAGGGGAGATGTCCCCATTTTGTAGCATATATGCTACAAAATGGGGATACATATTGAATATGTATATATTGTATGATACACTATAAGTCTTATTTCCGCCTGCAGATTGCCTGCACTGCGGGATAGGAAACAATCGGATTGTCGCGCCCACACATCAGTTTGCATTGATATAACGGCACGGCATGCACTTTGACATACCGCACGTTCCTTTTGGGATTTTCCGGCTCCCTGTCCGTATGGGTAAAGGGCATATATCAATGCTTTTCACCCATGCGACCAGGCTGAGCCCGGACTATCTAGAAAGGAAATTACTGTTATGAAACGCTTATTCCCGGCTATGCTTTTCGGCGGACTGCTCGTTGTCGCACTGCTTCTTGCATCGTGCTCGACGCCTGCCCGCCCGCCCGCAACACCAGCGCCCGCCCGCCTGACCAACTCGTTTTCGACCATCACCCTCACGGTCGGTCAGTCACTTCGCCTCGAAACAAACGTGTATGCCTACCAGATAGACTACACGGCGGCCGAAGCGCAGTATCATCGCTATATGTGGCTCAACGGAAAGATGAACCACGACGATACCCGCGTTGAGGAACTGACCAAAAAAACATTGTGTGACGTGTTCGGCACTTACCCTGCAACGAGATATTGCGCGGACTTTCCCGACAATATCTCTGAACAAAAAACCGAAAAAGGTTTGCAGGTAACCTTCCCGACTGCCCTTTACACGGCGGTCGTGAAATAGTTGGACGGTCCCGGCGCAGACTGGTCTCGGATCATACGATCCGCATGGATTCGGTACCGAAAAAAAAGCGACTCCGGCAACACGGGAGCGTTTCATGGCCGTCATGATGTGATTTCTCTCGGAGGAATCGAAAAGGCCACAAGCCTTTTAAAAAATCATGACACGTGCGGTATTGAATTTCGGGAAGAACCCCCAGGGGTTCTGTCCGGAATCCAATATGGTATCATTCTATTTGTATGAAACCGCTTTTTGAAGTCATCCATCGTTCGTCCGTGTCCCGGGCAAGGCTCGGGACCATCACCACTCCTCACGGGACCGTCCGGACGCCCGCCTTTGTGCCGGTCGGGACAAAAGGGACGATTAAGGCTCTGGAACCTTCTAAAATTATGGATATCGGGATACAGCTCGCGTTCGTCAATACCTATCATCTCGTCACGCATCCCGGCACCGACGTCCTCAAAAAGGCAGGGGGCATCCACCCGTATGCCAAACTGCCCGTTCCTCTTCTTTCTGACTCGGGGGGATTCCAGGTGTTTTCACTGGCCCGTGCGGACAAGGAAAAGAAGGAAGAAAATGCGCAGCGCAGGGCAAAGGTGCGCGGGGACGAGGAACCGTTGGTTCTTAAGATATCCGAAGACGGGGTACTTTTTCGTTCCATTTATGACGGCGCGACCGTTTCTTTTACACCGGAGACATCCATGGAGTTCCAGCGTATCATAGGCGCCGACATGCTTATGGCTTTTGACGAATGCACATACAATCCCGCGACGCATGAATATACCAAAAAGGCAATGGAACGGACCCACGGATGGCTCAAGCGCTGCCAGGAATATCTTGCAAAACACGACTCGCATTCCACATACGGGAACAGGCAATTCCTCTACGGCATCATCCAGGGGGGGCACGTATGAAGACCTCCGCATCATGTCGGCCAAGCATGTCGTGGCACAAGGAACTCCCGGCATCGCCATCGGCGGGGTATCCGTCGGTGAAAGCAAGGGCGAGATGCGGGAGCAGGTGGCGTGGGTCGCCCCCTATCTGCCGGATGACCGCCCGGTGCATCTTTTGGGAGTCGGATACATCGACGACATCATCGATCTTGTCGTCCACGGAATCGACACATTCGACTGCGTGGAACCAACTCGCCTGGCACGGATGGGACGGGCGTATCAACAAATATCAAAGCTCAAAGTTCAAATGTCAAAGGTGAGAGCGGAGGATTATTCCGATATCGACATCCTGCGGGCGGAGTATAAAAACGATATGTCTTCCCTGGACACGAACTGTTCATGTACGGTGTGCTTGTCTTTTTCGAAAGCTTACATTCATCATCTTTTTAAACAAAAGGAAATGCTCGGGCATATCCTCCTCACGGAGCATAACTTATGGGTTATGGAGCATCTTATGGAGTGTTTAAGGGCTCTAATCTCGCAGAATAAGATATGATTTTGATATAATAGATGGTAATTACATATTTGTAAACTGTTTTGACTATGTCCCATGATCATGCAGGAGGTCCAACGAAAGAACAGTTGCGCGACGATGTCCTTATGTCCCTTCAGTTCATGACTGGTCCAAATTGGTTTTCGGATTTTCAGGCACGGTTAAATGTGGAAGAAGCCGCTGTTTACGAGGGAAAACTGGTGAGCGCGGCTGAAGGAATTTCGGAATGCATGGATGAACGCATGTGTTTGACTCCCGAGGTGTTTACCGCCATGGGAAAGGGGTTAGCCGTTGCACAAAGAGAAGCTCGAGTACGAGACACAATGAGATTGCGCAATACGGAATATCCAAAACCTTCATTTGTCGGTGGTGCCGCAGGATGGGTTTTCCAATTCATACTGATGGGAAAACAACTACCGGAAGCTGTTGCGGCAACAAAAAAATTATATGAAAAAAACGGTTGGGGAGACATGGAAATACATATAGACGATGGGCATGGAACAATTGCCGACATGGCAACGCTTATGGATAAAACCGATGGATGCGGCTTCTTGGGAGTTGCCCCTCATGTTGCAGACATCCTGCAAAAACTGCATATTGTTGAGGGACAAGTTCCACCCATCGACGGTAACGCGATTTTTACGTGGTTACGTGAAGCGGGTGCAAAGACGGTTCCTTTAACAGGCAATCACCGAACTGATGTTGCGAACGTCGTAATCAATACACGAGAAAGAACCACTCTCAACAAAGACCTATTATACGGTACCCACCCTGCCTTTGTTTGGGATATGTGGGCGACAACGAAACCAGAGGTAATCGATAATTTCAATCAACTTGCGGGGACTCAATTGTCCCAACCCGATTTTGTCCGTTTGCAAGCAGGCATGCATCTCGCCACAGGCATGATGCTCCAAGCGGTTAGAATGCCAGCACTCGGAAA
>Ga0172369_10010218_pt1 | contig 10244 bp, 9 predicted proteins | sample LakKiv25m_FD_114539 | JGI IMG/M metagenome (GOLD analysis project Ga0172369, IMG submission 114539) | Freshwater microbial communities from Kabuno Bay, South-Kivu, Congo - kab_022012_11.25m | ecosystem: Environmental > Aquatic > Freshwater > Lake | place: Democratic Republic of the Congo...
CTGCGGTCAGAAGGAGGGCGATTCCGGCTCGAACTCGCATACGCACTCCGCGTGCGCGGCACGCTCCCGCCCAGCGTACGCCCGGTCGGCCGCGGCGATCCACTCCCGGATCGCGCTACAGTGCGCCGCCCGCGACGCCCCGCGGCGCGGACCGGCCGCCGGCGCGGAACTTCCGATGGATCGCCTGCTTTCGCGCATCCCGTCCACCGCCGCCGGCCTCATGGCCATCGCATTCTGGAGCACGTCCGTCGCCTTTTCGCGCGATCTTGCACAGCAGATGGGCGTGTTCTCCGCATCCGCGGCCATCTACCTTCCGGCCGGAGTCCTCGGCACTGCGATGCTCCTGCCCGGCGGCCGGCTGCGGCATGCGCTGACTCTTCCGAAAGAGTATCTTTTCGGCTGCGGGGCGCTGTTCGCGGTCTACCTGGTCGGGTTCACGCTCGCGGTGGGGCTGTGCCGGACACCGGCGCAGGTCGTGGAAGTCGGGCTGATCAACTACCTCTGGCCGGCGCTCACCCTCGTGCTGTCGATACCCCTGCAGGGAAACCGTGCTCGTGCATGGCTTCCGGCGGGGATGGTCGTCGCCATCGCCGGCGTCCTCCTGGCCTCGCACGCGGCGGCTCCGACGGAGTCGAGCCGCGTCGTCGACGCGTGGTCCTCGCTGCGCTCGAACATCGCGTCGAATCCCCTGCCCTACGCGCTCTGCGTCCTGCAGATCGCGGCCTGGGCGCTCTACTCGAATCTCGCAGGCCGCCTTGCACCGGGCGCGTCCGGTGAAGCGGTGCCGCTCTTCGTGCTCGCCTCGGGCGCGCTGCTCGCGATCGCACGCATGTCCGCGTCCGAGTCCGGCGGGCTCGACGCGACAGGACTCGCCGAACTCGCGTTCATGGCGCTGTTCCCGGGCCTGCTCGCGTACCTCTTCTGGGAGCGGGCGATGCGCGGCCCCGGCATGGTGCTCGTCGCGTCGCTCTCGTACCTCATCCCGCTCTTCTCCACGCTCCTCACCTGCGCGATGCAGGACATCGCGCTCTCGGCGTCGATGTTCGCCGCGTGCGGGCTCGTGGTCGGAGGGGCGGCGCTCTGCCGGCTCGGCGTGCGTCCCGCGCCGCGCGGTGAAGCTTCGACGCGTCCGGATTCTCCAGGAGTTGCGGGGGGTTGCGACGTGGAAAACCGGACGGTGACGGCCTCCGATCCGGGCGGTGTGCGGTAGGATGCCGGGCCGCGCGACGGCCCGCCGGAGGTTGCCATGACGCCCCGCCTTGCCCTTCTCGCAGCGCTCGCGCTGTCCGCCTGCGGTGCAGATCAGTTCATCGACCGCGGCGAGCAGGCGGCGGCCGACGCGAAGCTGTCCGCGGCCGAGGTCCGGATCGCGATCGACGCCGTCGAGCTGGCGCGTCGCGCGCTGGAAGTCCTTGGGCTCCTGCCGAGCTACACGTGCGGCGAACCGCGCGGCGTCTTCGCGGGGCGGACGGTCGACGAGCTGCACGCGAAGGTCGCCTGCGCGACCGTCGTTTCGCAGCAGCTTGCGGATGCCGACGCGCTGATCGCGTCGTTCCCGGCATCCGGCTGCCGCGTGAACGGCCACGAGGCGACGGGACGTGCGACGCTGCGTTTCTCGGGCGGCGAGGATCGGTTCGACGCCGCGGGCGACCTGCGCGAGCTCGCACTCGACGGGCATCCGCTGCACACCCAGTTCGGCTACGGGAAGTGCGGCGACGAGACGCGGTACTGGGCCGCGACCGATGCGGTGCTGGCAGCTCACCCGGACGTGCGTGCGCACCTGGACGTGGAGGTCGCGAAGCGCGACGGCCTGCCGATCATCGGGGAGACCAGGCTCGTCGTGAATGCGACCGGCACACTTGCCCGCAGCGCGGGCACGGACCGAATCGCCGCGACGGAGCTCGAGTTCGAGGTCGGCTCGGCGCTTCCGAAGACCGGCATGCTCGAGATCGACCTCGCCACGGGGCACCACATGAGGGCCGTGTTCGACGAGGGAAAGTGGCTCGGAAGCGCCCGCGTCACGGTCGACGACCACGACCCGGTCACCGTGCCGATTCCGTAGTGGAACTGCCTTCACCGCAGCAGCATCGCGGCTCCCGCCCCCGCGCCGACGAGCACGACGACCGCTCGGACGCGCGACTGCGGCACCCGCTGCGCGATGCGCGCCGCGCCCAGCCCTCCGACCACCGACGCGCCCGCCATGACCAGCGCGAGCCACCAGTGGACGAGCCCTCCGATCGCGAACGTGACCGCCGCCACCAGGTTCAGGCACATGGCGGCCCAGTTCTTAAGGCCGTTCATGCGGTGCAGATCCTCGAACCCCATGAGCCCGAGGGCGCCGAGCATCAGCATGCCCATGCCCGCGCCGAAGTACCCGCCGTACGTCGCGATGGCGAGCTGCGCCAGCAGCAGCGCCGGCGCGGCGCGAGGCACGTCCGAGCCGCGTGGCCCGCGCTTCGCGAGGAGCCTCAGCACGAGCGGCTGCAGCCCGAACAGCGCGGTGCCCGCCAGCACGAGCCACGGGGCGAGCCGCTCGAACGCCGGTTCGGGAGTCTTCACGAGCAGCACGCCTCCCAGAAGCCCTCCTGCAAGGCTTGGCAGCGCGAACAGGAGAGCGAAGCGGCGCGTGCCGGCCAGCGCTCCGCGGTAGCCCCAGAAACTGCCCGCGGATCCCGGCCACAGCGCCACCGTGCTCGTGGCGTTCGCGTGGACCGGCGGAATTCCGAGCGCTACCAGCGTCGGGAATGTCACGAGCGTCCCGCCGCCGGCCACCGAGTTCATGGCGCCGCCGCACGCCGCGGCCAGCGCGGCGAGTACGTATCGGCCTGTTTCCGAGTCGATCATCGTGTCGAACCCGTTCCCCGGCGGCGCGTTGTAGCACGCACGGGCCGGCGCCCCGCCGCCCCGGAGGCGAAAAGGTTGCGCCGCGGCCGGGTTCGCGCGGAAACCACGCGAAATGTGCAGCCGCGCTTGACGCACCGTCGCCCTCGGGGCTTCTGCCTGGATCGCCGGCCTCCGACCTCCTGGAGAATCCGCCCGCCCTTTTCCGGTAGGCTTCGCGGCCGCCCCGGACGGACGGCGCAAAAAGGCGCTCCGCAGGGCTTCCGCGAGGCATGCGACGTGCAAGGCACCTTTTCCGGCGGGAAACGTACGGGGGTCGCGTGACGGACGGCACCACACCGCAGCCCTCCGTGAACGGGACGGCGGTCCCGCCCGGCGCCATGCCCGACGGCCGCCGACCCCGCCGGTGGCTCAGTCCCAGCCTCGGCGTGCGCCTGGCCGGGCTCGTCGCCGGCGTGAGCCTCGCCGTCTTCGCGGCGCTCGTGTGGATGGGACTTCGCACCGACGAGCGAGAGCTCGTGAACGAGGTCATCCGCGGCGCGGCGCTCTTTTCCGACACCATCCGGCGCAGCACCTACCACTCGATGCTCGAGGACCGCCGGGCGGACGCCTACCGCGCGATGGAAATCGTGGGCGGCGAGCCTGGCGTGGAGAAAGTGCGGATCTTCAACAAGGAAGGGCGCATCACGTTCTCCACGGACCTGAAGGAGATCGGCACCGCCGTCGATACCCAGGCGGAAAGCTGCTACGCGTGCCACGCGAGCGGCCAGCCCCTGGTGCGTCTGAGCGTCCCCTCGCGATCGCGCATCTACTCGTCGCCCAAGGGTCATCGCATTCTGGGAATGGTTTCGCCGATCTACAACGAGGAAGCCTGCCAGTCGGCGGCATGCCACGTCCACCCGCAGGAACAGCGCGTGCTCGGCGTCGTGGACATCGGGCTGTCGCTGCAGGGCATCGACGCGGATCTCTCGCGGCTGCGGCGCGCGAAGACCTGGACGGCAGGGCTGGCGCTGCTCGTGCTGGGCGCGCTCGTGCTCGTGTTCGCGCGGGTGTTCGTCCTGCGGCCCGTGCGGGAGCTGGTGCGGGGCACGCGCGAAGTCGCAGCGGGCGCGCTGGACCACGTGATTCCCGTGCGCAGCGACGACGAACTGGGCCGCCTTGCCGAGTCGTTCAACGCGATGACCGCGGAGCTCAAACGGGCGCGCGCCGAGTTGCACGCGCTCGCCGCCGGACTGGAGCGCCAGGTCGAGGAACGCACGCATGCGCTGAAAGACGCGCAGGCGGCGATGATCCAGTCCGAGAAGATGATTTCACTCGGGAAGCTTGCCGCGTCCATCGCGCACGAAATCAACAATCCTCTGGCAGGAATCCTCACGATCGCGAAGCTCGTCGTGCGCACGCTGGAGTCGGGACCGCCGACCGAGAAGGATCTTCCCGCGATGCGGCGGCAGCTCTCGCTCGTGGAGCGCGAGACCGAGCGCTGCGCGACCATCGTGCGGAACCTGCTGGCCTTCGCGCGGCAGCGGCCGCTTTCGCCCGCGGAAATCGACGCCAACGCACCGCTAGAGGAAGCCCTCTCGCTGGCCTCGCATCGCGCGCAGATGCAGAGCGTCCGCATCGAGCGGCACCTGGCCGGGCCTCTGCCCGTGGAGGCCGACTTCGGGCAGCTCCGCCAGGCATGCCTCAACCTGATTATCAATGCGATAGAAGCAATGCCGTCCGGCGGCGGGCTGACGGTGAGCAGCCGCGCGCTGGACGACGGCGGCGCGGAACTGTCGGTCTCCGACACGGGGCCCGGCATTCCCGCGGACCTGATGGATCGCGTTCTGGACCCGTTCTTCACGACGAAGGAGAAGGGCACGGGATTGGGCCTGTCGGTGGTGTACGGGATCGTGGAGAGGCACGGCGGGAAGCTGGAGCTTTCGAATCCGCCGGAGGGGGGCGCGCGGGTCGTCGTGCGGCTGCCCCGCCGGAGGGCTCCGGAGGCTCCGCCGGCGCCGGGGAGCGAGGCGGCGTGATCCGGGTCTGGTGGATCGGGTCGGCCGGCGAGGACGCGGCGATGACGGAGCGGGTTCGCGCCCGGGTCGAGGCCGTCTTCAAGCTTCCGGCGGAGCTCTGCTGCGACGCGTCCCGTCCGGTGGATTCGCTGGATCTGCGCCGCGGACAGCACTCGAGCGGACGCATCCTCGAGTGGCTGCTGCAGTCGATGGCCGCCGGCGCCGATGCGTCCGATCGCGTCCTCGGCATCACCGACGCGGACCTGTTCATACCGGTGCTGACCTTCGTCTACGGCGAAGCCCAGCTCGACGGTCGTGCGGCTGTCGCGAGCACGGCGAGGCTTCGTGCCGACGGCGCGAAGCCGGGCGATCCGCTGGTGGCGGAACGCCTGGTCAAGGAAAGCCTGCACGAACTGGGACATGCATTCGGCCTGCGCCACTGCGTGGACGCGCGATGCATGATGTCGCGCTCTGCAAGCCTGCCCGGAGTGGACGCCAAACGCGACGCGCCCTGCGACGACTGCCGTCTGCGGCTCGCGGAGCGGCGGAAGAGGAGGACCCCGTGAACCCCGATCGCACCCGGATTCTGGTGGTGGACGACGAGGAAATCGTCCGCGAGTCGCTGGGAGGATGGCTGGAGAAAGACGGCTACACGCTCGGGACCGCGCCGGACGGGCCGTCGGCGCTCAAGGCCATGCGCGAGGAGAAATGGAGCATTCTTCTCGTCGATCTGAAGATGCCGGGCATGGACGGACTGCAGGTGCTGGAGGAGGCACGGCGCCTGAGTCCTGACACCGAGGTGGTCATCATGACCGCCTACGCCACGGTGGACACCGCGGTGCAGGCCATGAAGAACGGCGCATGGGACTACCTTGTCAAACCGTTCGACCCCGAGGAACTGAGTCTTCTCATCCAGAAGATCGTGGCGCGCCAGGCGCTGGTGCGCGAGAACACGATGCTGCGCCGCGCGCTGCGCCGGGAATACGGGTTCAAGGAACTGACGAGCCGGAACCCCGCGATGCAGGGCGTTCTGGACCTCGCGAAGACGGCGGCGCGGAGCCATTCGACGATTCTGATTCTGGGCGAGAGCGGCACGGGCAAGGAGGTTCTGGCACGGGCGGTTCACTCCGAGAGCCCGAGGGCACAAGGGCCGTTCGTGGCTGTGTCGTGCGCTGCACTGGCGGAGACGCTGCTGGAGAGCGAGCTGTTCGGCCATGAAAAAGGCTCGTTCACGGGGGCGACGGCGCGCCGGCGGGGCAAGTTCGAAGCGGCGGACAAGGGAACCCTGTTCCTCGACGAGGTCGGGGACATCGGGCCCAAGCTGCAATTGGATCTGCTGCGCGCGCTGGAGGACAGGCGATTCTTCCGCGTGGGAGGCAGCGAACCGGTCACCGTGGACGCACGCATCGTGGCGGCGACCAATCGCGACCTCAAGAAGGCGGTCGAGAACGGCGATTTCCGCGAGGACCTGTACTACCGCCTGAACGTGATTCCGGTGCGGCTGGCGCCTTTGCGGGAGCGCCGCGAGGACATTCCGACGCTGGTCGATCGGTTTCTGGAGCAGCTTTCGCTGGAGATGGAGAAGCGGCTGGAAGGGCTCACCGACGAGGCGATGGAGGTGCTGAAAGCGCACGACTGGCCGGGCAACGTGCGCGAGCTTCGCAACGTGCTGGAGCGCGGAGCGGTCGTGTGCACGGGCGCGCTGATCCAGGCTTCGGACCTCGGCTTGATATCGGACACGGGGACGCCGACGGCCGCGGCTGCGGTGCCGAACGGAGCGCCGGCGTCGCTGGAGCACGTGGAGCGCGAGCACATTTCCTCGGTGCTTGCCTTTGCCAACGGAAACGTGAGCCAGGCCGCGAGGATTCTCGGCATCGACCGGGCGACGCTGTACGCGAAGATCAGGCGCTACGGCCTGCGGCGCGGCGGCGAGGGGGAGGAACCGGCGGCGTAGGACGCGGTTCGGCCAGGCGGTATCGGATTGCGCGAGTATTCCCTTCCCGCACAAGGAAGTCGGCCGCGGAGAGATCCCTTGCCGCCTGGCGCCGCGAAACGCATCGGTCGATCGCATTCATGTAGTCGGTAGGCGAAAACGCTCCGCGCCGCCCCAGGCGGAGCAGCACGTTGCGTCGCTGCGCCCATGCCATCGTGCCGCGCACCGTCGAGCCCAGTTCCTTGGCAATCGGCACCTCGGAGCCCAGGTATCCCCATCGGCGGTATTCCGCCAGGCTCTCGGACGCGATCCTCTCGATCATCTTGCCGCCGGGTTTGCGTGTCCCGATGAAGAACAGCTCGTCCCGCGCTCGTGACACGCGGCGGACCACGAATTCCGCCACATCCCGCAGTTCGGGCTCGGGCCGAACGCGCCGCGCGAACTCGAACGCGACGGCCAGCGCCGCCGGCCATCGGGCGCGGTCGTTGACCCGACGCAGAACCAGCGGATTCAGGCCGTCGTACTTCTGTGTCAGAAACGACACAGCCACCCAGAGCAGCCGCGGGTCGTATCGCGACGCCTCGCACGCAAGCACGACAAGCTCTTCCTTCGACGGTCGCCCGTAGCGCCACGGCGCGCGGTCGCCCGACGCGCGCGCGCCAATTCGCGCGAGTTCGTAGTAGAGACGCGCCAGCTCGTCTTCGGTCGGGACTGCTTCGAGCATCTACTCCTCCAGGTCGTCGAGGAAGTCGAGCGCTTCGGTGGCGCCGGGAACACCTCTCTGCTGCAGCGCTTCGATGTGACTGGAAACGAGGTCGAGATCGGGCTTCAATCGCAGGAGCGCCCGCGCGTGCGCCACGTCCTTTCCGCGCCGGGCGAGGCACTTCATGATCAGCAGGTCCTCGAATCCCAGCGCGTCCGCAGTCAGATGCGCCCCGTCGAAGACCCGCCGAAGCCGGGTCGAATAGCCCTCCGGGAGCACATGTGCGAACGTACCGTAGTAGCTGTTGAGCCAGTCGGCGGAGATTCCAAGCTCTTTGGCGATCCTGCGGACAAGAGGTTCCAGTTCGATCGCGGACGCGCCAATCGAAATCGCATCGACAACCGCTGTCCGTTCCCGCGCGCCATGCGTCAGAATCATCGCTCCACTGCCGCCGATCACCAACCGGACCGGACGTTCGAGGATTTCGTCGAGCGCCCCGAAGGCCGCGCGCATCTGCTCTGCGGTGAGATGGGCCATCTCGGCTCCTTTTCGCGACATGGTCGCGACTGGCGCGAATATGGCACGAAATGCGGGCGACGGCGATTGTCTTCCTCGCCGCCGTTGCGGGGCGACGAAGCGCGCCCGGACCCCCGTTTCTATTCTGCAGATTCCGCCCGCGCCCCGGCTCAGACCACTTCCTTCCCCGCCCCCGGAAACCCGAGGGTGAAGATCCGCTCCACCGTGACCCGCACGACGCCTTTGAGCGGCGCCTGAATCCCGGCCGCGCGCATCATGGCGAGCGCCTGGTCGTAGACCGGACCGGACGAGAGCACTTCCGGCTGACCCACGAAGCGGTACCCGGCGCGCTTCCCGCGGTCGGCGACGGCGATCGCGACCTGTGCACCCCGCGACACGTTCGCCCACGTGCGTCCGCCCGTGATCTCGCTGAACGCCAGGTGCTCGTCGTCCAGCACCCGCGTGCTGCGCTTTGGCCCGATCTCCGGCGTCCCGTCCTCGTTCACCGTCGCCACGTAGCACTGCTGCGACGCGATGAGATCCTTCATCTCCTGGGTCAGCTTCGCCATGCACCACCTCCGCGGCGCAGAATACGGCCGCCCGCCTCCCCGGCTCAAGGCGGTTTGCGATACGCTGCGCCCATGCGGATCCGCCAGGTCCCCGTCGGCCCCATGCACAACTTCGGCTACGTGCTCATGGACGAAGCCACACGCCGCGCGGCGGCGATCGATCCCTCCTTCGACGCCGCTCCGCTCGACGCCGTGCTCGACGAGTGGTCCGCCGACCTCGAATTCGTCCTGCTCACGCACGGACACTTCGACCATGCGTCCGACGCGCGCGGACTCGCCCGCCGGCGGGGCGCGCGGCTGCTCGCGCACGCGAGTTCCTCCGCCGACAAGGACGCCGGCTTTGTCCACGGCGAAGTGCTGCGCCTCGGTGAGTCGAACATCGAGGTCGTACACACTCCCGGTCATACGCCCGACAGTTGCTGCTTCCTCGCCGGTTCAGCCCTCTTCACCGGCGATACTCTTTTCGTGGAGGATTGCGGCCGGACCGACCTCCCCGAGAGCGATGTCGATGCCCTGCACCGCTCGCTCCTGACTGTCCTTGCGGCGCTTCCCGACGGCCTCGAAGTCCATCCCGGCCACGACTGCGGCCCGACGCCCGTCTCCAATCTGGGCCGCGAGCGGGCACGCAACAGGACGCTCGCACCGAGAACTCTGGCGCAGTTCCGGGTATTCATGAGCGAGCCGTAGACGGACCGTTCGCCGTTCGAGATCTGGCGCGCGCCCTACCCTCTCGCCATCGTCACGCTGCGCTCGACCCAGCCCAGCACCGGCGCGAACCAGATGCCCAGCACCAGCACAGGCACCGCCAGGCCCACGAGCACGGCGTTCATCAGCGGCGCCACGGTCATGGGCTTGGCGTCGGCGGCCGGCTTGTCGATGTACATCGCCCGCACGATGCGCGCGTAGTAGTAGAGCGACACAGCGCTGTTCACAGCGCCCGCAATGGCCAGCGCCACGTACCAGACGCCGCCTTTGGCGACCACCGCCTTGAACAGATAGAACTTCCCGACGAATCCCGCGAACGGCGGCAGCCCCGTCAGGCTGAACAGGAAGATCGCCAGCGCCAGCGCCGCCAGCGGCGACCGGAAGCCCAGACCGCGGAACTCCTCGATCCGGTCGCTGCCCTGCGCCTGCGCCACCGCCACGACCACCGCGAAGGCTCCCACGTTCATGAGCAGATATATCGCAGCATAGAACATCATCGACGAAGCGCCCTCGTTCGTCACGACGGTCAGACCCATCAGCAAGTATCCGGCATGGGCAATCGACGAATAGGCCAGAAGCCGTTTGACGCTCGTCTGCACGATGGCCACGAAATTGCCCAGCGTCATCGTGACGACGCTCAGGATGCCGACCAGCGCCGGCCAGGGAACCTGCGTGAGCGACCGCAGCTCGCCCCCCGCGTCGATGGTCGCGAACGCCCCGTACATGAGGCGAAGCGCGAGCGCGATGCCCGCCGCCTTGGGCCCCGTGCTCAGAAACGCCGTGAACGGCGTCGGTGCACCCTCGTACACGTCCGGGCACCACATGTGGAAGGGGACGGCGGCAATCTTGTAGGCAACTCCGGCGAGAGTGAACACGATACCGACAACCAGCGCCAGGTCGCCGACCATGCCCGCCGACGTCCCGAGCACCTTCATCCACGGCGAGCGAACGCCCTGCGACAGCAGGTCGGGGATTGCACC
>Ga0172369_10010220_pt1 | contig 10242 bp, 6 predicted proteins | sample LakKiv25m_FD_114539 | JGI IMG/M metagenome (GOLD analysis project Ga0172369, IMG submission 114539) | Freshwater microbial communities from Kabuno Bay, South-Kivu, Congo - kab_022012_11.25m | ecosystem: Environmental > Aquatic > Freshwater > Lake | place: Democratic Republic of the Congo...
CATCCGCGTAAATGGGTGCTTCACCTGCAACGCGCAGGAGCCAATGCTCCAATACGGCCCATAACCCAAAGCCGGTCATGAGCAGCAGGAGCCAGAGAGCAAAAAGAATGAGACTGCCCCAAACGGGACCTGCCAGCATCCATGCAATTTGTGTGATTCCCCATCCAATCTGGCCGCCATCCCTGCCGGAGGCGGACCGGAGGAGGTCATTGCCATTGATGGCGGCGAGCAGGCCGAGGGTCAGGAGAGAGGCGAGTTCGATTGCGATGAGGCGTCCCCAGTTGATTTGCCCCGCGCCGCGCCGCAGGAGAAAGAATCCGCCATATCCAATCGCAAAGATGACGAGGTAACTTCCCCATCCAAACCATAGCAAAAGCACGCCCGCAACCAGATTGAGGAAGACGCTTTGCATGTTCCCGCCTTCCCATAACGCCACCAGCAACATCAGCGCAAAAGCAAGCAAAAGCACTCCTGCCGTATCGCGCACAAAACGGCCGAAATGCAGGTTGAAATGCGCAAGACGATCCAGCCAGTTGTTGCGGGGCGGATGATCCTGCGCGAATTGTCGCTTTTGGGGGCGGGGGAAATTCGGCATGATATCTACGATGCGTCGAATGCCAGTGTGCGCATTCTGCGCGATTATTGAACCTTCATGCTCAAGCCCATGCGTTGATGGGGTGCGTCGACATGTAAAATACGGACACTGATATGCTGTCCTTCGGAAATAATATCCTTCACCATCTGGCCGTTTTCGAGCGGCATCTCGGAGGCATGGATCAAACCTTCCACACCGGCCTCGAGTTTTGCAAACGCGCCAAAGGAAACAACACTGGTAATGACGGCGGGTACAACACTGCCTTCAGGAAATTGGGTGGACGCCGATTCCCAGGGATTCGGACACAGGCGTTTGAGGCTGAGCGCCACGCGGCAGCGTTCAGGCGCAAGATCAAGCACCTGAACTTCCACGGGCTGTCCCATTTTTACAATCTGATTCGGGTGGGCCACACGCCCCCAGGATAATTCGGAAATATGGATCAACCCCTCCACCCCGCCCAGGTCAACAAACACGCCAAAATCCGTGACATTGGTTACCATGCCGTTGACCCGTTCGCCGGGATGTAACGCGCCGAATAATTCGGCGCGCTTGCCCGGCTCGGCTTGCGCGGCGCGCTCTGAAAACACAATACGCCCGTCTTCCGGCACACATTCGATCACCTTGAGTTTCAGCATACGCCCCACGAAGGATTCAAGGTCATGCTCGCGGCTCGGCAGGTCATTCTTGCCGGCCAGTTCCACCAGATGTGAAAACGGCACAAACCCGTACAGGCCATTCCCCTCCACAAGCAGTCCGCCGCGGTTATACCCCGTAACTTGCAGGTCGACGATTTGATCGCGCAGGTACAGATCCTTGACCTGGCCCCAATCTGCGGACGGTTTCCCGGCAGGAGGCGGGGTGGAAGCCGCCGCCGCCGCTTCCGCGCGAACCTCCACCCTGCCGGTCTGGCGGACGGGTTGGGGCGGCGCATAACGAGTCTCCTCTGCGAGAACTGAAGCCCACCAATTATCGTCGATTACCGGCATTGCATTTTCTGATTTTCTCTTTTGGCCAACCATTAAGGCCTCCTTATCTTGCTCATTTGGTGATTTTGAATTCCATATCGAGAATCGCCTTTGCCACGGCCTCCACCGCCACCCGTTGTTTGCGATACAGATCGGCTTCCGACATCGCCAGGCGCGCGGCGACATCGCGCACTTTGCGGCCCTCGATAAATTTCATTTCGAGAATATTGTATAAGATCCATTCCGTCGTGAAGTGCCTTTCCCCCTGCGGCCGAACCTGGTCCACCGCCTTACGGAGCAGGGCGCGCAGCGCATTGGCGGAATTGCCATCGGTTTCATCCACCATTTCGCGCACAACCTGAAGTTTCATCAAGGGGTTATTGGTCAGTTTTGGACCGCCCCAATAATGGGTCAGTGCATCCTTCACCCAGTTCACCATATCCGCCTCCTGTGGAAGCGGCTCGGCAAGCAGGTTTGCGCTCGTATCATAGCGGCCAACGGCACGCAAACGCTGGATCATCTCCACCTGGGGTTGCAGGTCTGCCAGCGAACGGAACATGCGCTGTTGCAACTGACGATCCTCGAGGGCAAGCGCGGCGCGCTCTGCAAGCAGCCACAGGGACTCACGCTGGTCGTGTTCAATCTTCTGCTGGTTTCGCCGCGCCACACCCAGCAGGCCGAGCAAAGGCGGTACTTCGTCGCGGTCCATATCGGCCCGTTTTCGCTGGTGCAGCGGTAACACCCAGAAATTTCCCCATTGAAATTCGCGGCGCGTATCGCCATTCACCTGTTGGAGCGCCTCGGTCAGTTCGTCCTGGTCGAGCAGGGCGCGGTTTCCCGCCATGACGATCAACGACAACCCGTCTTCATTCAGCGCGGCCACAAAAGCGGACGGGGATTGCAAATGGTCGCGCACCGCGGCCAGCACCGCTTCGAGGAATTGTTGCAGGTCGCCTTTCGTAAGCAGGCGCTCCTCCACGTTCTGGAGCAATTGCAGTTCCGCCCGGTCGCTGCCAAAGAACAGCCAGCGCTCCCACAGCGGCGCGGCAAATGTGATTGCATGTTCAAGCAAAAGCACCGTGGCAACAACCGCCAGCGGCACGAACGCGTTATAGGGAGAGCCAAGCAATTCGCCCGCACGGCGCACGATCGTCATCAGGCCAAGCGCGACAGAGGCCACCACCGGCCCGCGCATGATCCATTTGAACAGGCGGCTCTTTACTACACGGTCCGGCCATGAGACGCCAAAGAACGCGACCGCATAGGCCATCATGATCACCAATGCGCCCACCATCAGGTTGATCAACGTCGCCGCACCCCAGAAGAGATAGGGATGCCGTCCCGCAAGATCGTAGCCGAAGAGCAGGTATGGATAGGAACCAAGCGCGGGAGCCGTGGCGCCGGCCATCAGGTACAACATGCGCCGCCTGCCGGAGCGTGTCAACATGCGGGTGTAGGCCCGCGCAAAATTGACCGCGGCCCACACCATGGCGCCCACGTAAAACACGGTAAAGATCTCGGTCCACAAAGTGCGTTCGAGATGAGGCGCAGGCTTTCCATCTGGAACGAGTTGCCCCAGCAAATATCCAAATGCAAGCAGGATGAGAAAAGCCGAGGAGATGGCGTACATACCGCGCACTGCAATCCGCCGGCGTCCGCGCGAGGGGCGCCCGGCTGTGACCAGTAACGCGTCTGAAAGATGCAGGTAGGCGGCGGGAAGAAAAACGATCCCAAACCACTGTAAACGCAGGAGCAGATCGATCGTCCCGGCGGTCAGGGATTTATCCTGGAGGGCCTCGGTGGTGAATACAATGACCACACAAAGCAAAATAATGGCAAAGGAACGCGCCACACGGTCGCGCAGGTTAAAGGACAGCGCGTAGAGAAAAAGCGAAAAAGCCGTGATGGCAATGCCTGCCGTCAGGATTTGGTTGAGCGTCTGGATCCCCGCCAGCACACTATTCGTCCAACCGTTAATCATACAACCCTTCCAGTAAGGAAAATCAGCGGCACAAGCCGCATTAGACACTACTTCAAGATCCTCGAAAAAAACAAGGCCACATCCTGCGTCAAATAATAATGGTCATTATACCCGCAGAAATCGAAACCCAACTTCTGGGCCAGGCGAATTGCAGGGATATTTTTGGACTGCATCTCCAGTATCAGGCGGCGATGCGCTCTTTCGGACGCCCAATCCTGGGCCGCGTTTAATAGGGCGGACGCGACACCCCGGCGGCGTCTCGACGCATCCACAACCAGGTCCGTGACCCAAACCGAGGAGGCCGAACCACGCTCCAGCATACTGATATATCCCACAGGGTCAGGGCCGGCAAGGGCAGTGAACATCATGGACCTCCGCACCCAATCATCAGCAAGAGCGAATTTGTCATGCGGATATGCAAGGGAAATCAAGCGCGGCAGGCGGACTTCGCGAAAGGATGCAATGATCTGGGAACCGTCGCGGCGCAATTCCAATTGCCAGACAGTGTCGCTCTTCGTATCGTGGTCCATCGCCATCAGGCGGGGAAGATCAGGGGCAAGTGTTGGGCGGAGTTGTAAGTCAGACATGGCATTCCAGAAACATGGTTTTATTGCGCCATCACACGCACAGGCACAATACAGGCGGGAAGAGCCTCACCTTGATTATCGGTAACAATGAGCCGCAACTGATAGTCTCCGGGCGTCAGGGCAGACGTATCCCATCTTCCAATGGGACCATTGACGATCACTTCCCGTCCGGCGGAAATTGTGGCCCAGGTATCGCTTCCCTGCGGGGCGACTTCATACTTGTAGAATCCAAAATTTGGGATATTGACCGTCCCGATCAATTCAATCGTCCCCTCCACTTCCGCGCCAGGTTGCGGCACAGTAAGGATCACCTGGCCGGGAATGCAGCCGGCGGCATTGGGAACCGGGACGGATTGAGGCAGGCCGGCAAACTGGGTCATCATCCCGGGCGAAAGGGTTCCAGTGGGGGTCGCGAGGAAATCCAATGTGGGTGTGGACAAAAAAACATCCGCAGGCAGCCCGGGAATGATAAAGGATGCAAGGGAGAACTCAACGCAAAAAAGAATGAGGATCATGACTGAAATCGCAATGGATTGCCCAAGGCGTCTCACAGAGAACTCACGCTCCATTTTATAGACCGCTGTTTGCCATTCACGCCAGGAATTCCACAACCAGCGAAACGCAAATAATCCCCCAATCGCCAGGATGACATAGATCAACGCCTCATACGAGGCGAGAAACCTGTAAACAGCAGTCATAAATGATGTTTCTACACAGCCTGCATTGTACGCAATACGCCGCGAATGATCTTTTCAACCTTGGGAGTGATGATCTTCCCAGCCTCGATCACCTCGGCATGCGTGGTAATGGTGGAGCCGTCCAGGTTGGCCTTGTTGCTGATGCCGGACAACCCCAAAACCCGCATACCGCCATGCCGCGCCACGATCACTTCCGGAACTGTGGACATACCCACCGCGTCCGCACCGGCCAAACGCAGGAAGCGCAGGTCGGCAGGCGATTCAAAGGATGGACCGCTCAACCCCGCGTACACGCCCTCGCGCAAAGGCACCCCGTTCTCCTTCGCCGCGTGACGGGCAAGGTCGCACAAGACCTGGTCATAAGCCTGACTCATATCCGGGAAGCGCGGACCGATTTCATCCAGGTTTGGGCCCATGAGCGGGTTCAACCCTGACATGCCCATCAGGTTCAGATTGTCCGTGATCAACATCACGTCACCAGGCTGGAAATCGGGATGTACTCCGCCGGCGGCGTTGGTGACGATCAACGTCTCAACCCCGATGCGCTGCATGACACGCACAGGCAACGTCACCTGTCCCATGCTGTAGCCCTCGTAGTAGTGAATACGGCCCTGCATCACCAGGACCGTTCGCCCCTCCAGTTCGCCCGCGACAAAACACCCGGCATGTCCCTGAACAGTGGATACTGGAAAGTTGGGCAGGTCGCTGTATGGGATGCGATCCGCTTTTTGAACGGAATCAGCCAAATCGTTCAGGCCGGAACCGAGGATGACGGCCACGCGCGGCCGGTGTAAGGTTTTCCGCAGCAATGCCTGGGCGGCTTCGTCAATTTGTGCAAGGGGGATATACATTTGCATAATGGGATACCTGTTTAAGAATAAAAGATTGACGCAGAAAAGCCACATCCCCACCGGAAAGGCTGTATCTGTGCGCTCAAATTATAACAGAATTCACAATCGCAATTTCGAAATGAAGGTAGATAAAAACGGCTTCTTATGCTATCCTCTCCGAACATGAATGGTTCCCCGTCGCGAGATATCAACGCCCTTTCATCCGGCATCCTTGCCGTCACAGGGATTGGCCTTCTTTTAATGCCCGGCCACATGCAAATCATCCTTGCAGGCCTGCCTGGCTGGGTCACGATCGCCATCGGGTTTCTCTGCTATTTGACCGCGCTTGCAAGCCAAATGGTATTTGCCATACAAGTCATCCGGAGGCGTGAAACGCTCATCCGCATCGCCATGACTGCGCTGCTGGTCGTCCTGTGTGGGATGTTCGCACATGCAGGTTTATGGATCGAGGCGTTTCTGTTGATCGTTGTCGGGGTCTTACAACTCATTACCGCCATACCCGGCTGGAATAACCGCTTTCCTGAAATCAATCTCCAAAGAGTATTGACGATCCTGGTAAATATTGTAACGGGCATTTTCCTTATATCCACAACACCCGATCTCGAACATCCTTATTTCCGCCTGGGTTTATACAATCCCCTGCTGGCAGGCGCCTTTCTACTCACTGCCGGCGTCGGCGCGATTTACATGCACTCACCTGCCTCGAACCGACATTTTATCCTGACGCGCCTTTCCGCCCTTCCCTGGCTTGCATGGTGCGTGATTTTCACATTTCCGCCTTCCCTGCCCAACATCATTCCCCCTGCTTCAATTGCAGCGGGCATCCTGGTCGGTGGGATTCTGCCCTGGCACAGGATTAGACTGCCCGATGACGATGTACTTGGACACCGCGTTGTAATGACCGGCGGCACCGTGCTCCTGATGGTGCTCATTTTCCTCAGCGCACTGCTTGGACAAACAGATAAGCATCTGGCAAACCACTCCGGCGTAATCATTTCCGCGCGTGAGGCGGCATTTCTTTTTCTCCTACTGATCTCGATGGTCATGTATTACGGCATTTCGACCATCCTGATGGCGATCAACGGATTGATGTCGGAACTGGGCGAAACGAATGAAGAGGATCCGCTTTCGCGTCGGGATGAGCGCCTGATCTTGTGGAACGAACGCGTGGCGCGGTACTTGAAGCCGTTCGCCCTCACGGGCGAGGGGATGCGCCTGCGAATGCTCTCGCAATCGGACCAGATCAACACCCTGTCCCGCCAGCTCTCCACTGAAAGACACCGCAATGCCCAGTTCACCCTGCTTGCAGAATTAAGCCAGCAACTCGAAAACCAACTGGACCCGCCGGTTTCCGCACAACTGGCGGTCAACACACTGGAGCGGGCCATGAGTTGCTCGCTCGTCTGCATTTACGTGCACGAACCGGAACGCCGCGAGTTCATGCTCCTTGCGGCGGCAGGTTTTCAGACAAACCTGATCCCGCCCGGATACCGCCAGAAAACCACGGCAGGCGTCATCGGACGCGCTGTGCGCCAGCGGAAAACGCAAATTGTCGCGGATGTACGCGTTGATTCGGATTACATCTTCTTCGAAAACGAGACCAACCTCTCAGCCGTTGTGGTTCCTTTGATTTTCAACGGGCATGCAAACGGCTGCATTGTGGTCAATAGCGAAAAGGTGAACGCCTTTAGCGGTATCGATGTGGCGTTGATCGAGGCGGCAGCCGCCGAACTTATGCGCGCGTGGGAACGTTCAGGTTACCAGCAGCGCCTGACCGAGTTGATTCAGGCCGGGAGTCTGCTTTCGGCAATGGTCGAACCGGAAGCAACTGCGCGCGAGATCGCATCCATTTCCAGGGAAATCCTTCAGGCCCGTTTCACGTTTGTGCAAATCCAACTCGGGCAGGAGGGGGATTTTTTACAGAGTGCATCCTCGGGCGACGCCCCCCGCCTGCTTAAGTCGCTAAGCCAGCAAAAGGACATGGATGAACTGATCAAAGCCGCATTCCATGCCTCCCAGCCATTCCGCGTGCGGGATGTCCGTAAATATTCATCCACTTCCCATCTCGAAATCGATCATAGCGGATTGAGATGCATGCTGGCCATCCCGATCCGCTGGCATCGGTTAAGCATCGGCGCGATCCTGGCATTCGGAAAACAAAACGAAGTGTTCTTCACCGAAAACGACGAATCGCTGGCGGAACTGCTTTCGATCCAGGCGGCAGGCGCTTTTGAAAGCACATGGCTGCAACAGGAATTGCGCTCATCCCTGCGCACCACCTCCCTGCTCTACCGCCTGAGCACCCAGATCATCCAGGCAGATGAAATGCAAGCCGCCGCCCTCGATATCGCCCAAACAGCCCACAAACTGGGTAAAGGATCGTCGACAGGGATTGTGTTATTCGGCGCCAACGGACAGGTCGAAGCGGAAGTGGAAGTGGATGAAAATGGCGCACACAGCGGGGGCAATCATCCCATGGACACAATCAAGCAGGTGATGGAATCGGGACAGTTAATCTACTTTTCGCACGGACAGGCGGCCACACGCGCGTGCCTGCCGATCCAGACCCCAATCAGAAAATACGGCGCCTTGTGGGTGAACATCCCCGAAGTCAGGGGCCACAAACCTGCAAACCCCGCCGACCTGCAAACCATTGTCAACCAGGCGGCCATTGCGCTCGAGCGCTCGCTCTTCCTGGTCGAATCGCGGCGCCAGGCGCGCGAGATCAAGGCCGCCTTCGACACCCTGGAGGCCACGTACGATCAGACACTCGCCGCACTAATGTCTGCTTTGGACGCGCGCGACCGCGAGACGGAAGGTCACAGTATGCGTGTCAGTCTGCTGGCCAGGAAATTCGGCGAATTGCTCGGCATGTCGCCGCAGGAACTCAAGACCCTGGAACGCGGTTCACTATTGCACGATATCGGCAAGATCGGCATCAGCGACAGCATCCTGCACAAACCCGGGCCGCTGGACGAAAACGAATGGAAGATCATGCGTCTCCACCCGGAAATTGGCGCGCACATTGTGGATGGCATACCTTTCCTGCAGGAAACCCTGCCTGTCATCCGCTGCCACCAGGAGCGCTGGGACGGCAGCGGCTATCCGTTCGGCCTAAGCGGGGAGGAAATTCCACTCCTGGCCCGCCTTTTCGCAGTTGTGGATGCATTCGACGCGTTGACCAGCGACCGTCCCTACAGGCAAAAAGTTTCAGCGGAGGAGGCTTTTCAGTTTATACAGGAACAGGCCGGGGTCCTGTTTGATCCGGGGATTGTCAGCATATTCGAACAGTTGATTGTGGACGGCCGGGCGGCCAAACTGCTCGCCTGTGATTAAACATGCCCGATAAAAACCAACATCCCGGCTTTGCCCCCCAGGAACACCTGATCTCCATCATCCCCGCGGTCACGGCCAGCATCCTCGCGCTGGCGGCCACAGTGACCACTGCTTTGATTCAGTTTCCGCCGGAAAATCCGCTGCACTGTATGGTTTTGATCGCGTATGGAATTGCAGGCAGTGTTTATATGGTCGTCTTTTACGCCTATTTCATTTCGACATCGAAGAACAAGGAACTGTTTGCCTGGATCAATGCAATCGCCGGGGGCGCGTCACTGGGACTCTTGACATTGATCCTCCCCCCGCAAATGGACATCCTGCTTGGTGTTTTGATGATCATCGGGGTCTCCAGTTCGGCAATCGTATTCAAACGCCTTCCCGCCCATGTTCTCCCGGCAATTGCAGGCGCGGTTGCCTTTACGATCCGCTGGAAACAATTGGACAGCCTGCACGAATGGACGACGCGGCTTGGGTTGTTCATCTGCGCCGCGCTGGCCATTGAAACCATCCAACAACTGAAAAACCTCTCGCACAGGCAGATCAAACGTCTCGAAATCGTGAATGAATTCAGCAGGCAGATTACATCCTCCCTGAATCCCCAGCAGGTTATGACGGAACTAAATACCGCGATCCAGGACGCGCTCCAGGCGGATACCTACTACGTCGGCATGGTGGACGGGGATGAAATTTCCCTTAACCTGTTTTTCGACAATGGGGAATACTACACGGATACGCGCGTCAAAATGGAAGGCACACTCTCCGGCTGGGTAATCGAAAACAAAAAGGAACTATTCCTGCCGGACCTGCGTAATGAAGTCCGTTTGCCCGGTGTAAAAACCATCATCATCGGAAAGCAAAGAACCAGCCTGTCGTGGATGGGTGTCCCCATGCAGGGTGAATTCGTCAAGGGCGTGATCGCCATCGCATCCTACCGCCCCAATGACTTTGACCAAAGCGACATGGAATTGTTATCCAACATGGCGCAGCGCGCAGCGCTTGCCCTCGACAATGCCTTCCGTCACACCCTGGTGGAGGAACAGTCACACACAGACAGCCTGACCGGCGCTTACAACCATGGCTATTTCCTCAAAGTATTGGAACAACAAGCCGAGTCCGCGCAAAAATCGGGCAAGCCCCTCAGCGTAATCATGCTCGACGTGGATTACTTCAAGCAATACAACGACACCTACGGCCACCTTGCCGGGGATGAGGTGTTGACCATGCTCTGC
>Ga0172369_10010222_pt1 | contig 10241 bp, 8 predicted proteins | sample LakKiv25m_FD_114539 | JGI IMG/M metagenome (GOLD analysis project Ga0172369, IMG submission 114539) | Freshwater microbial communities from Kabuno Bay, South-Kivu, Congo - kab_022012_11.25m | ecosystem: Environmental > Aquatic > Freshwater > Lake | place: Democratic Republic of the Congo...
CGATAAAGAGGTGCTGCCCCATCGACCCCAAATACATCCCCAGGTTGGTCAAATTGACCTTTGTCAACTTCCATATGCCCTCGCAAGAATTGACGTCTGCGTCGGTCAATGAAAAGTCCGGTAGAATCAATTCTCGATGGTAAGGATTGCCGTGGCTTTAATAATAATTTTCCTGCAGCTGAACCAAAACCCGGATTCTCTTCCAAACCCCTGACCAAATAAAATAAATACCCTTGCTCCATTTCAACATCAGGATTTAGCGCGAGGTAATAACTCCCTTTCGATGCCAGGATTGCTTGATTATGAGCATGACAAAATCCTGTATTATAAGCATTTCGAATAATTACCGCATCTGGAAAATATTCGGTGATTACACCTATCGAACTATCGGTAGACGCATTGTCAACAATAATGAGTTCTATAGCAACTTGAGTTTGGAGTGCTAAAGCACAAAGACATTCAGGGAGATGAATGGCGCTATTCCAGGTTACAATCCCAACGGAAACCAAGGGTTTATCCATTTTTATTACAATGGTTCATCCTTTCTTGAGCCGTTTTGGAAACCGACTGATATGCTTTGAAATACAATTCTTCTGAAAAATCAAGGCTAAGTTCCTTTTCGGCAGCTTCGTGGCACCTCTGACGTAATTCTGGGTCATTTTCAACCATTTTCATTAATTCGGTAATGCATGGTTTTAATTGATCAGATTCTGCTAATTCAAGGATTGCCCCGACCTTGTATTTTTCAATAATTCCAGTAGTATCGCCAATTCCGGAATTCATAATGACCGGTAGTCCACTTGATAAATATTCGGCAAATTTTATGGGACTGGAAACTGTCTTTGTGTAAACATCCTGCTTTCGAAGTAGAACACTTACATCTGCTGCACCTAATATCTCAGGCATTTGATTAGGTGATATTGTTCTTATACAATAGTCATTTTTGTCAATATTTGACCTAACCAACAATTGCTTAACCCCTAATAGGTCGCCGTAACAAATGAGTGCGAGATATAAATTTGGTATTTCTGATCTAACAGTTTTAAAAAGCATAATAATTTGTTCAAACGCCTCCCAATCTCGCGCCTCTCCGGCAAAAATCATAACACAACGATCATTCCAATTCAATTCCCTTCGAGTAATTAAACGATTCGGATGGTTGGCTAAAAATTTTTTAGTATCCACACAGTTTGGGATAATAATTACTTTACTGGCAGAGGTCCATGCGGAGAAATATGGTAGATTAATTACCGCATTTCGAAAAGCAATTGTATTAGTTATGACAATATCAGCATTTAATATGCACCACTTTTCAAAAAACCTGGCCATAAGAAAAAACAATCCTTTTGGTTTCCACCTTCCTAACATTATCTGTTCATCAATTAAAAATCCTCGCATATCGAAAATGTACCCACATCTAAGAATTTTTTTGAGAATGGACCCGATAAGGGCTGGTCGATAGCTTCGACAATGTACAACATCAATTTTTTCCCGCCTGCAAAGCTTGATAGCTGCCCATAACCCAATCAGGATTTGGTTAATCCTCTGCAGGCCATTTGTTGTTTTGATATTCTTTACCCATAGCCAAATTATTCCTGAATTGGATAAATCAAACCATAAATTTGAATTGTCTGGGTATTCAGATTCCTCAAAACTTAATATATAGCTTGCATCAATACGTTTGCGAATTCGTTTGATTAACGGTAGCCCTTGGGAATGGAGTATTGGGCGATCCAAACTTCCATCGACAATAAAAATAGATTTCATAGTTTGGCTATATTCTAGTTACTCTTAAGCAAATCCCGATATATCTCTATCAATCGGTTCTTATAATTATTTTCACTATAACTATTTTCTACCGCTTGATGAGCAGCCCTTAATTTTTCTTGCGTTGTCGGAGCAACCTCAAATTCGTCGTATATCGCTTTTGCTAAACCTGACACACTTTCATCATTAACTAAATGAAAATAATTAACCACAAAAGTACCTTCATAACTTGGAAGGATGTTTGTAATCATAGGTTTTTCACTTACCGCAGCTTCGAGAAATGTCACAGGAAAAGTATCTTGGACCGGGAAATTAATATACGCATCAGAAATAAAAAACAAATCTGATAACCTCTTGTCTGGTACTTTTTCTATCCAATATATTTTTTCATCTATCCCAAGCTGTTTTGCAAGGGCTAACAAATGTTCATAATATTTATTATTAACCTCGTTGTATCTCTTGAAAACTAATACCGTTTTTTTGGTCAATAATGGAAGGACTTCAGCGAATGCCAACAATATTTTTTCATGCTGATAAAATGGCAAAAAAGCTCGAACAGATAGTAGGATTCTGGCGTCCCCAGGTAATTGATAATTTTGTTTGATTAAAGATTTTGATTGGTTCTGGTTAATGCCAAAATGACTTAAATTTAATCCCAGATGCAATAGCTCAGTACTCTTAAGTTGGTGACCAGCCAATAAACTACACTTTGAATTCATGTCTTCGGAGTCAACGAGGATTTTGTCTGCTTTGGAAAGTGTAATTCCTAATATTTGGTTGTGTTTCAAATCAGCACCAGGTAAAAAACAATTATTTATATCCGAACCCCAAACCGATAGAACCAATGGTTTTAGTTCTGCTAACATACAGTAATAGGCGTGACAATCTACCCAATGGACATGTGTAATATCCGGTTGATAGTTTCTTCGGATTTGCCGTAAAAGAGGAATAAAGGTGTATTTGGCTAATAGGTCTCCCAAGAAATATCCTATTTTTCGATAAATACATTTTCCGAAAAGTGGATACCAAACATGCTGATAATTTGCGTGACCTCCTGGTAGTGGGTTGAGTTGGTCAGCAAAGACAACTTCGATATTGAGATCGAGTAATTGAATCAAAGGACGCCTGAGGTGGATACTGGATCCCGAACCAATAAATAAGATTCTCAAAAGGAACCTCTTTGAGAAAGATCGGAATATAAGTTGAATAGAACATTAATTGACACGTTTTCTGTAAAATTTTTTTCTACAAATGTGCGAGCTGCTACAAGGTCATAATTATTTTTCATCTGGTGATGATCATTAATTAGTTCAACCATGGCAACGATTAATTCATCTATCGAACGGTCTGAGATAATTCGGAAATATTGCTCTGCAAAAGTATTTTTATAACTCGGAAGCATACAGGATATAACCCTACGCTCACATGCTGCTGCTTCCAAAAAAGTTACTGGGAATGCATCGACCAGTGGGTAATTTATGATTACATCTGAAAGTGCATACATTATTGGCATTTGACTGTAATCAACCTCATCCAAAAATCGCACCTTATCGGCGATGTTTAATTTGTTTGCAAGACTGAGTAATTCTGATTGATATTCTTCAGAATCAGGCGTGATTGAAAAACTTTTGAACACAAGATATGTTTTTGATTTCATGCCTGGAAGTGCTCTAGCAAATGCCTCTAATATTAGATGGTGACGGTAATATCGATTCCACCCCCTGATCGAAAATAAAATTTTCGCTTCTTGAGGGATATTTGCTTTTCTCTTCAACTCAATAACGTCTCGTTCATAACCAGGTTTAAATAAATTGGTATCGATCCCAAAGTACAATAGTTTGGAATTAATTGATCTGCCAGCAAGTTCTTCACATTTTGATTGTATTTCTACGGAATCTGCCAACACAAGATCAGCTTTTCTTAGCGCTAATCCAATTTTCATCCGATAAACTGGGTCAGCGCTTGCCAGAAAAAGGTAATTTATATCCGAACCCCATGCTGTGAAGATCAGGGGCTTTACTCCGGCCATTACGCAACGAATAGCGCGATAGTCTATATAGTGAACGTGCACTAAATCAGGTTTGTGTAGAAACCATAAAAACCAAATTTGTGGAATCACAAGAAATTTTGAAGCCATCATTCGGGGGAAATTATTTTTGCCAAACAGTTTAATGAATAATCGGTTTTTCGAAGGAAAACCATAAAGGTAATATTTATAACCACGACGACCCAAAGGATATGGATTGTGCCAATCGACATGAATTACCTGGCATCCACGATCCAGCAACCAATTTATAAATCTTAATGAATGTACACTCTCAGACGGAGCAAATAATAAAATCTTCATATGATTATTTATTTACCGGTGACCTGGTCAAGTATTTTGGCCAGGCTACGGGTTAAGTTATGCCTTTCATATCTTCTTATCCAGTCTCTGTCAGGTTCTATTTCTAAATTTCCTGATTTCCAGTTTCGATATATTGCCGCTAGTGCTGATTGGATGGAAAACATATTATCGGGAGGAACAACCCACCCAGTCCTGGTTCTATGGATTAGTTCAGCGGCAATGCTATCTGTGGGAACCATGGCGAGTATCGGTTTATATGCAGCAATATATTCGAAAAGCTTTCCGGGGTACATCCGCTTTCCTCTTTTCGCTGATATTATAAAAAATAACGCAGCAGCCTTCAATAACTCGGTAATTGCCTCATTATGACTTAAATATCCTGTGTAACAAATAATATCTTTCCAGGCAGGGTTTAGAAACTGAAATTGATACGAATATTTACCTACGAGCACAATTCGAAGATCGTTAACAGGTATTTCACCACTAGTGAGTAGGGCTTCAACTGCCTGAAAAAAATGCGTTGGTAGTTCGTAAAAAGTACCTACATTTGTAATACAAAACTTCCTTTCTTTATATTCCCCCAAAAGGGATCTGGCATCTTCGAAATCTTTTTCATCATACCCATTTGTGATGGTTGTAAATTTTTGAACATTTTCTGATAAGCTTCTGAACATATGAACAAAAGGATCACTTACACTTATGACATGATCAGCGCTATTGATAATTTGGCGTTCGACCTTTTTAATAAGCGCTAGGTGCAATTTTGTTGGAGTGGAAATTATTGGGTTTTGAGACCATTCGTCTCGAAAATCAGCGACCCATGCAATACCACTTGATTTTTTAAGCCAGAGACCAATCAAATGATTGGAATATGGTGCGGATGTAGTAAAAACAACATCGATGGGATATTTCCGAATTAATTTTAACGCAGAAAAGTAAGCAGAAATCGCCCAAACAAACTGACTGTCTGGAAATTCTAAAAACCTTACCCTTAACAGATGATTTCTGATCGCTCGACGATAATCCTCAGATTTCTTTCCACGAAATTTTTCGAGAATAAAAAGTAATCCTGGTAATTTAACTATCATCCCCGCAATCAGGTCTAGTATATCTGCAACTCGTGTTACAAAAATATCGTTTGGAATTTCTTGAATCAACGAGTAATCTTTATATTCATAACAAGAATCATCCGTGGTGGTTAATATAAACGGCAACCAACCAAACTCCCGTAGATATTTCACAAACTTGAGAGGCCGTTGCACACCTGCACCACTCAATGGTGGAAAATAATACACAATAAATAATACATTTTTTGTCATATGTTAATAATGAACTACTTCGGACGCATGAAAACCATTACCAAGCCGTTCTTTTGAACAAAGGGCAGCCATTCCCAAAAGAAAGCTAAGTCGATATTGATTTTGATGACTCGTGTTAGCTGACGAGAAAATACCGGTGCACAATATCTTAATACTAGATCAGGAAATAACGACAAGACATCTTTTCGAATGATAGGCTGAGGATTTCCGCCCTTAGCGTAAGAAACATCATACCAAATCAACCAACCTGAATTATTTAGTACGCGAACTAATTCCTTTGCCGCCTTTTGGCGGAGATCAAAATCAAATATTGACGAAAAAACTGAAAACTGGGACACAACATCAAAACTCCGATCATCGAATGGCAATTCACCAGCATTAGCGCTAGCATAACCCGCGAAAGGTAAAAGCTTTTTTGAATGCTGCAATCGATATGTGGTTAGGTCAATGCCATATAAATTTAGAGGATCAACACCCATTTCGGTCCATAACCGTAATAATCGCCCATAACCTGAGCCAACATCCAAGATCTTTCGATCCATTAATTCAATATTTAATTCATTAATTGCTTGGATTAACTTCCTGTCAAGAATCTGATTATGCACAAGGGAAATGGGATTCCTCGGATGCCATATATATGATCGATCTTTCCAGTCTATCCGATAACGAGTTTCGTACATTGCTTTTGCACGCTGCAATTCATCCATTCATTCCACCTTGGTTCCGAATAGAATCCACTTTTGCTCATTTCCGATTTCACACAATAGACAAGTACTTTTGGACCCAGTCCGTGTCTGGATGAGGAAAGAACTTCGCTTTTGTTGGTGATAAATAATTCATAAAACTTACCTCCTCTGGATATAAATGTTTAAAATATAATCTTTCCGTAAGGCTAAATTGGCTAAACTCATTTTTTGCTGAATCAATTTTTTCTACAATACGTATTCTGTTTTTAGGTGGTTTATATTTTTCTAAAAAAACTTGAAGATAATTCTCCAATCTCTCTTTCTTCTTTTCAAGCGTTGTGGTCTCAAATTGTGCTCCAACCTTATCTGTCATGTCTTTTGCTGGTACACCCGCATATACCTTGTTTTCATCCATGTCATGAGTAATGACTGAACCGACCATCGCCATACTCCGTTTATGAGCAATGATTGAAGTAACAATACAATGCCCAACAAACCAAACATCATCCTCAATAACCAACGGCGAACGTGACGCAAAACGGCAACCATCCAAAATATCGCCGAAATAGATATGCGTCCACAATTGACTAAAAGCACCCACACCTACACCATTTCCAATCTTAAGTGTTCCGGTTGAATTTACAACAGAATAATGACCAAACCAACAATTGTGCCCAATTCTGCACCAATCATCGCCGGTAAAAAGACAATTATTGTTAATATTCGTATAATCCCCAACAATTAACTCTGTCATTTCAATTCTTGTTCCTGCTCCGATAGTCGCCCCATCACCTAATACCAGTCTTTTACAGTCGATTATGACATTCGGACCGATTTTCACCCCCTTTCCTATTACAAGCTCTCCTACATTTAATATAGGGGCTGTTAATATTTTCTTGGCTTTTCCTAAAATCTTTTCCATAAATGATTTATAAAGGTTCATAAATTCTGACCCTCCGGGCTGTCTTGAAGATTTACCCACTGATGTTCAATAAAAAATTTCCCATGGGAGCTTAAAAATGGATAACCACTGGAATACCGATCGGTAGGATAAACAACAAGTGTGTCAGCCAATAATACTTCATCTGCTATACTTTTATCCGGCAATAACACTGCCAAATTTACATAGTAATTTCCAGGAAGCAGGGGTAAAAAAGGAACTATTAATTTAAATTGGTTTTCACCTTTGCGCATATCACAGCGAAATCCTCTTTCTTGCGAATGAAATGCAAAAACTAATTCCCCCTGAAAATTAATTAGTTGAAGTCCAATATAAGCCCTAGCGAAATTATCATTAGAGTGCAAGAGGATTAGAAAGTGTACGGAATCACCCATTTGAAATTCACGGGATGATAATTGGCTTTCCTTTCGATATATAGCAAGGTACTTAAAAAAAATACTTTGGGATCCTTTTCGATTCGACCATTGTGTTAGATTTTCTTTAGGCAGGCCAGAATTTAAATATAGATTCACAATCTCTTCTGTTTTCCCACACTCTTCAATATTACCTTGGTTCAACCATATTACTTGAGAACATAATCGCTCAATCGAATCCATATTATGACTTACGTATAAGACTGTGCGTCCTTCATTCGTTACAGTGCTCATCTTACCTAAGCATTTCTTTTGGAACTCTGCATCACCAACCGCCAGCACTTCGTCTACTACCAATATCTCAGGTTCAAGATGTGCCGCAACCGCAAAAGCCAGCCGTACATACATCCCGCTGGAATAGTGCTTTACTGGTGTATCCAAGAATTGTTCAACACCTGAAAAATCCACAATTTCATCAAATTTACGTTTTATTTCAACCCGGCTCATCCCCAGGATGGCACCATTTAGATAAATATTTTCACGCCCACTAAGCTCTGGATGAAAACCCGTGCCCACCTCTAACAACGATCCAACCCGGCCATAAACATCCAACCGCCCTCGTGTCGGGCTGGTAATACGCGATAGGATTTTGAGCAGTGTACTCTTTCCTGCTCCATTACGACCAATAATCCCCACAGCTTCACCATGCTTCACTTCAAATGATATATCATCCAATGCCCAAAAACTGTTTTGTTCAGCCTTACGCTCACCCTTCAACCAGCGCAGAGGCGCATTGGCAGCCCTCAAAAGCGTTTCGCGGAAAGTTGAATAGGCTGCCTGCTTTCTACCCAACCTATACTGTTTTCCTAAATGCTCAACCCGGATGGCTATATCATTCATTATATAATGTCCGCAAAACTGGCTTCCATACGTTTAAAATAATATAAACCACCAATCAACATCGCAATCACCACGCAGGCGGATAAAAATAAGGAGACCACATCCAGGCTGCTTTTTCCCAGAATCGCCCAGCGAAAACCCTCCACTACACCAGTCATCGGGTTAAGGCTGTAGAGCCACCGCCATCTTTCAGGGATAAGCGAACTTGAATAAGCAATCGGTGTAGCATACATCCAGAACTGGGTCAGGAATGGCACAACATAACGGATGTCGCGATACTTGACATTTAATGCTGAAAGCCATAAGCCCACCGCCATTGCGCTGGTCAATGCCAGGAACAGGAACACAGGCAAAAGCAGCGTGGCGGGTGTCAGGCTTATACCGTAAAAGGCCATCATTCCAATTAATACAACAAATGCAATACCAAAATCCACCACCCCGGCCAGTACTGATGAGAATGGCACCACCAACCGTGGAAAGTACACCTTACTGATCAAGTTCTGGCTGCCCACCAGGCTGTTGGAAGATTGTGTCAACGCAAAATTGAAAAGCTGCCAGGGCAGTAATCCTATAAATGTAAAAATTGGGTATGGAACGCCATCAGATGGCAGTTTGGCCAATCCGCCAAACACAATGCTGAATATAAGCATGGTCAGCACCGGTTGTAATATCGCCCAGGCTGCGCCAAGCGCTGTCTGCTTATAACGCACTTTGATATCGCGCCAGGTCAGGAAATAAAGTAATTCCCGGAATTTCCACAATTCGCTTAATTCAAGAGGCATCCAGCTTTTTGGCGGCTCAATCACCATGTGAATATAATTGCCGGGAGGCAGTTCTCGCATTTGTTTAATGGCAGGCTCCGATTACAATGTACTATCCTTTTCCAAGAAATTATACTTGATTGCCAGAATGGAAAGCATGGTGTGGGATATGGTTAACATAATCGAAAGTAAAATCTAACCACGGGATACGATGTCTAAATTCTGGTTAATAAACAATACGGCGAATCTAAAATATTGAAGCGGAAAAGATCTTGTATACAATTCCAACTCTTGAAATCAGTGTTCAGAAGGATCACCCGGTCTTATACCGTTGGCGCAGGTTGTGATTTACGCTACAATGAACTGGTTTATTGTAACCTGTCATATTACCCCTCACGAGGCACTCATGAAAGTTGCCATACTCGCCGGTGGTCTGGGCACCCGTTTATCCGAAGAGACTGTTGTAAAACCAAAACCGATGGTTGAAATCGGCGGAAAACCCATGCTCTGGCATATCATGAATATTTATGCCTCTTTCGGTTACAAGGAGTTCGTCGTTGCGCTCGGATACAAGGGGGAGATGATTAAGGACTATTTTCTTAATTATCATTTTCGCGCGCACAGTCTTACTGTAAAGCTCAAATCCGGCGAAGTGGCCATCCATAACGGCGCCGGCGAAGATTGGATCGTTCACCTGCTAGACACCGGCTCTGAAACCCAAACAGGCGGGCGGATCAAGCAGCTGGCCAGTTTTATCGGTAAGGAACCATTCATGATGACATACGGCGATGGCGTTGCCAATGTGAACATTCCGGAATTGATTAAATTCCATCACGATCATCATAAACTTGCCACCCTCACCGCTGTCAGGCCGCCGGCTCGCTTTGGCCAGCTGGTCTTTGATGGCGATCAGGTAGCCCGCTTTGAAGAAAAGCCGCAGGTGGGTGAAGGCTGGATCAATGGCGGCTTTTTTGTGCTCCAACCCGAAATCATTAATTACATTAAGGGGGATTCGAGTTATTGGGAACGCGAACCGCTTGAAAAACTATCCTCAGACGGACAGCTGGCAGCATACCGCCATGAGAATTTTTGGCAGTGCATGGATACGGTCCGCGATGTCCAGATGCTGGAAAAGCTCTGGCAGGAA
>Ga0172369_10010224_pt1 | contig 10239 bp, 4 predicted proteins | sample LakKiv25m_FD_114539 | JGI IMG/M metagenome (GOLD analysis project Ga0172369, IMG submission 114539) | Freshwater microbial communities from Kabuno Bay, South-Kivu, Congo - kab_022012_11.25m | ecosystem: Environmental > Aquatic > Freshwater > Lake | place: Democratic Republic of the Congo...
GGTGCCGTTGCACAGGTCGCCGTCGTCGAACTTGCCGCAGTCGGCGTGGCTGGTGCACGCGCAGATCGCCAGGCCCGGTGAGCACTTGCCGGCTGTGCACAGGTCGCCGCTGGTGCAGGGGTCGCCGTCGTCGCACGCGGTGCTGGCGGTCGCGGGCAGGTGGACGCAGCCGCTGGCGCCGTCGCAGCCGTCGCTGGTGCACGGGTTCAGGTCGTCGCAGCCCAGCGGCGGCCCGCCCGCGCACTGCCCCTGGCTGCAGGTGTCGGTGGTGGTGCAGGCGTTGCCGTCGCTGCAGGGCGCTCCGTCGGCTTTGGCGACCGCGCTGCACTGACCGCCGGCCGTGCACACCGGCAACTGGCACGGCCCGGGTGCCGGGCAGTCGCTGGCCGCGGTGCATCCAGAGGAATCGCTAGTAGTTGTGCTTACTTCTTGGCCCGCGACGTCGCCCTGGATCGCCGCGGAGTCGCTGCCCGCGCCCTGCACGGCGGCATCTTCACCGCAGCCGAGGAACAGGACGGCCAGCGCGCCCGCTAGTCGAGCGTAGCCGCGCCTTGACGCGAAGGTCAGGAACACCGAATTGCAGATGGCGGACGGCATCGGGGCCTCGGGCGCAGCTTGCTCGCAGCATGCCCGGACAGCCCGAAGAATTCCAGGGGTGCACCGCCCTGTCCCGGCCTAGGACAGCCTGGCCGCGCGCTAGTGCGCCCCGCAGAACTTGCCGCGCTCGCCCTTGGCCCCCGCATCGGGATCGGGCTTGGGCGGGCCGCCGTCGTCGTCTTGCTGCACGTGCTCCTGGCGCCGCTCTTCGACCACATGGACCTTCTGCGGCTCGAAAAGGGCTTGAACTTCTAGCATTGCGTTGCCCGCACTGCTGGGTTCGGGCTTGCGCTTGCGCCAGTAGATCCAGCCGTGGTCTTCGGCCCAGCGGGCCACGCGATCCACGGCGAGGAGGGCGGCACCAACCAGGAGCACTTCGGCGGCGATGTGCATGGTCAACCCCGTGCGACGCTGTCCGCCGCCCCCTCAACGTAGGTCGGGCCCGGGCGTCTTCAAAGGGCAGGTACGGAGGGGGCAGGTATTGACACTTGACATCTTTTGTCAGCGTTGCGGGTATTCAAATCCATGAATTGACTTGGTAAGATCGATAGACTGACGAATCGGGGGCCGTAGCCCGAGCCCGAACCCGAACCCGAGCCGGAATCAGGCCCCAAAGTGCCCGAAGGGATGGATGAGTCCGCTGCGCTCGGACCGTGGCGGCCGGAATCCGCGCTCGTTCCGGCCGCCACTCGCCGCTCGCTGTGCCCTACTTGGTCTGAATCCGCAGGATCAGCTGCGACTGCTGGGTCGCGCCGGCAGAGACCGCGGCGCCCTTGGCATCGGTGCCCTGCGAACCCACCGCGTAGACCGCGCCAGTGCTAGAGTCTACGTTCACGTGGGTTACATTGCTCCAGTCCAAGTTGGCGCCGCAGGTGCGCACCGTGGGGTTCAGCTGGACCAGCTCGTCCCACTGCCAGGCGCCCGCCCCAAAGCTGCCGTGAAGCACGAAACCGGTGCGGCAAGTCGTGGGTCCCACGGCGCTGTCGTAGGTGCCGACCACCCAGCCGTGGTTGCCGCTTAGGTACACGCCGTGCACGTCGTAGCCGCTGCCCCAAGTGCCGGGCATGCCCGAGTACTGCGGAGTTTGCTGGGTCCACTTGCCGCCGTCGTAGCTGTACAGGGCGCCCAGGCTGCCGCCGACCAGCACGTGGCTGGCGCTGGTGCCGTGAACGGCCTTGAAAACACCCGAGGTGATCGGCATCACCAGCGACTGCGAATAGTCGGCGCTGTTGGCCACTGCGGTCGCGATTTTGCCGATGTCGCCGCCGCAGCTCTGCTTGAGCGCGCCGTCCCAGAAGGCCACCATCGACGCCGCCGACAGGTTGCCGGTGGCCGCCATCGAACCCGCCGCGAACACCGCCTTTTGGTCGGCTGCGTAGATGCTCAGGATGTTCAGAGCCCGGAAGTTCTGGCCGCCCGAGCAACTGTTCTTGCTGCTCGACACTTGGATGGGCGTCATGGTCGACCAGTTGCCGTTGTTGAACGTGCTGAATCCAAAGGTAGGCGGGCCGTCGACGTTGGTGTTGGCGTCGCCACCGAACACGAACCACTCGGGCCCAGTCAGCGGTAGCACCATGTCGACCGCGCGCAGCGGCTCCTGCACCGAGTCCACACCGGAGATGTTGAGCGACGGACCAGCTTGTTGCCAAGCGCCGCTGCCGGCGTTCCAGGTCATGGTCAGCGGCATGGGGCCGTTGCCGGTGGCCAGGCTACCCACGGCTAGCCGCGTCCGCACATCGAAAAGGCCAGATGCTGCGCCCACTTGCGTGTTGAACTGCAGCGCCAGCGGGTTCTCGACTACGCTGGCCACGATGCCGCGCATCCCCTTGTTGAGGACGGTCAAGCTATTGTCCATGCCGACCGGATAGAGCTTGTCGCCGGGCATGCGGTCGATGCTGGTCAGGATGCCGCGGGTCGCCGCCGTGCCCGAGACCTGGGCGGTGACCGGCTCGACGCCCGTGCACAAGGTGCCGGCGCAGAACGGGAAAAGCTGCGACGCGCTGGCGGTGGTGCACGCCGTGCCGAACGGCTTGGCCGGGTTCAGGCAGCCCTTGGCCTGGTCGCAGCTGTCGGTGGTGCACTCCAGGCCGTCGTCGCAGTTCTGGGCGGGCAGGGTCGTGCACTTGGCGGCCTTGCACACTGGGCTGGGCTGGAACGACAGGCTGGAGCAGGCGGCCGCGCCGCACGCGGTGCCGTCGGCCAGAATCGTATTGACGCAGCCGACTTTCTTGTCGCAGGTGTCGCTGGTGCAGGGGTTGTTGTCGTTGCAGTTGGGCGCGGCGCCCCCGGTGCACTTGGCGGCGGCACAGGTGTCGGCGGTGGTGCACGCGTCGCCGTCGTCGCAGGGCAGGGTGTTGTTGGCGTGCTTGCAGCCGGTCGCCTTGTCGCAGCTGTCGTCGGTGCACAGGTTGTTGTCGTCGCAGTTGGCGGGCGCGCCGGCGGTGCAGGTGCCCAGCGAGCAAACGTCGCCGCTGGTGCAGGCGTTGCCGTCGTCGCACGGGGCGGTGTTGACCGCGTGTTGGCAGCCGCTAAGGGGGTTGCAAGAGTCGGCCGTGCAAGGGTTCTTGTCGTCGCAGCCGACCGCGGCCGGGGCCGTGCCGCAGCTGCCCGCGCTGCACAAAGCCGCGCCGGTAAAGCCGTTGGCTCCGCAGGCGGCGGCCCCGCAAACCGCGCCGTTGGCGACGTTCGGGTGGCTGCAGGCGCCGCCGGCGTCGCACAGGTCGGTGGTGCAGGGGTTGCCGTCGTCGCACTTGTTGGCCACGGCGCCCACGCACGCGCCCGCAGTGCACTTGTCGGGTGCACCGTTGCACGAGTTGCCGTCGTCGCAGGCCGCGGTGTTGGCCTTGTTCACGCAACCCTTGATGGGGTCGCACGAATCGTCTGTGCACGGGTTCTTGTCGTTGCAGTCGGTGGCCGCGCCGGCTTGGCACTTGCCGTCCTTGCACGCGTCGCCGGTGGTGCACAGCGAGCCGTCGTCGCAGGCCACGGTGTTGGCCACGAACTTGCAGCCGTCGACCGGGTGGCACGAGTCGGTGGTGCAAAGGTTGTTGTCGTTGCAGTTTACGGTGGTGCCCGCCGCGCAGGCGCCGGCTTGGCAGTGGTCGCCGCCGGTGCACACGCTGCCGTCGTTGCAGGTGCCGGTGTTGGCGATGTGCACGCAGCCCTTTACCGTGTTGCAGCTATCGTCGGTGCACGCGTTGCCGTCGTCGCAGTTGGTGGCGGGGCCGGCGGTGCACTTGGCTTGCAGGCACGCGTCGGGGCTGCTGCAGGCGTTGCCGTCGTCGCAGGGCAGGGTGTTGGCCACAAACATGCAGCCCAGCTTGGGATCGCACTGGTCGGTGGTGCACAAGTTGCCGTCGTCGCAGGCGAGCAGTTTGCCGGGCACGCAGGCGCCTTTGCTGCACAGGTCGCCGTCGGTGCAGACAGTGCCGTCGTCGCAGGGCACGTCGCTGGCCAAGTAGCTGCAGCCGCTGCTGGGCACGCAAGCGTCGGCAGTGCAAATGTTTTTGTCGTTGCAGGGCTCTACCGCGCCGCTGGGGGTGCACGCCCCGGCCAAGCAGGTGGCGCCGGGGTCAAAACTGCCGTCGCTCAAGCAGGCTTTGTCTTTGCAGACCGCGCCATTGGCCAGCTCGGTGTGGGTGCAGCCGGCAGCCAGGTCGCAGCCGTCGCTGGTGCACGGGTTGCTGTCGTCGCAGGTGGTGGCCGCGCCGGGCAAGCACGCGCCGCCACTGCAGGTATCGCCGCTGGTGCAGGCGTTGCTGTCCGAGCATGGCGCCGAGTTGGCCGTGTGCAAGCAGCCTTTGGTTGGGTCGCAACCGTCGTCGGTGCAGGGGTTGCCGTCGCTGCACGCGGTGGCGCTGGTGGTGTGCTGGCAGCCGGCGGCCAAGTCGCAGCTGTCGTCGGTGCAGAGGTTGTTGTCGCTGCACGAGTTGGCCACGCCGCCGCTGCAGGTGCCGGCCGCGCACGTGTCGGCCTTGGTGCAGGGGTTGCCGTCGTCGCACGGCGCGGTGTTCGGGGTGTGCAGGCAGCCGGCCTTGGGGTCGCAGGCGTCGCCGGTGCACGGGTTGCCGTCGTCGCACGCGGTCGCGGCCGAGGCCAGACAAACCGCAGACTTGCACGTGTCGCCGGCAGTGCAGGCGTTGCCGTCGTCGCAGGCCTGACCGTCGGCGGTCGGGGTGCTCGTGCAGGTGCCGCCGTCACACGAGTCGACCGTGCAGGGGTTCTTGTCGTCGCAGTCGGGGCTGATGCTGCACGTGCATGCCGTGGTCGAGGCCTGGCAGGCCCCCGCCACGCACTTGTCGCCCGTAGTGCAGGCCTTGCCGTCGTCGCAGGCGGCGCTGTTGGCGGTGCTTACGCAGCCCACGCCGGGCAAGCAAGCGTCGTCGGTGCAGGGGTTGCCGTCGTCGCACACGACTGCCTTGCCGGGCGAGCAGTTGCCGTCGGCGCAGAGGTCGCCTTGGGTGCAGGCATTGCCGTCGCTGCAGGTTGCCCCGACCGCCAAGCTCACCGCGCACTTGCCCTCTACGCAAGTGTTGACAGTACAAGGGTTCTTGTCGGTGCAGTCGGCCGCGCTTTTGCAGCTGCAGCTGGGGGTACCGATGCACACGCCGGCCGCGCAGGTGTCGCCGCTGCTGCAGGCGTCGCCGTCGTCGCAGGTCGCCGCGGCGGGCAGGAACACGCAGTTGCCCGACTTGGGGTCGCAACTATCCGCCGTGCAAGGGTTGTTGTCGCTGCAGGCGGCGGTCGCGGTACCGGGCTTGCAGGCACCGGCCGCGCAGGTGTCGCCCTGGGTGCAGGCGTTGCCGTCCGAGCACGCGCCGCTGTTGTCGCTGTGGGCGCAGGCGCCCTGCGGGTCGCAAGTGTCGTCTGTGCAAGGGTTGCCGTCGTCGCACTGGGCCGGAGTGCAGCCGTTGGCGCCGTCGCCGGCTTGTGCCGCGTCGGCCGCGTCGCTGGTGGTCAGGCTGCTGTCGCCCTGGTTCTGACTGGTGTCCGCCGAGGCCTGCCCGCCGACGATTTCGTCCGAGCCACAGCCACTTGCCAGCACAGCCAGCCACACGGCCGCGCCGCTGACCATCCACCTACGCCACCCCTTGCCCGTTTGGACGCTCATGAATCCTCCCCACGGGCGTCGCGCGCCCCACCGAGTCTTGGGCCACCAGGCCGGGCCGACTCCGTGCGCCCATGCTGGCAAATTTTCCGCGCCCAATGCAATCGTCGGGTGTGGAAAAATACACTTTACTTTACATTCTAGCTAGCTAGCGAACATCAGGTATCTATGCCTGCTACGGTACCCTGAAATTCAGACTCGCGAGGTCGTGTTACCAGGCGCATTGCGTTGTCTTGCGCAGGGGTGCCGACTACCTCCAGAGTCTTTGGCTGGCCGTAGATTGGCGGCCGTTGCGCAAGAGTCTTTGGCTGCCTACGGCTCTTTGGACAGGCCGCGCGGATCCGGCGGCGGCTCCTGGCAGTGCTTCTGCATGAGAAGCATCATGTTCTCGCCGGCAGCGAACGGCGGCCTGCCTGCAACGCAACAGTAGAGCAACGCGCCCACGGCGTAGATGTCCGAGCGTTGATCGAGCGGCAGACCTTGCCACTGCTCCGGGCTCATGTACGACGGCGTGCCGAGCACGCGGCCGGCGCTGGTCAAGGCGGAGTTCTGCACACGCGCAATGCCGAAGTCGAGGACTTTCACGAGCATGTCGCCGCTGCCGTCGTCGGTCAGGAAGACGTTGCCGGGCTTCAAGTCGCGGTGCACCAAGCCGTGGCTGTGAGCCTCGGACAGGCTCTTGCAGACCTGGATGCCGATGCTGGCAGCCTCGGCCTCGGACATTGTGCTGCCTTGACGCGTGCTTTCGCGGATGCGCTTGTCGAGGCCGGTGCCGACCAGCAACTCCATTGCCATGAACATCGCGCCGTCGTCGGTGCGGCCGAAGTCATAGATGCGAATCGTGTTCGGGTGACGCAGGGCGGCCATGACGCGGGCTTCCTGCTCGAAGCGCGACGCGAACTCCTCGCCGTCCTCGTCGCCCAGTTCCATGAACTTGAGGGCGACAGCCTGGTGTGTTGCCGTGTGCTGCGCAGCATAGACGGCGCCCATCGCGCCCTTGCCGACGGTGCCGGTGATGCGGAAGCGGTCTGCCACGACGTCGCCGATGCCGAGCGCGCGTGGTGTGTGCTGGTTGGTCATGGCGAGGCCCCTGAGGCGCAAGGGGCGATGCTCAAGGCGAAGTCCCCCAACGCGCGCCGGCACCTTAGCACGCAGGCCGGCCTGTGACCACGCCGTCTGGCTGGTCTTCGGGGCGCGGACCGGCGGCAGGCGGAGTCTTGCCCTTGTTCGTCTGGCCCGGGGTGCCTGGCGCCTGGGCGGCCTGCCTGCGGGTCAGCGCACGCACGTGTTGAAACTGCGCACCGTCAGTCGTGGCAGGCGAAGATCTCATGGGCGGACAGGCTTATCGTCAGTTCGCAGCTCAAGTAGGAGTTCGACGCGTTGATGGAGTAGTTGCACGACGACATTAACCGGTAGCCCGGGCTACCACCGCTTGTGCAGGTGCTGCCATACGCCCATGGGTACGCCTGGGCTCCCATGGAACACAGGCTGCTGGAGACGCCCCACTTGAGAATGTCCGCCATGCCGCAGACGTGCCAGCCACCGACAAGCTGCAGAGCGCCCAACTGTCCAGACGCGAACTTCGAGTTGCACAGCAGCATGTGGCTCGACGTGATGGTCAGCCACGTGCCGCCGGCGCCGAAGCATCCGTCACAAGCAAACGACGTCCCCTTGCACAGGCCGCCAGCACACGCATCGTTCTGCGTACATGGATCGCCATCGCTGCACGTCACGGTGTTGTTCGTATGCCCGCAAGCACCCGTTGCCGGATCGCAGCTGTCGTCGGTGCAAGCATTGCCATCGCTGCAAAGATTCTGTGCACCTGGCTTGCACGCGCTCGCCGCACACACGTCGCCGACCGTGCAGGCGTTGCCGTCGCTGCAACCTGCGGTGTTCGCTAGGTGCTTGCAACCGAGGGCAACATCGCAGCTGTCGTTCGTGCAGCCGTTGCCGTCGTCGCAGTTGAGCTGCTTGTCCGCGTTGCACTCCCCGCTGGCGCACTTGTCGCCCGGTGTACACACCGATCCGTCCGCGTCGCAGGTCTTGCCATCTGCCGCTGCGCCGTCGAACTTGCAATTGCCCGTCGTGGCGTCGCAGGTGTCCACCGTGCAACCGTTCTTGTCGTCGCAGACCTTGGCCGCGCTGGCCTTGCAGAGGCCGATCTGGCATGCATCGGTCGTACACGCGTTGCTGTCCGCGTCGCACGAGGCCGTGTTGTTCACGTGCTTGCACCCGGCTGTGGCGTTGCAGCTATCGTCCGTGCACGCGTTGCCATCGTCGCAGTTGAGCTGCTTGTCTGCCGTGCATGCCCCGCCCAGGCACTTGTCGGATGGCGTACACACCGAGCCGTCCGCATCGCAAGACTTGCCGTCTGCCGCCCCGCCGTCGAACTTGCACGTGCCGGTCTTGGCCTCGCACGTGTCCACGGTGCACGAGCTCTTGTCGTCGCACTGCTTCATGGGTCCGGCGGCGCATGTCCCGCCCTGACACGCGTCATTCGTACACGCGTTCGCGTCGGCGTCGCACAGGATGGCGTTGTTGACATGGACGCAGCCCTTGGCCGGGTTGCAACTGTCGTCCGTGCAAGCATTGCTGTCGTCGCAGTTGAGCTGCGTGCCCGCCTCGCACAGACCGACCGCGCACAGATCGTTCTCCGTGCATGCCGAGCCGTCTGCGTCGCACGACGTGCCAGACAAGGCGGCGCCATCGTTCACGCAATTGCCGGTCTTTGCGTCGCAGGCGTCCTGCGTGCAGACGTTGCTGTCATCGCACGTCGTTATCGCGCCGGCCAGGCAGACGCCGCCGCCGCAGACATCGCCGACCGTACAGGCGTTGCTGTCGGAGCACGGTGCGGTGTTGTTCGTGTGCTCGCAGCCCGTGGCCGCGGAGCAACTGTCGCTCGTGCAGACATCGTCATCGTCGCACGACACGAGCTTGCCGCCGCAGACGCCGCCCGAGCAAGAATCGCCCTGCGTGCAAGCCGAGTTGTCGTCGCAGGTCACGGTGTTGTCGGCGGCGTTGGCGAACTTGCAGCTACCATCGAGCAGGTCGCAACTGCCAATGATGCAGATGTTCGCGGAGTTGCACGACTTGGCCGTGCCCGACGCACATGCGCCCGCCGCGCAGACATCGCCGATCGTGCATGGGTTGTCGTCGTCGCAGGGCGAGGTGTTCGCCGCGTGCAGGCATCCCTTGCCAGCGTCGCAACTATCCGTCGTGCATGGATTCTTGTCATCGCAGTCGAGCAGCTTGCCCGCCACGCATGTGCCGGCAAGGCAGGCGTCGCCGCCAGTGCAGAGCGATCCGTCCGCATCGCACGCGAGGCCATCCGCGGCCGTCTCGATGCCGCACTTGCCGGTGGCCGTGTCACAGACGTTGGTGCCACATTGCGTGTCCGTGCTCTTCTCACAGGTCACGATGCTTGCCGGGTTGATGATGCAGGTGTATGGCAGTGCCGACTTGTCACAGTACAGCGAACCGTTGCAGAGGTCTTTGTCATTCATGGCCGCGCAGGTCGCGTCGTCGGCGCACGGGCACGTGTTCGTGCCGCTGACGCACTTGCCGGCGTCGCAGGCGTCGTTGGCCGTGCACGGGTTGCCGTCATCGCATGGGCCGGGACCGGGCGCGTTGACGCAACCCTTTGCCGAGTCACAGCTATCCTTCGTGCACACGTTGTCGTCGTTGCAGTTGACGGCCTTGCCGGTGCATGTGCCGACGGCGCAGGCGTCCTTGATCGTGCAGGCGTCGCCGTCATCGCACGACGGTGTGCCATCCACCGGCTGGAAGACGCACGTGCCGCTGCCGCCGCACTTGTCGTCGGTACAAGCGTTGCCATCCGTGCATGGCGCGCCATTGTCGGTCTTGCCGTCGCAGTCGTCGTCGATGCCGTTGCACTTCTCGGGGCCCGTGAGCAGGCACGTGATCACATCCGGCGCGGCGAGGTCGAGGCTCGGGCTGCCGGTGTCCAACGCCACATCCAGGGCAGCTGAGGTGCCGGTCGCCTTGGCACTGCTGCCGCAAGCGACCAGAGCCACTGCGATTGCCGCGGTAGCGACGACGCGCAAACACGCGCGGATAGAGCGAGTTGTCATTGACTTGTCCCCCATTGCGCACTACGAGTCGGAGCAGCGCGTGACGGCTGTCAGTACCGACGGTCGCGAACCGCGTCCCTATCCGCCACACGCGCTGTCTTGCGAACTTGCGTCGGTCTTGCGAGAAGACGACGCGTCGAAACGATGCAGGCCACGCTCGACACGTCGCCGAGCTTGAAGACCAGCCTGATCCAAGCACAAGCTTTGCCGTGGCACAAGGGCGCCATCCGCGCCCAGGGTCATCGGCCAGGCTCCGACTTGGCGGCGATTCGCGGCTCTCGAAGGCCTTCTACGGCGCCTGCTCGCATCTGGCTCAACCGATGGAAATATGCTGGAAATGTGCGATAATCGCGAGATCGCGAGGTCGTGGCAAGCGTGCGGACCGCCCGGTGAGGCCGACGATGGCCGTCACGCTCCGCGTGACTGGCATCGCGTAGACCCGGA
>Ga0172369_10010227_pt1 | contig 10237 bp, 7 predicted proteins | sample LakKiv25m_FD_114539 | JGI IMG/M metagenome (GOLD analysis project Ga0172369, IMG submission 114539) | Freshwater microbial communities from Kabuno Bay, South-Kivu, Congo - kab_022012_11.25m | ecosystem: Environmental > Aquatic > Freshwater > Lake | place: Democratic Republic of the Congo...
TCGGCGCGGTTTGCGGCGGACTGACCACCACTGCCAAAGGCGGCGCGACCGCCACCCCAACACTCAAGGAGATGGAAAAATGGCTCTCAAAATTGCCATCATAGGCGGGGGCAGCGCGTACGCTCCCGGATTGATTCATGCCTTCATACAAAACGCGCAAGCCTTTGCGGGCGCAGAACTTGCGTTGATGGATATCGCGGCGACAGAACTCGATATTGTTCACCAACTCGGCGTGAAGATGGTCAAAGCGGCTGGCGTTGACCTTTCCATCACAGCCACCACCAACCGCCAGGCGGCAGTCAGCGGCGCGGATTTCGTGCTGACCTCTTTTCGGCAGGGCGGATTTGAATCCCGCCACCAGGATGAAAGCATCCCGCTCAAATACAATGTGATCGGACAGGAGACGATTGGTCCTGGCGGCTTCTTCTTCGCCATGCGCACCCTGCCTGTCATCAAGTCGCTGATCAAGGATATGAAAGAGTTTGCGCCTTCCGCTGTCCTGCTCAACTACACCAACCCGACCCAGATCGTGGCAGAGGCGGTGACTCACTTTAGCGACGTGCCCTGCATCAGCATTTGTGACCAGGGCAGTGAAGACAAGCAGAACATCCGCCGCGCGTTGAACATGCTGCAGGCGGTCATTGACCTGGAAGCGGTTGGGCTGAATCATGCAACCTGGAGCACAAAATTTGAGATGGACGGCGAAGATGGCGTTGAAGTCATGGCGCGTCATTTGGATGAGGTTCTTGCGCGTGAGGATGTGAGCGAGCGCACGAAACGCCAATTCCGCCTGGCGTGTGAATACGGACGCCTGCCCAACAGTTACATGCAATATTATTATTATCGTGAAGAGACGGTTCGAGAGGCGCAGGCGTCGCCCAAGACCCGCGCCCAGGTAATTTTGGAATCCCTGCCCGGCTATTACCAACACTTCAAAGAACAGATTGCGGCGGATGTGCCGCACCTGACCCATGTGCGCGGCGGTTCCCTGTTTGGCGATATGGCTGTGGATGTGCTGCGCGGACTGGCGACACACGATCAAAAAATTTACACCCTGAACGTTCCCAACCGCTCCGCATTGGCTGATCTTGCGCCTGACCGTGTGGTGGAAGTGCCAGCCCGACTGGAGCGCACAGGGGCAACTCCGCTGGTGCAAGGCAGGCTGCCCTCCGAGGTCACAGGCTTGCTTCACATGCTGGCCGAATATCAATGGCTGGCGGCGGATGCGATCTGGAACGGGGATCGGAAGGCGCTCGAACATGCGCTGGCATCAAATCCCCTGGTGTTGTCGCTGTCGCTTGCGAAAAATTTATTGGATCATATGATTCCGCTTCAGGAAACGTACCTGTCCATCAAATGACCCAATAGGGGCTGTCTAAAAAGGGAATAGGCAGCCCCTCCTCAAAAAGGGAAAAGTTAAATACAATGGGGGCATGAACAACGGAACAATCACCTTCAAGCCGTACACCATGGAGCAGCCGAGTCTGCTGCCGCGCGCTTGGATGGATCGCGAGCAGGGCGACCCCTCCCGTCCTTTGGACACCCTCCCCAAATCCGAACAGGATTCTTTGGATGATTATTCCAGTTTTCAATTTCGGATTTGGGGAGGGATGGGGTGGGGCGGAATATTTGGGTGCCGACGGGGGAGTGAGGGGGTATAATTTCATTAACGAGGTGAGCCATGACAAATATGGAAAAAACCATTCTGCTTGAAATTTCCACACTGCCAGAGAGACGTTTGGCGGATGTTTTGGCGTTTGTCCGTTACTTGAAATTGAGCATACCCACTGAAGAAAAAGACTTGGAAGAACGTTTTGATAAAGCCTTGAAATCCATCCGTGCGCGCGCAGAAGAAATGAATATTACTGACGAAGACATTGACGCTGAAATCCGCGCCGTGCGGGAAGGTAAATAATGCGGGTTGTTCTCGATACCAACATTTTTATTTCTTCCATTTTAGGCGGAAGGTTGAAAATCATTGTTGACGAGTGGAAAGCGGGAAAATTCAAATTAATTGTATCCGAAGCGATTGCCCGTGAATACCTTGATGTGATTAACCGTCCCAAATTCAAAATCCCTCAAATCGAGATTGTGACAGCAACCGAGTATCTTTTGCAAAACGCAGAATTTGTGATGCCCGAAGAGAAAATTGTCGTAATCGTCGCCGACCCAACTGACAACAAATTTCTCGAAGCGGCTGTTGTTGGAAAGGTGAATTACATCGTCAGTGGGGACAGACATTTGCTCGATCTCGGCTCTTTCAGGGACATCCCAATTATCATAGCAAGAGATTTCATTGATTTGTTGAATTCGTAATTTTTACCCCGCCATTGGATGGATCGCGGGCAGGGCGAAGGTCATGAGTTTTTGCACGAAGCGACGCAGGTGAAGACGCTGGGTGCCGACCGGGGGAGTGAGGTTATTTTGCAAGTTTATTTTCCGTCAATTTCATCCGTACTAATAATGCTTAAACGAATATCCAGTCGATTTTTTTGAAATAGAGATTTTATATTGCTCATAATCATATCGAGATCAATATCTTCCTCATCTTTTTCAAACAATCGTGTTATCAGTGATCTCAGATCCATTTGACCATTCGATTGCTTTAAAATTTCATATAAGGCAATTTCTGCGCCTTTTGGTTTGGCAGGCTTAAGAGCTTTCCTGACCGATTGATACAACTCTCTTTCGGCAGAAATAACTTTCTGGATGGAAACAACAATGGTTGTTGTGAAGGTGTCCAAATTGCTGACGGCATTTAAGGAAACAACGGTCTTAAAGTCCGAAATTTCAGCGATTAGTTTTTGTGTGTCGGCCTGCTGCATTTGCAAATCTAATTTTTGAATCTTTATGGCGAATTTTGTCACATCAAGAATCTGTTGCAATCTGCTTTCCAGCGAATCGATATATTGTTTTATAGATGAATACACTTGGTTGTTCACTACATTGACTGATTCGGCTGGGTGCTCAGGATCAAAAGGGACACGCACTTCGGTGCTTATTCCTAAACTTTTCAAGGCGTTTTGATATGCCACGCGTTTATTTTCAAATTCACCGCGTCGGTTTTCAACCCATGCAGTTATTTTTTGTTCCAAAGCATCAATTTGGTCTCTTACTTTTGCATGACGAGAGCCGAAAGAAAGGGGATCGGTGTCAAAGTCCTTTTTTATTTCTTTCCAAAGTTTTGTCGAGAGTTCATGGAATTCGTTATTTTCATATACTTGATTGATGCTTTTTGCTCTCGTATCAACATCGGATGAAAGTTTTGCTATCTGCCACCATGCATCGAATTCTTCGTGCCTATCTTGGTAGCTTTGCAATCGAGTTTTCAACTTGCGGTTTTTATCGGACAACTCCCTGAAAAGAGAGTACACTTGTTCCAATCCTTTAGATGTTGGCGAAGTTGCCTCTTGCGCTTTTTTGACAGATATTTCTCTTTCTTGTCGCATATCGTCTAGAGTGCTCTGATAAGCAGATACAAGCGAACTTTTTTGATGTTCCAACAGATCTGATAAGGGACCAGGGGAGTAGTTCCCACTTAACCATAATGGTATTCCTTGTCGAATAGCGCTATAGATATCTTCATGTTCTTTAGATAAGTCCTCGCGTAAATTTTCAAATCGTTTTCCTACAAATCCATTTAATGCTCCCGATAAGCGCCTAATTTCTGCACGAATGCGTTCGAACTCATCCCTTTCTTTCGCTTTTTCAAGCTCAGATTTTAATTTAGTTGTTGGGTAGGGACGGTCGTCAAAATCTGGAAGAGCTTTGCTTAAGAGAGCAATATCTTTAATAAAATCATCCAATAATCCCATAACCGAAGTTTTTAAATCATCTACTGAGTCGATAGTGCGGACGATGGCATTATGTTTTTTATCAAGATCAATATATTTTCGCGCCATCAATAGGTGGATGATTTCTTGAATTTCCGGCAATGTATAGCCAAGGTCCTTGCTGTGTTGCATCAAGACATCTGCTGGCAAAGACGGAACGTCTGCCCCTTTGTAATAAGTGTGTTGTCGTGAACTATCTAATTTGCTTAGCCAGTCTTCTTCTAATGGATGTAATTTGAATAAAATCGAGACTTCACTGGATGTTGAACGCCCACTGAATTGAACTTTCTCAAGTATTCCAGTTTTAGAAAGGGAATCCAGGATTACTTCAAGAGTTGTTAACTTGCGTCCCGGTATATGTAGAGCGCCAGCAATATCGTCTTTCGTAGTAACCCAAGGTTGTCTTCCCCTCACAATAGATATCCCGTCCTCTGTTGCAACTTTTTCGACGGCATATTGATATTGTTGTATGTTTGCATACCAGTTTCTGTCAACAAGGAGGGTTTTGTAATTTGGGTAAAGTTTTCGACATTGTTGACGAAAAACCTCTTTAATTCTATCTGCGCCCACCATGCCACTTACGAATTCAGAGTTTGTAACTTCGATATTATCGCCGAGCAACAAAGCTAGGGAAAATTGTCTCAACGGTGCAATCACAGTGTTAACACGACTTTTATCATCTGGGGAGGAGCCCTGGTTCTTGAACAGATAATCGCTGAGGGACAAGCACAATAGAGGTGTGAATTGATCTGGCGCGTAGTATTCCAACAAGAAATTAGGCAAGTTTTTATTGGCTAATTCTGGGTTTGGCGAGGAAATATTCAACTGAAACACTGCAACTTGCGGTTTTTCAGTTGAAATCAAAAGCCTACTTGGCTCACCCGGTGCAATTGCATAATTGAGTTCAAAGCGGATTTCAATATCTGCATCCGGATGCGCTTTTTCAAAGGTAGGAGGAGTGGACTGGGGAACGACAGCGGTCATTATATTTACCAAACGGTCTGGATATTTCGGATCAAAAGTTCCTCTTAGCAATACAAACTTGTAACTTACACCTCCTAGATTTAGTTCACTGCCACCTTCATTTTTCCATCCAGAAAAGGTTGAGTCTATTAAAACCTGTTTTAAAAATCCCCCCGCTGCACTTTGAGCATAGCCTTTAGATGGCGAAAAACGGGCGACAAACTCCTTGACGAGGCGTTGTTCAATTTGTTCCGGTGGAATCTCTTCTTCAGATAGTGCTCGTAAAATGAAGCCCCCGGATAGTTGAGCTATTAGCTCACGACGCGCAAGGGCTGGAAAATTATGAAATGTCTCCGCAAATTCAAAATGATCTAATAGTTTTTCTGTACATCCCAAAGGATATGCACTTAAAAATTTAATCATGCGTTGATTATCTTCGCTAGCACGAACATCGGGATTATCTAATGCTTTTTTAACAGATGTTCCAAACTTGCCTCGTTGGTCAAAAACCATTTGCCCTGCAAGAAAATCATCAACAAAGTTTAGAGGACTATATGATTGATTCGATTTCTCATAATATTTGATGGCTAATGCCATAGCATTTGTGACGGTACGTGGACCGGCGCCAAGATCACCTCGCGATGCGATTTGTCCAATTGATTCCAATGTTTCATTCATAATGACTTTGGAACCATCAAATTCAAATCGCTTTTCAAAAGCCATCCAAAGTTCGCTGGGATATTCTCTGCGGTTATATACATCTTTAACTCGAAAATGCAAGGCGGATTTTTGAAGCCTTTGAAGCAAGTCCGCGCGCATTCGCGCAAAAGTGCCTTCTGTACCATCATCCATCGTGATGACCAAAGCCCAATGCCCTTCAAGCCCCAGAATATCTTTTACCAGATCGAATAAATCCGCAAAAAATTCATCTCGACTGGAATAACTCGCCAAAGTGGCTTGAAGTTCATCGGTAAAAACTACTAAACCTTTGTATCCTGCGTTCTCGCAAATTTTAGAGGCGTCTTTGAAAAAACCTATAACATCGCTGGCACTGACTTTGAGTGAAAGCCTGCCTTCGCTTACCCATTTATCAACAACATCCCTTCCCGCCTCCTTTGCGAGATTTTCTATTTGTTCTTGACGATGCTTGTTGTAAATATTATCAAGTTTGGGGATAAATGTTTTCGGCCCCTGTAAAAACTCAAAATGTATCCAGTGATATACAGCATCCATTAACTCGTCCAAAGTTTTCCACAGGAATGGAGGAACTGCAATAATATTTTGACCCTTAATCTCATGCCATAGGTGGACCGCCGTGCTTGTCTTTCCATAACCATAAGGACCAACGATGGTTCCGACGGCACAGGTTTTATTTTCCACAATCACACGCTGCAAATTTATCAACTGTTTGGTAGTGTCTCCAAGAGGAACATGCGTCATCGCATAAGTGTTATATCTTTGCAGGACATCACTTGGCGATACAGCAAGCTCTTTTGCGTTTGCTGTTTTTAGAATAGATTCTTTGTTAAGGATTGGGTTTAATTTGTTAGTGTCCATAAGATTAACTCACTTCGTTTAATAACGATTTGTAGTTACGAAACGATCCTTCTGGTACGGCAACTCGAAGGTGGCGAAACAAATTTGCTTTTAGCGATTCTACATCTTCATTCAGCACCCGCAATTCAAACGCTGGTACTGATGGCTCATCTATGCGGGTTCTAGATAGAAGAATAATTTGTTTTAAACTGAGAGCATCAACCATCGGTCGTATTTCTCTTGTGGCTGTTCGATCAGACTTGGCATCATCAATCACAAGACGGGAAAACTGCAGTTTTGGAGTGTCGCGCCAAACCATATAGGTCGCATAGCGTTCCCGTTCCATAATCCATCCTAGAAATGTTTTGCCAGTCCCCTCACTTCCATATATATTGATAACTCGGTGGGGAGGCCCATCGAATTCTTTTATTGAATTCCAGACAGCCTTTTGAGATGGCGTCAGCCAGTCTATGGTTGCCCGGTCATGTATTCTCGCACTGATGGCGTCAAGGTTTCCCATTTATTCACTCCCCTTATCATTTGATTCACTTTGATTCTGAAAGTCTGGCAACTCGATCCAATTCGGTACATGACTTAAGGTGATGGTTGGTCCCCATTGACTCTTCCTGACTTCAAAACCCTTTACCATCATTTGAGTTCTCTCAGTCATTTCCCAGAAACGTTCCGAGTCAAGAAGGCAAGTCATACTGATTTCTTTGATGATTTCGTCATCAATATTCAATGATGTTCCGTAGGTTAACTGCCGTCGTGTGTATAGTAAATCAATTGCCAAATGGAATAATTGTGGATTGCAGTAACTACGCTTTTCAGATGTTAGCTCACGCTTTGTCCCCAGTTTCTGCAAAAATGGAGGGGATAATTTTCCAAACCAAGGAAAACCCGCTCGAATAGAGCGTTCTGAGATGGAAGAATTGTAATTTGGAAAATCATCTAAAGCCAAAGATTGAACTTTGGACGCAAGTTTAAAACTATCCATTTCAGTTGGTGCATTCAGCCAAAGTTCGTTACACACTTGCGCATATACCCAGAAACGTACACGTTGTATATCTTGAGACCTAAACCATGTCGAATAAAAAAAATAATGCATTAAATCATAAAACAACTCAACATTTGTACTGTAGATTTCTTGCAAATAATGTCCCAATGGCGAAATTCGAAAGTAAATTCTTTTTCCCGCTTTTTGTTTATCGATTCTGCTTTCACCAAATCCAAGACCCGACCAAGCATCTACGTTTCGCAAAACAATTTCTTTGCCACCAACTTGCAAATCTCTTTGTAGTATGTCAATCAATTGAGCAATTGAATACCATTCGCCAAATTCAATCTTTAAAAACAACGGTTCTAAGTAACGCGGAGCTACGCTGTTATAGAATTCAAAATTCGCTTTTTCACTCATATGTTTCTCCAAATATATGTCCTAATTCAACTCGGAAAATGCAAGTATATCTTTGATTGTCCGAAAGACATCCTTAACCAGTGGATTATGGGGTGTAAAAGGAATCGCCCCTCGTTCAGGAAAATCGGCATCATGTTGCAAAACATTACCTGGATACAAAATGTATGCGCTTTTTACAATAGGTACAGGTCTAGTTCTCCGCTCTGGTGTTTTCCATCTAACTGCATAAAGGTAGTCGCTCATTTTATCTAAATCATCATCCAGATATTTTTGTTTGCCCCCGTCATTTTCAGTCTTATATTTGGCATCAAAAATGATGACACCGGCACATTTGTCGTTTTGCCAGAGTTCAATGCTCAAATCAGGAGTACGTTGGTTTTGAGCGACGGAGACAAGTCCGCGCGCGATTGAGACCGTTTGGGGATACAAAGGCTCATACCGAATTTTAACGAGATTATTGTTTTTTGCCAATTTAATGTTGGCTTGGCGGTCAACATCTATCTGGAATTGCTCATTGTTTACTTCGTAAAAGCCATTGCTTGAAATCAACCGATAGCCAGACTTCAAGAGCAACTTAATAACCACGTTCGTCATGATGAAAATAGACCAGGTTTCATATAATTCAGAAACTTTCCGAGTCGATAGCTTCGCAATAAATTTTTCGGTGTCTATGTAATAGCCAAGTTCCTTTTGTAAACTTAAGTAAATACGGTAAAAGCGATTATAGAATGGGTTTTTCTGCAAAACCTGAGTTGGTTCTTGGGGGGAATGCATGTGACCGACATTGAGTAGAAATTTTTCACTTCCCCATGCAATACATTGATTCGCCATTGATTGACAATCTTGCAACACCTTTTCCAAGGCCTTGATTTTTTTTGTTTCATCTTCATCCCAGCCTTGACGAATTTTGTCCTTACGCGACTGTTCACGATGTTTTATTTCTGATAATGCTTTCTCATGTATTTGTGTAATTCTTGGAAATAACTGCCGCCACAGAAAATGTTTTAGCAAGCGATTTTCGTAAGTGTCATAAGTCAATACTTGTTCACTTACCATCCAAGATTGAGGCAGGCGAGCAAGATGAACTGTTGATTTCAGAGTATCCATTTCCAATGCTGGCCCTGGTAGGGGTACAATGTCGCTTGAAAATAGCCGGACATCATGTAGCAGAACTTGCTGATGTCTTTCTGCAAGTCGGCGATGTGGGTTGCTTCGAATATTCATCATTACATTGGCTAATTGAGGCTGGATTCCCTTGATAAGGTGATAATCACGTAATGCAGATGATTCAGATTGGCGTGAACGAGGCTTTGCACGTTCAAAGGCAGGAGATTGGAGTTGGAATAGCAAGTCTTCGGAAACCATCCGAATGTCTTCGAGCATTTGCTCCCAACGCTCCATTGTGAGGCGGCTGGATAGCACGCGCACAAGCGCGATTTTCTTGTCTTCAGATTTTGAATGTTTCACTACCAGTTCATAAATCCCCGCAAAGCCACGAGGAGACCATAACCAGCGACCATAACGCTCGGTTTCCTGGCGTTCCCCATCAATAAACAATTCTAGATCATCAGGTGCCCAAGTTGTAATTCGTATTTGATTAGGGGGATATTCAACAGCCCCAGCATCGGAGTTGTCATTGCCAGGGTCGAAATTCAAAAAGTGGCCATTGATGGTCAGCCAGGGTTTATCGCCAGAAACTAGTGTATCCATCCCGTTTCAGCCTCGTTTCCATTTCTTCAATACGAAAAGCTGAACGCTCAAGTTTGTTCTTACGCATAAATTCAAGCAATTCACGCAGGGTATTGGCGATTGTGGCTGTGCCGCGTACACGAGGCAGGACACGCTGCTTGATTTGTAAATCAAACGCAACTTGAGGTTCAAGCAACCCCCTGCCGTTCGCAAGATACATTTCCATGTCCCGTAAAACGCGGTATCCCAATCCAAGACTGCTCTTGTTTAGAATTTTTCCAATCTCAATAATTTGCATTCTGAAGGATGAATCAGGTTCGCTGGCATGGTAACTACGCCATGTTGAAGCAGAGATGCGAATTGGATCGGGAATGGGCTGCCGTGTGGGTACTTTGCTCAAATCTACATCAAAGAATTCAATAGTATTTGCCCTGTCAATTACCTTATCGCTCAAAGCCTGTGTGGTTTCGTCAACATTAATAGTGCCTGTAAATAGCAGATTGTTTGGAACCAGCACAATCCGATCCACATCCAGCGTCTGATTCTGTTTCGTGAGACGTTTTTCAATGACCTGACTGTAAAGATGGATGCGCCGATCTGCCGGATTCTCTTCCTCGAGCGCGCTCAAGAATTGAGAAAAATAGTATTCGACGTGTGCTAGATTCATCTCATCCAGAGTATCATCTCAATAAATCGTGGGAAGAGCAGGGAAGTATAGAATACACCCCGGAACAAAGATAAACGGGTAAACTAACGCCAGCATGTTTGACGATATAGAACTCAACGCAATCGAGGAAGA
>Ga0172369_10010228_pt1 | contig 10236 bp, 9 predicted proteins | sample LakKiv25m_FD_114539 | JGI IMG/M metagenome (GOLD analysis project Ga0172369, IMG submission 114539) | Freshwater microbial communities from Kabuno Bay, South-Kivu, Congo - kab_022012_11.25m | ecosystem: Environmental > Aquatic > Freshwater > Lake | place: Democratic Republic of the Congo...
CCTCCGCTCCAGTTCGCGTCGCCCACCGACGACAGGTAGGTCGGCGTCCAGTTCGTCCATCGCGTCCCGTCGTGGCGCAGAAGCTGCCCCGAGGCGGGCGTCGTCATCGTCGCGTCCGAGAGCCCCGCCAGCGACGCGGACGCCATCGGCGTGAAGCCGAGCGCGCCCGTCACGTCGTCGCTGCTCAGGACCACGGTGCCGGAGCGCCCGTTGAACGTGCCGACGTAGCTGCCCAGGTTCGACGACGCCGCCCCCGACGCGAGCATCGAGGCGCTGACCGCGTCCTGCATCGCGAGCGTTCCCAGCGTCGCCGGCGCCCAGAGCGTCCCGTCGAAGCGCAGCACCTGCGACGAGGCGGGCGCGGTCGCCGACACCGACACGCCCTGCAGCTTCGAGACGAGCGGGCTCGCGAGCGTGCCGGAGAGATCGCCGCCCACCTGCATCGCGGGGTCGACCTGCCCGGAGTCGCCCTTGGGACCCTGCGGTCCGGTCTCGCCCGGATCGCCCCTCGGTCCCTGCGGCCCCGTGTCGCCTCCCGCTCCGGGCTCGCCGTTGCACGCGTAGGCGTCCACGCTGCCCACCGTGAACTTCGCCCCGCCCTGCGGACAGTGCGAGTCGCCCGGCGCGAGCGAGACCCCGACCACGGACTCTCCGGGAATGCCCCGACTTCCGTCCGATCCCGTGTCGCCTTTCGGGCCCGTGTCGCCCTTCTCGCCCAGGATTCCCTGCGATCCGGTGTCGCCCGTGTCGCCGCGCTCGCCCGGGACCCCCTGCGGACCGGTCGCGCCGGTGTCGCCCTTCGGGCCCGCCTCGGCGGACACGCACTTCCACCCGTCGCCGGAGCGGACGACGACCTGCCCCTCCGCGCACGCGCCCGACAGCACCGGCACCGTCGCCGGGTCGAGCGAGACCTTCCCGGTCTGCGCGTCCACGGCGACGCCCGAGCCGCCCTCGGGCGGCGGGCGGGAGCCGCCCGAGGAGATGCTGCAGCCGGCGAGAAGGGCGGCGACGAGAACAGACGGGACGCGCATCGGACCTCCGGACATGGGGCGGAGAACGGGAAACGGGTCGCGCCGCGGCGCGGGCACCGCGGCAGAAAGGAAGTGCGGCGAATGCAGACGCATGTCACCCCCGGCCGCCGCTCAGAACGGGAACGCGACGAACACACCCGCGGCGACGGTCGCCGCGCCGGCCACGCCCCAGGCGATGTTCGAGCGCGTCACGGCGTCCTCGGCCGCGGCGGAAGCGCGCGCGTACTCGGCGCGGCTCAGCGTCGAGTCGCGCGTCTTCGCCTCCGCCAGCGCAGTGCTCGCGAACCAGGCGGCCGCGCCGGCCGCGACGACGGCCGCCCCGGCAGCCAGCCAGGTCTTCGCTCCGAAACGGCCTGCGCGGCCCCGCTCGGGACGGGCCGGCTCGGGCAGGGGCGAGGCATCGACAGAGGCCCGCGCCGGTGTCGCGTTTCCAGGCACTTCCGTGCCCGGCTCCGACCCTCCGGAGCGCGCCGCCCCGTCGATGACGCCCAGCATCTCCGCCACCATCGCGTCGACGGCCCCGGGGAGATCCGATGCCTTCCCCAGCGAGCGCCGGCTGCGCGCCAGCGCGGCCGCCGACTTCACGTCCACGATCGACAGCGTGAGCATCGTGAGGTCGTCGAGCCGGCCCGCGCGCGGCGCCGCGACCAGCTCCACCCCGAGGGCGCCCGCGATCTCCGCGATGCAGCTCGCCTCCTCGCAGCCCATCACCTGCTTCTGCTTCTCGAAGCCCAGCACCGCCGCCATGTCGTTGCGGCTCGTCACCTTGAAGCGTCCCGTCGCGTCCAGCGAACCGACGACCAGCTCCTCCACGAGCTTCGCCGCGTCGGGATCGAGCCCCGCGCCCGCGACCGCCAGGACCGCGATGGAGCGTCGCGGACGGGCGCGCTGGGCGTTTGCGGGCGACGGGTCCGCCGCGCGCACGGGCGCGGCGAGGGCGAGCAGCGACAGGACGGCGGCGGCGCGGAGGGGCATGACGGCCCGATCTTGGGCAGCGGCGCGCCGGAAGGTCAAGCTCGTTTTCCGAGCTCCTCGCTGTCGGGCATGGGATGGGCGTGCCCTTCGCCGTCGGCGCGGGCGGCAGCGGCATCGTCGTCGTGCGCCACCCGCGCCGACTCCGGTCCGGGGCCGGTGCGTCTGCACGGCGCCGCCGGACGTCGCGGGGGCCCGGGGGCCGTGCGGACCGGTCCGCAAGGCCTTGCGCCGGCGCCCGGGAGCCGTGCGGCGGCCTCCGCGCGCCGCCGCGCACACGTCTGCACGCTCCGCGGATGCCTCCGAAACGGGTTTCCGGCATGTCCACGCGGCCGCCCCGTGCCGTCGCAATCCGTTGCGGACCCGTGCACGCGCAGGACGCAGGCGCTCGCAATCCGTTGAGGACCCGTCCTCGCGCGCGACCGGCGCCCCTGCAAGCTGCGGCGGACCCCTGCACGCACCTTGCGCCGGCTTTTCCCGACGCGCCCGGTCGTCGTCGGGCGCTTGACGAGTCGCCTGCGCACCGGCAGAGTCCTGCCCGTCCCGGCCCCCCTGCCGCAACCCACGGGCGGCGCCGCTTCCGGGGGCGACGCCGCGGAAAGGCGGACACGATGGCGAAAGCAAGACTCAGACGGGACGCGTCGGGCGTCGCGCACGTGCGCTGGGGCGGCCAGATCCTGGCGACGATCGACGCCCACGCGCGACTGAACAAGCGCCTGGACCAGGCCCAGCGCGACGAGCTGCGCAAGGAAGGGCAGCTCGTCGCCGCGAAGCACGAGACGCTCTGCACGGCGACGAACGCCTACCGGGCGTTCAACGACGGGGCCTACACGAAGAGCCGGGCCGAGATCGCGGTGGGCGACTACCTGTGCGACGAGGCGCAGAAGGCGGTCGACGCCCATGCGCGGCTGCACCGCGAGACGGTGGAGCGCGCGCTGCCGGGCGGCATGCGGCACATCCGCGGCGAGCTGGCTCTGTCGCAGATCCTGCGCGTGGGCGCGGAGCGCACGGCGCAGCTCGCCGTCGAGGTGGCGGCGATGGTGCGCGGCCTGCCGGCGAGCGTGCCGGGCACGGCCGCGCTCGCCGACGCGCTGCAGGAGGCCGGCGGGATGCTCCAGGGGCTCGTCGACAGGCAGCGCAAGGAGATCGACCCGCAGCGCGTGCCGCTGCGCAGCGCGGTGGAGCGGGGCATCTTCGAGCTGCGCGAGGCGCTGGAGCAGATGGACGGGCGGCTGCGCACGCACTTCACCGAGGCGTTCATCGACAGCCTGTACCCGGAGATCAAGCGGGGTTCGGCCGCGCAGGACGACGAGGACGAGGACGGCGCGGACCCGCTGTAGGAGGCGACGCAGGTGCGGAGCACGTCGGAGGCAGGGCCGGCGTGCTCCGCGTGTTGTGCCGTGCCGGAACGGCCGGCGGAGGCGTCGGCGAGCCGCTCCAGGCTCGCCCTCCGGGCTCACTGCCTCAGGCGGGCCCTGATGCGCTCCCGGATGTGCTCGGGCAACGACGCGATCAGCGACTCCGGAAGCCGGCGGAGGACCTCGTCGCTCAACGCCAGATACTGCTCCTCCGGTGCCAGGCCCGCCAGACGCTCCACCGGCGACAGACCGGCCAGCCGCTGCTCGACCGTCAGGGAGGCCATCATCTTCCCGACCAGCTCGTCGTAGCCCTCGAGTTGACCCATCGACAGCTCCCTCGCCGGCCCGAACAGGTGCGCGGCGCACCAGAGCAACGCCTCGCCCATGATCTTGCCCGTTGCCACGCACCGCAGCAAGTCGTCGCGCTGCGCCTCGGGCACCTGCGCCAGGACGACGACCCAGGCGGGCCACGGCAGGCCCAGGAGGCGCTCGTATCCCGGCGAGTGCGGCTCGAGCCGGCACCCCAGCCGGGCGACTTCCTCGAGCAGCTCGCCAGTACGCGCCGGCACCGCGAGCACCAGCGCAAGCTGGCGCGGCGCCAGCCGGCCGACGTGCTCGGCCTGGTACTGCGCGCCGTAGCTCAGGCGCCGGAACGCGTCGCCCGCTCGGAAGGACCGCGTCGGCGACTTGTAGTCGACCAGCGCCTCCTTCTCGACGAGAGGCCACAGCCCCGAGAGGATGCGCGCCTCCGCGTCCCGGCGCTCGCCTCCCTCGCGCCGCAGCAGCAGCACGTCCACCCGCATCGGGTCGGACGAGAGCGGCACCTCCGCCTGCACCTCGAAGCCGGGCGGCCGGCGCTCCTTGAGCGCCTCCACGAACAGCACGTGCCATGCGGTCGGTTTGGCGCCCATGCGCGATGACTCTACCGCGGAGCGGCGGACGCGTTCGCCTCGCCGGCGAGCCGGGTGCGGATCGCCTGCCCTCGCCGGACGGCGCAGCGCCCTTGCCGCCCCATCGCGAGCCGGTGTTCTGCGCGACACCGGACCGCGCGGCCGCGTGCCGCCTGCGGGCGCTCGGGTGACGCCACGCGGAGCCGGCCGCGACGACTCGCGACTCGTCCCGTGCGACGACCGCCTGCGCCTGCTCGACGGCCGATCGGGCGTGGACTACGGCAGGTCCAGCGCGAACAGCCTCATGTCGGGCGCACCGAGGATGTAGATCGTCCGCCCGGACATCGACACGCGGGCCACCTGCAGTTCCGAGCGTGCGACGACGGTGCGTCTCGCGCCCGTGGCGGTGTCGATGCCGAGCAGCTCCCCGTCCGCGGCGACGTACAGCGTCTGTCCGTCGACGCCGGCGATGGCCGCGGACGTCGCGTGGAGCAGCGAGCGCGTCTGCCCGCCGGAAACGGGCACGGCGAACACGTCGTCGTAGCCGGAGAAGTAGAGGTTCACGGCGTCCAGGGCCATCGTCTCGCCGCTGACCTGCTTCGTGGACAGGGTGCGCATGGCTCCGCCGGCGGTCGGGACCCAGGCTGCGAAGGAGTTGTTGCCGCTGCCGAGGTAGAGCCGGTCGCCCGCCGGCAGCAGGGCGTTGAAGTCGATGTTCCGATTCGGATCGGTGAGCTTGACCGGCGTCGCGGTGACTCCGCTCAGCGGAATGCGGTAGACGCCGAACCAGTCGCCGTCGTCGTTGGAGTGGCAGTAGATCGCCTGCCCGTCGGCGGCGATGACGTAGCAGTTGCTCACCGTGGTGCTCCAGACGACGTGTGCGCTGGAGCTGCCGGCGGTCGAGGCGTAGACGCTGCTCGTGCCGCCGGAGGCGACGAACCAGTAGACGTTCGTGCCGTTGGTGGCGAGGTTGTTGACGTAGCCGCCGTACTGGCCGACGCGCACGGGCGAGCCCGTGCGGGGCACCCGGTAGACCGTGCTGTAGCTGTCGCGCTCCGTGACGTAGACCGAAGTGCCGACGCCGAGCATCGAGTCGGGCTGCACGGGCACGGATCCCATCGACACGAGGCACATGCGGCCGTCGCCGACGCACGCGCCGCTGCCCGGACACGCGCCGCAGACGATGCCCTGCTGCGTGCCGCACTTGCGGCCGGCGCACACGTCGACGCACCGCCCGTCCCTGCAGGCGTTTCCGGCGGGGCAGTCGCCCGCGGACGCGCACTGGGCACAGGCATGCCCGGCCACGCTCGCCGGATACAGAGGCGGGACCGCCGTCGCGCAGACCTCGCTGGCCGCGCACTCGCGCGAGGACTGGCATGCCTTCACGGCGACGCAGGTCTTCGACAGGCAGGCTTTCCCGGCGTCGCAGTCGGTCGCCGCGTTGCACGGCACGCACGAGCCCGAGGCGACGTCGCACACCTCGTCGAGATCCTTGCACTGCAGATCGCTCTGGCACGTCACGGGCACGTGACAGGTGCCCGCGCGGCACTGTTCGCCGGACGCGCATTCGGTCGCGGCGGTGCATGCGCCGCAGAAACCGTCGACGCATCCCTTGCCCTCGGCGCATTCGTCGGGCGAGGTGCAGGGCGTCGGAGGCGTCGTCTGTTCGGGCGCAGCGGTGCGACCGGTCGGCATGCAGCCGAGAAGTCCCATCGCGGCAAGAGCAGGCATCCAGGAGCGCATTTCGGGCCTCACGGCGCGCACCGCGGACGTTTCCGCGCGCGGCGCGCATTGTACGGTCATCCCATGTCGTTCATCCTTCATCCTTCATCCTTCATCCTTCCAAGTAGGCGGCCGCAAGCTCCGCGGCGAACGCGGCGTTCGCCTCCAGCAGTGCGAGGTTAACGGTCACGGTCCGGCCGCCGCTGCGGCGCGCCAGCTCGCCCAGGAGGAACGGCGTGACGCGCTTGCCGGTCACTCCGCGCGCTTCCGCGTCGTGCAGCGCGGCCCGCATATGCTCCTCGACCTCCCGCGGATCCATCGCGACGTGCGCCGGAGGCGGCAGCGCGAACACGATGCCTCCCAGGCCCAGCTCGTCGAAGCGCACGTGCGCGAGGCGCGCCGCCGCCGCGGCGTCGTCCACGCGCTGGTCGAGCCGCAGCCCGGACGTGCGCGAGTGGAACGAGGGCAGCTCGTCGGTGCCCACGCCCACGACGGGGACGTCCATGGTTTCGAGCACTTCGAGCGTCTTCGGCAGGTCGAGCACCGACTTGGCGCCGGCGCAGACGACGGCGACGGGCAGCCGGGCGATGGCGGGCAGATCCTGGGAGACGTCCATGTGCTCGGAGACGCCGCGGTGGACGCCGCCGATGCCTCCGGTGGCCATGACGCGGATGCCGGCGCCGGCTGCGACGGCGCACGTGGCGCTGACGGTCGTTCCGCCGGTGCGCCGCTGGGCGATGCACCACGCGAGGTCGCGCGAGCCGACTTTCAGGATGTCGTCGGCGCCGGAGGCGAGGCGTTCGATCTCGGCGGCGTCGAGACCGGCGCGCAACCGGCCGTCGACGACGGCGACGGTGGCGGGCACGGCGCCGGCGCGGCGCACGGCGGCCTCGCATGCCGTGGCGGCGGCGAGGTTGTGGGGTGCGGGCAGGCCATGGGCGACGACGGAGGTCTCCAGGGCGACCACGGGCCGGCCTTCGCGGAGGGCGGAGGCGACTTCGGGGGACAGGTCGACGCGCATGGAGCGCTGCTAGTGCGTCCGGGCGGGCGGCGTCAAGAGAGGGCGCGTCCGGCCGCGCCCCGCCGGCGGCCCTCACCCCCGACCCCTCTCCACACGGGCCAGGAAGGCACTGCACGTCACACCGCACAGCGGCCCGGTGGAGAGGGGAGGGCTGCCGCGCCTGGATTCGACGTCATGCGCCGGTCCAGCGCGGAGTTCTCCCCCTCTCCACCGGGCCGCAACCACGTCGAGACGGGCACGGACGCCCTGGCCCGTGTGGAGAGGGGGCCGGGGGGTGAGGGCGGCGCGCCGCGCTACTCGACCACCAGCACGCGATCCTCGTCGGCGTCCACGACGTCCACGCCGCCCGCATGTGCCAGCAGCAGCCTGCCGCCCGGCACCGACGACAGCCAGGACGGGTTCTCGACGGAATGCACCGCGACCGGCAGCGGCCCCGCGCCGAGGTCGAACGTGGACAGGCGCCCTGCGGCGCCCTGCACCGCGTCGAGCATCGCGCCCGAGAAAGCCAGGGACGTGACCGCGGACATCGGCGACTCGTTGGCGAGCGTGTCGAGCGTCGCCGCGAGCCGCAACGGCGACTGCGACGCGTCGTAGAGGCGCACGAGGCCGTCGTCGCTGCCGGCGGCGACAAGCGGGTGCGGCTGGTCCGCGGTCATGCCGCCCGCCGCCAGGCTCTGCGAGCCGAGCGGACTGCCGACGGGTTCGGCGCAGGCGCCGGGCGGATCCGTCGAAGCCGGATCCGCTCGGCGTCCTCGGGGACGTGTACGTCGAGGCGGCTGCCGTCGGCGGCGACCGACTCGGGGAGCGTCTCGACTCCGGTGCCGAAGCGGACGCGCACGCGCGTGCGGTCGGAGCCGAACTGCCGGCCCGACACGACGACGCGATCGCCTGCGAACCCGCGGCGCGGCTCGAACGAGTCGACGGCCGGGCCGCCGGGCGGCGCGGCGGGAAGGACGATGGAGCCGGTGCAGCCGGCGCCGACGAGCGCGAGCGCGGCGGGCGTTGCGCAGCGCCATCCGCGGCTGCAACGGCCCGTGTCGGCTCGGGATTTCGGAGCGGGCGGAGAGGTGCGCACGCGCGGAGCGCGCACGCGGGCGGCGCCGGGCGGCAAGGCGGGCCATCCGGGGGTCGCCATGCCGATCGCGCGGCATCGCGGCTGGCGAGCGGCCGGCACGGTGGGCCCGCAGGCGCGCAGAGCACAGCGCACGGCGCTACTGGAGCGTCCTCTTGCGCCGTGAACGCGGCCAGACCCGGCTCTTCACGCCCCGCCGTACAGCAGCTTCACCGCGGCGGCGAGTCCGCGCGCGTTGCCCACGGCGGGCCGGGCGAACGGCTCCAGGGCCTCCAGGAAGAACTCGGCGGTCTGGTAGCGCGCGCCGGGATCGCGCTGGAACGCGGTGGCGATGACCTCCCAGAGCCCCTGCGGCACGTCGGGCCGCAGTTCGTGCAGGTCGGGCGGCTGGGCTTCCAGGATCTGCGCCGCGATGCGCTCCGGCGTCTCGCCGCGGAACGGCCGGCGCCCCGCGAGAATCTCGTACAGGATGACGGCCGCCGCCCACAGGTCGATGAGCGGGTTCACCTCGCAGCCTTCGATCTGTTCCGGCGCGAGGTAGCTGGGCTTGCCGTAGCTGCGCCCGTCGCCGACGACCGCCCGCGCGCGCGCCACGCCGAAGTCGCCGAGCTTGACCTGCCCGGTGCGCGACACGAACACGTTCGACGGCGTGACGTCGCAGTGTACGAGGCGCAGATGCCGCCCAGTGGGGCTGAACGCCGCGTGGGCGTAGGCCAGCGCCTCCAGGATGCAGCCGGCGACGAACAGGGCGTGCTCCACGGGCAGCACGACCGAGTATTCCTGGCAGCGCGCGAGGATGGTGGCGAGGTCGCGGCCGTCGACCCACTCCATGGTCATGAAGTAGGTCTCGCCGACGACGCCGGCCTCGACGAGCTGCACGATGTGCGGGTGCACCAACCAGCGGCCCAGGTCCGCCTCGCCGGTGAACAGGTCCACGTACGCGAGGTCGCCGGAGTGTTCGGGCAGCAGCCGCTTGAGCGCGACGATGCGGCCGCGATCCTTTCCCTCGGCGATGCGGGCCTTGTACACCTCGGCCATGCCGCCTCGGCCCAGGAGCGACAGGATCTCGTAGCGGGCGAAGCGCGGCATCGCGCCAAGTGTACTTGAAAACCCGGCGCCCCTGGCGTCTTTGGAGTCTTGGCGTTCCCTGCTGCGGACGCCCGGGCTACTGCGAATGCCCGCACGACTTCGTGGTCCGCGCCCGGCGCAGGAGCTGCGCCCCATTCTCCCAAGCCGCGTACCCCAGATACGCCGCCAGGAGCACGAGCAGCGCCTGCACCGGTCCGATCGCCCACGCCAGGGCCGCAGCGCCTGCGAGCGCCCCGACGGCGACCCGGCGCGGCAGCCGGACCTTGAACGCCAGGAATCGCACGTCGGAGACCATCAGCCCTCCGAGCGCCACCGCCAGGGCCAGCGATGCCGGGGCGGATGCGCCGGCCAGTTCCGCGAGCACGACGATGGCCGCCGCGCCGGTGGTCGGCAGGCCCTCGAAGTGGGTCTTCGGCCCCTCGTCCGCGCGGAGGTTGAAGCGTGCCAGCCGCAGCGCCGCGCAGCTCGCGAACACGGCGCAGCCGAGCATTCCCGCCGGCCCGAGGCGCGAGAGCCCGGCGGCCCACAGCATCGCCGCCGGGGCGATGCCGAACGACACGACGTCGGCCAGCGAGTCCAGTTGGACGCCCAGCGGGCTCCCGGTCCCGGTGGCGCGCGCCACGCGGCCGTCCAGGAAGTCGCACGCGATCGCCGCCAGAAGCGCGATGGCCGCCGGCAGCAGCCGATCCGGATGGGTGGCGACGTGTGCCGTGGCCCAGGCGCCGAGGTTCAGCGACAGCAGCGACAGCGCGTTGGGCAGCGTGAGCAGGCGGATGGGGGTGTCGGTGGCGGGCAGTTCGGCGGCGGCGATCATCGCTTCTCCCGGCCGCCGGAGGGCGGCTCGGTGCTTCCGTTGCGAACGGCGTGCCGTGCCGGGTTTCCCAGTGAATTCAAGGGGTTGCGACCCCGGGGGGCGAGTCCTCGACGCGGCATGCGTCGAAAAGCCGGCTTCCGGCGTTCGACTTTCGGCCCTTCGGCAGGACAGGACAGGCTTTCGGAACAGCGCCCGGGAGCGGTCCCGACGCCGGAAGCCGAACGCCGTGGTAGGGTGGCGCGCATGCTCCGACGGTGGGCGCTGCTC
>Ga0172369_10010229_pt1 | contig 10236 bp, 8 predicted proteins | sample LakKiv25m_FD_114539 | JGI IMG/M metagenome (GOLD analysis project Ga0172369, IMG submission 114539) | Freshwater microbial communities from Kabuno Bay, South-Kivu, Congo - kab_022012_11.25m | ecosystem: Environmental > Aquatic > Freshwater > Lake | place: Democratic Republic of the Congo...
GGCCGTGTTGCGCTGCCCGGCTTGAGATCCATCACCGGCAGCGGTGTGATCATGAACATGCCGGTCTCCGTCTGCCACCAGGTATCCATGACCGGGCAGCGTTCCTTGCCGATGACGCGATGATACCAGCGCCACGCTTCGGGATTGATCGGCTCACCTACCGTGCCAAGCAACCGCAGCGACGAGAGATCGTGCCGGTTGGGCCACGCCTCCCCGAAGCGCATCAACCCGCGGATCGCGGTCGGCGCACAGTAGAGCACGTTGATGCCGTACTTCTCAACCATGCTCCACCAGCGGTTCGGGTAAGGGTAGGTCGGCGCGCCCTCGTACATGAAGCTGGTGGCGCCCAGCAGCAGCGGCCCATAGACGATGTACGAGTGGCCGGTGATCCAGCCCGGATCGGCCGCGCACCACCAGCGATCCTCCTCTTTGATGTCGAAAACCCATTTCATGGTGGTTGCGATGCCGACCATGTAACCGCCGTGCGTGTGAAGGGTGGCCTTAGGCTTGCCGGTGGTGCCCGAGGTATACAGCATAAACAGCGGATCTTCGGCGTCCATCACCTCGGTGTCACACCGGTTACCGCCGTTCGCGCGCGCAATCGGCAATCCCATCAGCTCATGCCACCAGTAGTCACGCCCCTGTTCCATCGGCACGTCGTGACCGGTGCGCTTGAAAACGATCACATGCTCGACCGTCGCCGCGCGCTTGAGCGCCTCATCCACGATCCGCTTCAGCTCGACGATCTTGCCGTTCATATAGCCGCCATCGCAGGTGATGCACACATTGGACTGGCTGTCTTCCAGCCGACCGTGCAGCGCCTCCACCGAGAAGCCACCATAGACCACCGAATGCACCGCACCGATCTTGGCGCACGCCAGCATGGCAATGGGCAACTCGGGCACGCGACCCATGTAGATCGTCACTCGATCGCCTTTCTTCACGCCCATGCTGCGCAGGACGTTGGCGAACTTGCACACCTCCCGGTTCAGCGCGTGATAGGAAAAAGTGCGCACCTCGCCGTTCTCGCCCTCCCAAATCAGTGCCAGCTTGTTGCGACGCCAGGTATTGATATGGCGGTCCAGGCAGTTGTAGACAATGTTGACCTTACCACCGGCGAACCACTTATAGAACGGCGGATCGGAATCATCCAGTGTCTTGTCCCAGTGCTGAAACCATTCGAACTGCTCAGCTTGCTCAGCCCAAAAGCCGGCCAGGTCCTCGCTCGCATGACAAGCTAACTCCTCGTAGCTTTTCACGTTGGCGTTGGCGATAACATCCGGCGAAGGCTTGTAAATGTCCTGCTCTTGTCCGTTGTTCATGAAGACCTCCTGATAAGTCTCGTGCAAATAGGCGCCGGTCGAAGTCCATTCAATAGACTAACCAGCATCTTGCGATAGCGAAGCTAATTGTACCCAAAAGTCGAACAAAAGAAAAGTCAAATAGCAGACAAAGTGCGTAGAAACCACAAGATGCAAAAGAGCCCGGCGCTTTCCAAGTGCCGGGCTCTTTTGCTTTTTGATCGCTTCTCGGCAGGCTCGCCGCGGGATTACTGCTTCGGCTTATGGCAAGCCTGGCAGGTGTCGTTGGTCCGGCCGGCATGATCCGCCGGCACCGGCTTGATGCTGCTGTCGGCCGCGTGGCAAATCAGACAGTTGTCGCGGCCGGCGAGATCATGCGGGATAGCCGGCGGCCCTGCTTGCGCGCCCTCGGCTGAAGCCGCCGGCGTGGCCTCAGCCGCCGCGGCGGGCTTGTGGCAGGTCTGGCAGGTGTCGTTGGTCCGGCCGGCATGATCCGCTGGCACAGGATTACGGGTGCTATCAGCGCTGTGGCAAATCAGGCAGTCATCGCGGCCAGCGAGATCATGCGGGATGGCCGGCGGCCCTGCTTGCGCGCCCTCGGATGGAGCCGCCGGCGTGGTAACGGAGGTGGCTTCGGGGGCCGCGGCGGGCTTGTGGCACGCCTGGCAGGTATCATTCGTCCGCCCGGCATGATCTGCCGGCGCCGGTTTGACGCCACCGTCGGGGTTGTGGCACATCAGGCAGTTATCACGGCCGGCCAGGTCGTGCGGGATGGCCGGCGGCCCTGCTTGCGCGCCTCCTGAGGCTGTCGGAGTGGCCGTCGGGACAGGTCCCGGCTTGTGGCACATCTGGCACTGGTCGTTGGTCCGGCCGGTGTGATCCGCGGGCGCCGGCACGACGCCACCATCGGGATTGTGACAGAGCAGGCAGTCTTCCCGGCCGGCCAGGTCGTGCGGGATGGTAGGCACGATGTTCGCCTGCTGTGCAGGCGCTGCGCCACTTTCCGTCACCGTCACCTGGTGACACTGCGTGCACATGTCCGTTGTGAAGGAAGCATGGTTGTCAGGCGCCGGCCTCACCTTGCCCGGCCCATGGCAGAGCTCACAATCGGTGCGCGGGCCGATAGGATGTGGAACAGGGTTCGGCACACCCTTCGAAGGCACCGATGGCGGCGCCGAGATCTGGCGCACCTGCGGCGCGTTCAGCCCGACATATTGCCAGTCGGTGCCGTGGCATGCGCTGTTCGAGCAGAAGCTGCTGTTGTCACTGCCTCCCGGATTATCCACGGTATGGCAGTTTTCGCAGGTCGCATCGAACTTGTAACGGTGCTCGGCCAACCAGGTGGTGCTATGGTGGGAGTCCGGTTCCGTGCTGCTCGGAAGCTGGACAGCCGGCAAAGATTGGCCCGGACCGGCGACTTCGGGGATACTGTGGCAGAGGTTGCATTCCAACCGGATGGCCTGGTTATCGCTGCTCAGATGCTTGCCGTCATGGCAACGGAAGCAGCCCGGCGAGTCTAGATGCCCGATGTTATCGGGATGCGACTGCCAGGTAACGTTCATGAAAGGGAACTGGGTCTCCCCAAAAATCGTTTGCAGGCCGGCAACCGCTTTCTCGATATCTGCCTGGCGAGCCGAGTAGATGTCGGGATGTTCGGTCTTATAAAGATCGAGCACGCCGGCAACCGCCGCATCCCCTTCTTCTTCCGTCTTGTAAGTCTTGTTCAGCACTTCGACGCCGTACTGCTTGATGTAAGGCAGACCGGCCGGGATGATACCGGCAGATAGCGCGGCGTTCAGAGCATCGTCCGGTTTCTCGAAGATATGGGTTGCGCGGTTGTGGCAATCCACGCAGTCCATCTTGCGCTTTTCGGCCTTGGCGATATCTTCCGGCGTCAGCGTGCTATCGGTCGAGATGTACTCCGTCACCTTGCCGTTGTAGGTCGCCTGTACCCAGGGAATGACCTGGCGCTGGTCGTCGGTGGCGATGTAGTACACAGGGTTTTCGATGTGCCAATGGATGCCACGGCCCAGGCCAGATGCCTGCGTGCCGCCGCCCGTTTTTAGCAACAATTCTATCTGGGTCAAGCTGTTGGCCTGATCCTCCCCGTACTTGGGAATGACCAGCAACCGATTCTCGTAGAACTTGTCCGGCCAGTGGCACTGCTCACAGACGACCGTCGTGGGACGTAAGCTCGTGATCGGGGATGGGATAGGCCGCTTGTAGAGGTTAAGCGGATACACCCACAGGTAGCGCATGTTCTCCAGCTTGGCCTGCACGGCCGGGATGACACCCGGACCGATGTGACAGGTGCCGCAGTCCACCCGCGAGTGCGGCGAGCCGTTGTAGGCCGTCCGCTCGGGGTACATAACGTGGCACAGCGAGCAGAACGGCGTGGACTCGGTGTAGTCAAGGAACGTCACCGAGCCGATGAAAAACGCGAACAGAACGACAAGAATACCGACAACGATCCCCAAAATGCGCCACCTGCCACGCCGCGGTTTGGCAGGAGCGGACGGTGCTGTGGTTGCCTTTTCTGGTGGCTGAAAGGCCGTATCCTCGAGCGTAGCTGCTTCGCCTCGCGGCTTCGAAGCGCTCTCCTTTGCCATAATTGCCTCGCTTCTCTGGGGAGATAGTATCAGATGGGGTACCAGGACCGCACACCCCGATGTGCGACCGTCACTTGGTGAACGGTGGCTCTATCTTACCACTGCAACCTAGATTACACAAACGTCAGGGGGGATCACATGGGGCTTGAATCGTCCTTTATCTCCGGCTCACCGACGGCAGCAGCAACACCGCGGCGCCAGGATTCGGCCTCCGCATCTGTGATTTTCTCGTGCCGGAACCGATGATCGTGCTTGCGGATCAACTCGTCCAGATCGTCGCGCAGACGACGCCACGCAATCGCCTGCCAATCGGCCAGGATACGCGAGGCGCCTTCGTTGGCATAAGATAGCGCAAGCCGGAAGTGGGGCAGGCATAAGCCACCGGCCACCACGTAAGCGCGCTCGATAGCGGGATCATCGAGGTGCTTGAGGAGGATCTTGGCAGTCCGGTGGGCGGCATCGGTTTCCAGGATACAGGCGGGACAATCGGCAGAAGGTGCGAGGCCCGCATCCAGGCCGGATCGCCCGCGTCCACCAAAGCGTAGCCGTCGCGGCGCGTCCCCGCCGGCCTCCAACGCCTTGGCCAGCGTGTTGACGACGTCACGATAGATGATCGCCGTACCCAACACGGCGCCGCGCTGGTTTGCCATTCGCCAGGCATGGCGATGGCACGGGCCCCGCGCATTCCGAAGCCGTTCACGCAAGCCGGGGTCAGTCACGCCTTCATAAATCAGCGCGTGAAGGTAACTATCGCCCGCGCGACGGCTCAGCCGGCATATGGCGCATCCGCCGGCCTGGAGTGCTTCGAGAAGTTCGTGGTAGAGGACGTCTTTATCGGGCATTCGAGCTGAGATGATCCGTGAGGGAGTGTGGTATTCCATTTTCTCGAACCCCCACACTCCCACGCAACCGTTACTGGCGGAAGGCCGCCCGACCCGCATAAACCGCAGCGCTCTCTAACTCGTCCTCGATGCGCATGAGCTGGTTATACTTCTCCACACGCTCGCTGCGGGCCGGCGCGCCGGTCTTGATCTGGCCGGTGCCCATGGCGACCACCAGATCGGCGATGAAGGTATCGCCGGTCTCGCCGCTGCGGTGCGATACCACGGCGGTCCACCCCACCTTGCGCGCCATCTCGATGGCTGCGATGGTCTCGGTCAGGCTGCCAATCTGGTTGAGCTTGATCAGGACCGAGTTGGCGGCATTCTCCTGAATGCCGCGAGCCAATCGCTCGACATTGGTCACGAACAGATCGTCGCCCACGAGCTGAATCTTGTCGCCCAGCGTTTGAGTCAGCAGCTTCCAGCCATCCCAGTCGTCTTGCGCCAACCCGTCTTCGATGGAGATGATCGGGTACTTCTTGACCCAGTCGGCGTACATCTCCACCATCTGGGCCGAGGTGGCCTGGCGGCCCTCGGTGCGCAGGTTATAGGTGCCATCATCCTCGTAGATTTCGCTGGAGGCCGGGTCGAGCGCGATGCAAATCTGCTCGCCGGGCTTATAACCCGCCTTCTCGACCGCCGTCAGGATGAGTTCGACAGCTTCGGCGTTAGTTTTCAAGGCCGGCTGGAAGCCGCCCTCATCACCGACGCCGGTGGGGTAACCCTTGCTTTTGAGCACGGATTTCAGAGCCTGGTAGGTCTCAGATCCCCAACGCAGGGCCTCTCGAAAGCTCGGCGCGCCGACAGGTGCGATCATGAACTCCTGCAGATCGGTGCCTTGCCAGTTAGCATGTGCACCGCCGTTCATGATGTTCATCATCGGCACGGGCAAAGTGCGAGCCCCTACGCCGCCCAAGTAGCGGTAGAGCGGGAGATCAAGCGACTCGGCCGCGGCGCGGGCCACGGCGAGACTGGCACCCAGGATCGCGTTGGCACCCAGCTTGCTCTTGTTCGGGGTGCCGTCCAGCTCCAGCATCGCCTGGTCGATGGCGACCTGATCCAGCGCATCCATGCCGAAAAGCGCCTCAGCGATCTCCTCGTTGACATGCTCCACGGCCTTCAGAACACCCTTGCCGCCGAACCGGCTCTTATCGCCATCGCGCAGTTCCAATGCTTCGTGCACGCCAGTAGATGCGCCGGATGGCACTGCAGCTCGCCCCATCACGTCGTTTTCCAGCCAGACTTCCACCTCGACGGTAGGATTACCACGTGAGTCTAGAATCTCGCGCCCGATAACATCGGTGATCATGGTGGACATGCGAACATCCCTCCTGAAATAGATACCAAGACAGCAACAAACGAAAGCCTCTACCGGCATCAAGCGGTAGAGGCCATCAGCCTGCGTGGAACCGATCACATTCTACCACAGAGCGCAAGCGATATGAAAAACCACGGGCAGCAGATCGTGAGATCGGTTGTGGACAACAAAACGGGCCGGAACCCTGGGCAGGGTGCCGACCCGTTCATCACCGGAGCCGGTCTACCGGGACTGTAGATGACGACTCTGGCGGGGAGGCTTGGTGCCCCTTTACTGCATGAGTGTGGCCTTCGGCACGTCGTTGCCGGTCAGATCCTTGTAGGACTGCTGCAGCAGCCAGGCGGAGCGCTTAAAGTTGTGCACTGCCTGCGCCGCGCCCTGGTTGCCATCACCGGTATCAGTACCCCACATCACGCCGTAGACGATGCGGAAGTTATACCAGGCGTTGGAGATCTTCGGGTCAGTCTTGCCGTCCTTGCCCTTGGGCAACGTTGCGTAGGGATAGCCGGTATCGACCTTCTTCATGCCGGCCTTCTCCAGCGCGCCCCACAACACGTTCAGCAAGCCCTTGACCTCATCCTGCACACCCTCTACCTTGCCGTTGCCGTCATAGTCGGCCTTCGCCGTGAAGTCGAAGGTCTTCTGATCGCCGTGGCAACTCTTGCACGCCGCGGTATAGTCGAACTTGCCGTCCGGGCTGGTCGTGCTGAAGGAGTGCCCGCCGACCTTCTCGTAGTTCGGATCAGCCTTGTCGGTGATGCCCGGCCATTGATGGCAAACCACGCACGGGCCGGGGATGTTACCCTTGGTGTCATCCGTGGCTGAGAAGAGGAACTTTGCGGCCTCGGGATCGTCCGCCGCAGCGGGGTTCGGGATCGGCGCAGCGCCGACCATCATGCCGTGCGGTGAGTTGGGGGCGGTCTTGCCGTAGGTCACGCCGCCGGTGTCGCTCAGGAGCTCAGCCGCCGAGCTGTAGTGCGGGAACGAGCCGTTGACCGCCTTCGCCGGGTCAGTGCGAGAGTTGTGGCATTCGAAGCAGGTGGCTGACAGGCCCACATCCTTTGTGATTTCGAACGGCAGCGCCACCGGCTTGCTGACAACGCGTAACTGCCAGGGGTTCGCATTGGAGTGCGGGTCATGGCAGGTGGAGCAGCCGACAGTCTGCTTGGAGTTATCCCAGGCAGCCGGATTCGTGGGATCGTCGAGGAAGGTTACGTAGCCGGCGCCGGAATGGCAGCGCACGCATTGCTGCTCGGCGGGGCCGGTCGGAGTGTTCCAGGCCGCGGCAGTGGCATCCGAATGCGCGGAATTTTTCAGTTGCAGGCCTTTGTCATGGTGAGAGCTACCATTGTGGCACGTATCGCAGACGCCGTTATCCATGCTGACTTGCGGACGGCCGTTGCCGGCGACATGCTCGCCGGCCGGGCCATGGCAGACCTCGCACTGAATGTTCGCCATGTTCTGCAGATCCTTCGGCATCTTGGCGAAGTTGCCACCCTTATCGATTTCAGCGAAGGTCGGCATGACCCACTTGGTCTTGGACATGACATCGGTGAAGCCACCCATGCCGGTGTAGCCCTTATACCAGCCGGTCGTGTGACAGACAACGCAGGTTTCAGAGTAGTGGGTTGGGACGTCGGGAGTGCGCAGGTTGTCGATGTTATCCGTGAAGATCGTGGCATGACCGGTCTTGGCCCATTCCTCGACCTTGTCTGGATGGCACTGCTTGCAGTTACCGGCGGTTACACCGACGTAAGTACCGGCATGGATCGTCATGAACGCCGGTTCAGGCGACTTGGTGCCATCGGCGTAGGTGAGAGCGACGGAGACCATGTAAGCGCCGGGCACGTCAGGCATGAACTGCAATGTAGCCGACTTGGCAGCATCCTTGGGCAACGTGACCTTCGAGTCAGCCGGCTTGCCTACGAAACTCCAGGTGTACGTCATGACCTTGGCCGCAGCATCTTCCGACGACGCCTTAAGGCGCACCGGGAAGTCGATGGGAACATTGCTCAAGCCCGAAAGGGGCAGCACAACCGTTGCCGGTTTCGAGCCCACCTTGGTGTCGGTCACGATCTTGAACGAGGCGGTGATCGGCAGTGTGGCCGGATCAGCGCCTTTGACATTGTCATTGCCAGCGGCAGAGACGAGTTCCAGGACTGCGGCGGGCGGAGTCTTAGGGGCTTCTTGGCGGGACGGGGCAGCGTAGACTTGCACTACTGCAAACAGAGCAATCAGCAGTACAACCGCCAGCACAATCCACAGATTGCGATTTACGACCTTCATCGGTCCTCCTGTAGGTTTTCTCGGATTAGCGGACTGTAGGTGGGATAGTGAAATGGTTCTGACCAGATCGTAAGTAGAGCTTTAGGCACCTCCTTGATTTATCCTCTTTGCTTTCTGCTCCGGTATGCTGGCAAGCCCGGACCGGAAACAGTGACCTCGTAATGACTGAGTCTTCTGCCAATTCAGCAAGCAGCCAGATTCAGCAACCTTTCGCAGCGTTTGAAAGCGACTGAAATGAATACCAGCGTGAATGCTAGCACTTATGACCTTCCTGACGCATGACGCCTGTCATATTGTGCCCTTTATCACGCGACCAAGACGTCAACAAAGAGCGAAGATGGACGGCGGAACAATAACGGCGATTCTACACCAATGTATTAGAAATTACAAACTGGGTTTCCACGTCCGCCCCCAGAAGAGAGAGGGAACCTCGCACCGCGAGTTGCCGCACAGTCGCACTTGCTGGTATACTGGGAATGAAGGAGCATCCCTAACTCATCGATCTCGGGCGTGAGCTACGAGCTGGACAAAAGTGTTTAGGTCAGGCGCTAAGAATCATGAAAGAAAATACCGCTGGCATTGAAGGTCGCTTTATCCTAGCGCTGGTCTTGACAGGCATGATCCTGATTGTCGAGATAGCCGGAGGGTTGCTGACAGACAGCCTTGCATTGTTGTCTGACGCTGCGCATATTTTCCTCGATATGCTGGCATTAGGAATGAGTTATGGGGCACTACGCCTGGCGGCACGCCCGGCTGACGAACGTCACACTTATGGGTATCACCGATTCCAGGTGTTGGCCGCGCTGGTCAACGGCGCCACACTACTCATCGTCGCCGTAGGCATTTTTCGGGAGGCGTGGCTGCGGCTGCGTGAACCATCGCCAGTGTTGGCTGGACCAATGCTTGTTGTGGCGGTGATCGGCCTCTTCATTAACTTGGCTGTGGCGCTGATCCTTCGCAAGCACGACCATGATGACCTGAACGTGCGCAGCGCGTTCCTGCACGTGTTAGGAGACACGCTCTCGTCGGTGGGCGTCATCGGCGCGGGCCTTATCATCTTGTTTACGGGTCAAATCCTGGCCGATCCCATCGTCAGCGTGTTGATCGGCGTGATCATCCTCGTCGGATCGGGGCGGGTGCTGCGGGAATCGCTACACATCCTCATCGAAGGGACACCTGAAGGGCTGAGCGTGCGAAAGATTGCGGACGCCATCTGTCAAGCGCCCGGCGTGTCAGAAGTTCACGATCTGCATATTTGGACCGTCAGTCCAGGCTTCGTAACCCTCAGCGTACATGTGGTCCTGGACGACCCATTCACCTCCGAAACGCCGCGGATGCAGCAAGGCATCCGCCAAATGTTGGCCGAGCGATTCAACCTCCATCATACGACGATCCAGGTGGAGTGCGATAATTGCGGGCAAGGCGCACAGACCTGCGCGAACGGACATTGAGAGGCGACTATGCTCATCAGGGCTTATGCCACCTTACGCGATCGGCTGGGCATCAGCAAACTGGACATTCCACTGGATGAGCCGGCTACCGTGGGCGACGTGTTGTGTCGCCTGGTGGCTGATTATCCGCCCCTGGCCGACAAACTGTGGGACGCTGATGGCAAGTGGACGGGTTATGTGACAGTGTTACTCAACGGCCGATCGGTGGAATACCTGCAAGGACAGAGCACACTGGTCCAGAACGAAGACCTGCTGTCCTTATTCCCGCCGGTAGGAGGCGGGTAAAGAGGCAACCAGATGTCGCCCTGGCTTCTTGAGGAAGGGCGCATGGCGGCTCAACGTGCAGCTTCCGCAGCAAGACTGCCCTTTTCTGCGTCCGCCCAATCCCGA
>Ga0172369_10010232_pt1 | contig 10235 bp, 8 predicted proteins | sample LakKiv25m_FD_114539 | JGI IMG/M metagenome (GOLD analysis project Ga0172369, IMG submission 114539) | Freshwater microbial communities from Kabuno Bay, South-Kivu, Congo - kab_022012_11.25m | ecosystem: Environmental > Aquatic > Freshwater > Lake | place: Democratic Republic of the Congo...
GGCGCGGTAGGAGAGCATTTCAAACGCGCTGAAGGTGGACCCGCGAGGGCAGCTGGAGCGTTTGGAAGAGAGAATGTTGGTATGAGTAACCACAATCCCGATGAGAATTCGGGACCCCAAAAATCCAAGGGTTCCTCCGTAACGGAAATCGGCGGAGGGTTAGGCGATCCTAAGGCAATGGCGAAAGCCGCAGCTGATGGGAAGCCGGTTAATATTCCGGCCCATCCATTCAATTCGATGGGGTGACGAAGAAAAAAAGATTGAGCGCTTTAATGGTTTAGCGTTTTTGGTTTTTAGAATTGTTCGCATGGCAAATCCGGCGGACTGCTTTAATGCAAAATTCGGAAATTGAAAAAATTTGCCTACGGGTGGAAATTCAATCGAAGAGTCTTCCGAGAAAAACCTCTAAGGTTAGTTGAATGGATATCGTACCGTAAACCGACACTGGTGGGTGAGGCGAGAAGCCTAAGGGGAACGAGTGAGTCTTCGTTAAGGAACTCGGCAAAAAAGCGGCCGTAAGTTCGCAATAAGGCCTCCCAGCACCTTTGTGCTACGGATATTAAGTTTTTTGAGAATGTTTTTAAGTTGGTTTCTCAATTAAAACTATATCGGTGGAACAAAGGTGCTGGGTGCAACAAAAGTATCCCTAGCAACTGTTTAACAAAAACACAGCTCCCTGCGAACTCGCAAGAGGATGTATAGGGGGTGACGCCTGACCGATGCGGGAAGGTCAAGACTGGCAGTGCTTTGCAGCAATGTGGAGCGCCGACTGGTTTAAGCCCTCGTCAATGTCAGCGATAACTATAATCGTTCTAAGGTGAATAAAATTGCTTTAGTAAAATTCGGCTATATGCTGGAACATCTGGTGGATCCGAAACTACTATGGTATAATACGTCCATAGAAATATGGATAAAAAATCAAGTAAAAAAGTTGTCGGTGCAGACAATCAGCAGGAAAGATTAGAAATGGCGAATTGGATATCTGGTTTTACCGACGGAGAAGGATGTTTTACGATATCGGTAATCAGAAATTCAACTACTCGATTTGGGAAGCAAATTTTTCCGGAATTTGTAATCACGCAAGGCGCAAAAAGTTTAAAAGCGCTTAATGAGATAAAGAAATTTTTTAATTGTGGCAGTATTGTTTTAAATAAACGATATGATAACCACAATAAACATCTTTATCGTTATTGTGTGAGGTCAATTTTGGAATTAAATGAAAAAATTATTCCATTTTTTAACAGGTTTGAATTAAAAACCTATAAACAAAAAGATTTTCTTTTATTTGAGAAAATAGTAAAAATGATGATCAACAAAGAACATCTTAAAGAAAGGGGATGGAATAAAATTCTTAATCTTGCTTCAAAAACAAATCGGATGAAAAATCGTTTCTAAAATCCTCAGAGACTATATGCCGAACTCTGTTTTTTACAGAGAAGATATAGTCCGAACTTTATGGCGACATAAAGAATTATTCCGTTATGTGCGGGATAGAATAACATAATTGAGCGCAATTCCTTTCCGGGTAAGTTCCGGAGCGCACGAATGGCGTAATGACTGGGGAACTGTCTCAACGAAGAGCTCGGTGAAAATGCGATTCCCGTGAAGACGCGGGATACCTGCAGCGGGACGAAAAGACCCCGGGAGCTTTACTGCAGCTTGATATTGTTTTTAGAGTTTTAATGCGTAGCGTAGTGGGGAGCCTTTGAAGGTTTGATTTCGGTTGAGCCGGAGGCGCCAATGAAACACCCATCTTTAAAATTTTAAAGACTAACCTCAACGGCAAAAACGTTGGGAGACAGTGTTTGGCGGGCAGTTTAAATGGGGCGTTTTCCTCCTAAAAAGTAGCGGAGGAGTTTATTAAGGTCAGCTAGGAGCGGATGGAAATCGCTCTCGTCGTGTAAAGGCACAAGCTGGCTTAACTGCAAGGCCGACCAGCCGCGCAGACGCGAAAGCGGAACTTAGTGACCCGACAACAATGCCCCGCATTGAACTTTGTTCTAGTGCGTGGGTTCTTTATAGAAAGGTTGGAGACACCGGATAAAAGCTACCCCGGGGATAACAGGCTAGTGTTGCCCGAGAGTCCTTATCGACGGCAACGCTCGGCACCTCGATGTCGGCTCATCACAGCGCGGGGGTGAAGAAGCTCCCAAGCGTTTGGCTGTTCGCCAATTAAAGTGATACGCGAGCTGGGTTCAAACCGTCAAAAATTGAACCAGGAGACATCGGAAGCGGCGGCCTCTGACGGCGACGTTAGAGTGAATAAATCGACTCATATCGATGAAATCCTATTATTGATTTTAACCTGTCGTATGGTAGGATAATATCGAGGGAAGTCATATATGCTCAATTCAAATCAAAAAGCTTATATTGCGGGATTTTTAGATGGCGATGGAAGCATTTATACGCGATTAAAACCAAATTCTACTTATCGATATGGTTTTCAAATTGCATCGTATATAGTGTTATTTCAATCGCAAAAAGAACAGATTAATTTTCAAAAAATCTGCAATTTAATCGGATTAGGTTATTTGCGAAAGCGTAATGATGGTATTCTTGAATACATAATTGGTAAAACTGATTCATTGCGAAAATTTTTACAGATGGTGAAACCGTTTGTGATTATTAAAAAAGAGCAAGTTAACCTTATATTGAAAATCCTTAATGCAAAAGAAAAAATAAAAGATGAAAAAGATTTTGCGAAAATTGCCGATTTGATTGAACGTTTTAGAGATTTAAATTATTCTAAAAATCGAAAAAAGCGTATATTGACCCCGTAGAGACTTAATCTTTTAAGATTAAATAAAATCTTTAGAGGTTTTATTAAATGTCGGTCTTCTCTGGAATAGAGAAGGTGGTATAGTCCAAGCAATTAGCAATAATTGGAATTTTGCGTGAGACAGGTTGGTCTCTATCTGTTGCAGGCGTTGATATTTGAGGGAAGTCGGCCCTAGTAAGAAATTGCTACTCTCTGCAGTAATGCGGAGTGACAATTCAGCTAATAACGGTGAAGTCTTAACGTTTAATCATAGTAATTCGGTCTGAATTATGATTTACTTGAGGACCAAGGAATGTTAAGATAATACCGTGGGAAGTCGATCTAAAATTGATTTAGCTTATATTGCTGGTTTTCTTGAAGAAGAGCTTTATAAAATTTTAAATTTGACCCCGTAACGACTGATTCGCCGATGGGCGAAGATATAGGAATTCTAAAATTTCTATAATATGCTGACACCCTAATTCGTTAATTTAGCGAATGGGTGAAGATATAGTCTACACTTCTAGTGATAGGAGATAATGTGACGAGAGGACCGGGCTGAACAAACCTCTGGTCTACCGGCTTTGCCACCAGGTGAAGCGCCGGGTAGCTATGTTTGGCAGGGATAAGCGCTGAAAGCATATAAGCGCGAAGCCCATCCCAAGATTAGATATCAAGACTCGTGGAAGACTACCACGTTGATAGGCTTTAGGTGTAAGCGTAGTAATGCGTTTAGCCAAGAAGTACTAATAAGTCAGAATTTTAATTTTTTTCTTACGCTTCTTATTTATTCAGGATTCAATAAGTTGGAAAACAAAATTGCCCTTAATGATTTCTCGGTGAGGTTGAGTGTGGGACTTATCTGACGTTTCGCATTTCAAATTTGCCGGTGTTTAACTTAAACATGAACCACTCCTTTCCATTCCGAACAGGACAGTGAAATTGTTTAAGCTTGATGATACTTACTGCTTCGGCGGTTGGGAAAGTAAAGTACGCCGGCATAGTTTGGAAAGCGAAGCGAGTTCAGTGTAGCTGGACGAGCGTAGTCCCGCATTAAGCTTTGCTTTGGTGCGGGATAGGATTCGCCGGAATATCATTGGGGGCAATTTTATTTATGTGCCGCGTCTTCGAGATATTCCGTAAGAAATATAGACAGACCGCTTTTTTTATTTAGTTTTTTTACTATTCCATAGGATAGCATTATTAAAAACCTTTATTTTATTGGATTTTTTTGCAATTGACAAAATTGAGAAAGTATAATATATAATATAATAGCTGTTTTTACAAAAAGATGTTATTACATCTTAAAATAAACAGGAGGTTAAGATGAGCATATCAAAACTGATAGAAGTAGTAAAAGAAATAATAATAGAAGATGAGTTATTCGCAACACTTGTTTGCGCCTTTTTGGCATATTTTTTAGTATTGATTGTGATTGGGGTATTGGTTGCTTTGGGTATTTGGTATATTTTTGGTTTTTTTGGGTTGTACCTAAGACTTATAATAACAATAATTGCTGGCATAGTTGGCGCTTTTATGGCAGCAATTCTTCTTTTTAATTACGAAGAAGATTTTATGCTAAGTTAACAATTGCAGTCCATTCAAGGATAAAACTTTGAATGGACTATTTTTTTATGAAATTTTTGTATATCCGTTAGAGATAGGCAATTTTTAATTGTCGTCGGATTTCAATTCATTGAAATCCTATCTCTAACGGGATATAATTTAAATAATGTCTAAGAGTTTTGTTAAACAATTAATATACGGCGGGGGATTTCTTGGGATTGTTTTTTTGTTTTTATTGGCAGGTTATTTTATTTGGTTAAAGCCCGCGCCGACTTGTTTTGACAATAAACAAAATCAAAGCGAAATTGGCGTGGATTGTGGCGGACCGTGCGCGGCTTGCGAAATCAGGACTTTAACGCCGTTGCAAGCGTCCGCGTTGTCAAAATTTTCAATAAGCAATAAGGCGGCTATTGCCGCGCAAATTAGGAATTCCAATTCCACTTATGGCGCGGAGCGTTTTTCTTACGCGATTGATATTTACGGAAAAACCGGCTCTAAAATTAAAACCATTTCCGGCAATTCTTTTATTTACGCTTCGGAAATAAAATATGTTTTTGAGCCGACGGATATAAATTATTCGGATGTTAGTGAAATTAAGGTTTCTGTTTCTAATACTCAATGGAAGAAAAATGAGGAATTTTTGAAACCGAAAACGCAAATTAAAGAAAGAATCACTAATATCGGCGAATCTGGCAAGGGAGTGGAAATCAGCGGTTATATTGCCAACAGCAACGCTTATCCGTTGAGAAAAATGCGACTTATCGGCTTTTTATCAACCGAAAATAATATAAAAATCAGCGTTTCTAAGACTGAATTGGATAATCTGGCGGCGTTTGAAGAAAGATTTTTCAAAATAATTTTTCCGAAAGATATTTTTGTGTTGACGCCTGGTCAGCGCGAGGCTATTACTTTTACTTCTGCGGACCCAAATAGAACGGAAATATATGTTGAAGCGTTGCGCTAATGCAATTCAAATCTACGAATAACCTGCCTGCGATAGGCAGGCCTGCCTACGGCAGGCAGGCATCTGAATCTACAAATTTTACGAATATAATTTAATGGATAAATTTAACAAACCTTATAATTCGCAGGAAACAGAGGAGAAAATTTATAAGCTTTGGGAGCAAAGCGGATTTTTCAATCCCGACAATTTACCGCGGACAAACGCGGAAAAGAACGCGGACAAACGCGGAAAAAGTCCGCGTAAGTCAGCGTCAGGTCAGCGTAAGTCTGCGTTTTGTATTATATTGCCGCCACCGAACGTCACCGGCACATTGCATATGGGGCACGCTTTAAACGCAACTATTCAGGATATTTTAATTCGTAAAAAAAGGATGGAGGGTTATAAGGTGTTATGGATTCCGGGAACCGACCATGCCGGCATTGCCACTCAAAATGTTGTTGAAAAGCAGTTAAAAAAAGAAGGTGTCAGCAGGCATGATTTGGGCAGAGAAAAGTTTTTGGAAAAAGTTTGGGAGTGGAAAGAGAAATATGGCGGCATTATTTTGAATCAGCTTAAAAAAATCGGCGCTTCTTGTGATTGGTCGCGCACCGCTTTTACTATGGATGAAAATTATTCCAAAGCGGTTCAGGCGGCTTTTAAAAATTATTATGATAAGGGATGGATTTATCGCGGTGAACGTATTGTTAATTGGTGCCCAAGATGTGGAACAAGTTTATCTGATTTGGAATTAGAATATGTGGAAGAAAAAGGCAAACTTTGGCACATTCGTTATCCGTTTAAACCAACAACCAACAACAAACAACCAACAACTTTTATAACGGTGGCAACAACTCGGCCGGAAACAATGCTGGGCGATTCTGCCGTTGCGGTAAATCCAAAAGATGAAAGGTATGAAAATTTAATCGGGAAAGCCGTTATTTTACCGATTTCCGCCGGAGGCGGATCCGCCAAAGGCGGACAAAACAGGGAAATTCCGATAATAGCCGATGATTCGGTGGAAAAAGAATTTGGCACTGGAGCGGTAAAAGTAACGCCGGCTCATGATTTTACCGATGCGGAAATGGGCGAGCGTCATAATTTACCGAATTATAAAATTATTGATGAGCGCGGCAGGATGACAGAATTGGCCGGTGAAATTTGCAATGGTTTGAAAGTTTTGGAATGTCGGGAAAAAGTCATCGAAAAATTAAAAGAATTGGGGTTATTGGAAAAAGAAGAAGATTATACGCACAGCGTTGCCAAATGTTATCGTTGTAATGGCACGGTTGAGCCGCTCACTTCTTTGCAATGGTTTATGAGAATGGGTGAGTTGGCTAAGTTGGCGATTAAAGCGGTTGAATCAGGCAAGGTGAAATTTTATCCGCAAAGGTGGGAGAAAGTTTATTTAGATTGGTTAAGCAAGGTAAAAGATTGGTGTGTTTCTCGCCAGATTTGGTGGGGTCATAAAGTGCCGATAGAGGGAAGCAATGACGTTCTAGATACTTGGTTTTCATCCGCGCTTTGGCCGTTCGCTACATTGGGTTGGCCTAAGAAAACTAAAGACCTTCAAGAATTTTATCCAACGCAAGTGCTTTCTACGGCGCGCGATATTATTAATTTATGGGTGGCAAGAATGGTTTTTTCCGGTATGGAACTTATGGGTAAAGAGCCGTTTAGCGATGTGATTATTCATGCCACGATTTTAACCAAAGATGGCAAGAGGATGTCAAAATCGTTGGGGACGGGTATTGATCCGATGACTTTAATTGAGAAATATGGAGCTGATGCCACGCGTTTCGGTTTGATTTGGCAATCAATGGGCGGGCAAGATATTCATTGGGCTGAGGAGCATGTTATGGCAGGAAAAAAATTCGCTAATAAACTTTGGAACATCACCCGTTTTATTTTAAACAAAACGGTAAATTCCAAATTACAAATCTTAAATCCTAAACAAATTCAAAATCTAAATTTATTAAAAGAAGACGAAGTAATTTTAGAAAAACTTGAACAAATAAAAAAATCGGTGAGTAAAGACATTGACGAATATAATTTTGGTCAATCATTGCATACCCTTTATGATTTTATTTGGCATGAGCTTGCCGATAAATATATTGAATATTCAAAAGATAAAGACACTGATGAAGTAAAGCAGACGCTCTCTTATATTCTTATTCAAATTTTAAAACTTCTTCATCCCTTTATGCCGTTTATAACCGAGGAAATATGGCAAAATATTTTCAGCAATGAAAATAAACTCCGACGCGAAGTTGGAGCTCCGATTGAAAAGTCGGAAATGTTAATTATGGAACAATGGTAATTTTTTTAGCTTTTATATTTGGTTTTCTGCCTTCCTTTATTTGGTTGTTTTTTTTCTTAAAAGAAGATGACCATCCGGAGCCGAAAAATATGATTGCCAAAGTTTTCGTTTACGGATTTGTTATTGCCATGACGGCGGTAATTTTTCAGTATTTTTTCAAGGACATTCTTGGAATATTCAACATAGGCGAAAATAATTTTATTTCTTTTTTGGTTTTGGCGGGAGTGGAAGAAATCTTGAAATTTGTTGCCGTTTATTTGTCGGTTGCCAAAAGCAAATTTTTCGATGAGTCGATAGATGCGATGATTTATATGATTACCGCGGCGCTCGGTTTCGCGGCAATGGAAAATTTTTTTCTTGCTGCTGACAGTTTAATTAAAAACGGCGGTTTAAGCGGCGAAATTTTTACTATTTTAACGTTGCGTTTTGTAGGCGCCACCCTGTTGCATGCTTTAAGCTCGGGTATAGTCGGCTATTATTGGGCAAAAGTAATGGCTACGGGCCAAAGATTGGTTATGGGTTGTAGGTTGTTAGTTGTGGGTTTAATAACCGCTACCGCCTTGCATGCTGTTTTTAATTATTCTATAATAACATTAGACGGCGCGAAGATAGTCTTTTATCCGCTGTTGTTTTTAATAATTATCGCATTGTTTATTTTTAAAGACTTTGATAAGATAAAAATAACCAATCCCAATAATTCGAATTTATCCGAATCTGCAAATCTTACAAATCAAATTCGCTAAGATTTGGGGCATTCGGATGTATTTGTAGATTTGGATTGTGTAAGCGAAGCGTATGAATGACAAAGATTTTTTTTCAAAATTAGCCGGTGTTGGGCCGGATGGAAAATTCACTAGTTATAAAAGCAATGGGAATGGAAAAAATGGAAATGGTCAAAATAGTAATAATAAAGTCGAAACTAACTCAATCAATAAAACTATGGCCGATAATTTAGAAGAAAAAAATGAAGCCGTTGATGAGGAAGAGGGTCAGTTGGCGGTTGATGTTTATGCGACTCTATCGGCTTTTGTTATTGAATCAGCTATTGCGGGAGTGAAAGGCGACGATATAGATGTTGCCATTACTATTGATTCCGTAACAATTAGGGGCAAGAGGACAAAAGAAGAAAAAGACGCGGAAAAAGAATATCTTTACCAGGAGTGTTTTTGGGGCAGATTTGGCAGAACCATTATTTTGCCTTCGGAAATTGACTCTGACCGCGCTACCGCTTCTTTTAAGAACGGAGTTTTAAGAGTGGTGCTTCCAAAAATTCTTCGCGATAAGCCGAGAAAATTAAGAGTGCGCTCTGATCAGTAATTTGGTTTTTTATACTTCTTCAAAAAATCAAACTCAAAAAATTTCTGCTTTACTGGCGGGTGAAATTTTAAAACAAAAAAGGCCATTCTTTCAAAATCAAGCGCTGATTTTATTATTAAGCGGCGATTTAGGCGCCGGTAAAACGACTTTTACGCAAGGATTTATGAAGGGAGCGGGAATTAAGAAAAAAATCACAAGTCCAACTTTTGTGATAATGAAAAAATTCAAAATTCAAAATCCTAAAACCCAAACAAATTCAAAATTAAAAATTTTAAATTATAAAAACATTTATCATATTGATTGTTATCGTTTTCATAAATTAGATAAATTTTTTAGTACGAGCATTAAAGAAGTTTTTCACAATCCGCAAAACATTGTTTTAATAGAGTGGCCGGAAAGAATAAAACGTTTATTGCCCAAAGACGTCATTATGATAAAATTAAAATACGGCAAAAAGGATAATGAAAGAATTATAACAATATGACCCGCAACCTTTTCAATCTTCCAATCTTCCAATCTTGCAATAAATTTAAGGGTTTCACTCTCCCGGAACTCCTTATTGCCAATAGCCATAATAGTGATATTTGATATTTTTATGTTTAATATCAAAAACTAAATTTAGAAAATTTAATAATTTTTACAATTGTAATTTTCTTTTTTTGTGATATTATTATTAGAACCCCTAGCGGGGAATTTTAAAATATGGCTAAAAAGGTTCAGGAAAAAAAGAATAATAATGGAGCGGCTAATGGATATGCCGCTAAGGATATTTATGTTTTGGAAGGTTTGGAGCCGGTGAGAAAAAGACCGGGAATGTATATTGGCTCTACCGGAACTGACGGTTTGCATCATTTAATTTGGGAAGTGGTGGATAATTCTTTAGACGAAGCCATGGTTGGTTTTGCCAAGAATATCCGCGTTGAGCTTTTGGAAAATAACCGCGCGGCAGTGGCGGATGACGGCCGCGGTATTCCGGTTGATATTCATTCGCAGACTAAAAAATCCGCTTTGGAAACGGTAATGTGCACTTTGCACGCGGGCGGAAAATTCGGCGGCGAATCTTACAAAGTTTCCGGCGGTTTGCATGGTGTCGGCGTTTCGGTTGTTAACGCTTTATCAAAATGGGTGAAAGTGGAAGTTTGCAAAGACGGCGGTTTGTACGCGCAGGAATACGAAAGAGGCAAGCCGAAATACAATGTCAAAAAAATCGGCAAATGCGAAAAAAACGGCACCAAAGTTATTTTTGAGCCGGATGCCGAAATTTTTAAAGAAGGAACTAAATTTGACAGAAAAAAAATCGTTGACCATCTTCGCCAGCAAGCGTTTTTAACCAA
>Ga0172369_10010236_pt1 | contig 10233 bp, 11 predicted proteins | sample LakKiv25m_FD_114539 | JGI IMG/M metagenome (GOLD analysis project Ga0172369, IMG submission 114539) | Freshwater microbial communities from Kabuno Bay, South-Kivu, Congo - kab_022012_11.25m | ecosystem: Environmental > Aquatic > Freshwater > Lake | place: Democratic Republic of the Congo...
AAAGCGCAACTATATATATGCCGCGACTGTGGCCGCACTTTCACGCCCTCCTGGACCAAAGGCCGTCAGCACGGTTGGGGCGTGGTTTTGGAGGCGTTGAGTTATTATAATCTTGGTTTTTCGCTGGTCCAGGTGAGCCAAATATTGAAGGAAAAATTTCAGGCCGAGGTTCAGCCGTCAACCATAGGCGATTGGGTCGAAAAAAATAAAGAATTATGTTCCTATCATCGGATGCGTTCATTCGCCGTAAAGCATTTTTCGCCCTACGAAGTTGTCGAGACCTGCACTTTGGCGCACCGGCAATTGTATCGTTTCCGCTATCATCACGCCAAAACTAAATATATTTTGGAGGACGATTTCAAGCATTATAAATTCCGGCCGCTCAAGGAATTTTTGGATAATGTTTGCACGGAGACACCCCATCAATATTTTCAAACTGGTGCCAGAATGTCGGAAATTGGGACAAATAAAGCAACGTCGGCCGGGAATGATACCAAAGGTGATGGCAACGTCGGCATCGGGACGATTAAGTTTTCAAAAACCGAAATGATTGTCCGCGCCAAAGAAAATTACGCCACAAAGCTGACGGAATTGGTTTTTCGGGGCGTGAGCGAAAATAAAGCGCGCCATGAGGCTTTGCAGAGATTTTTAATCGCTAATGATACGGTTACGGTGGCGACGGAAGTGCCGGTCTACATTAAGAGAGAGGATTTAGCGCATATGCAGACGCAGTTGGGGTTTAAACTATATCGTCCCGCTGCCGAAGTTGTCAACGCGTTGAGTGCAGGGGACAAAGTTCCTTCGGGGCCTGCGGCCAAAAGGCCGGCACAACGTCGGGAGCGGGACGCTGAACTTCGGCCAATATCGGAAGACGAATTGCCGAAGTTAATCACCGGCCACATCGATTTTTTGCAAATCCGCAACGGCTCTGTACATATCATGGATTATAAAGGCGAAGGCGCGGCCAAAGTCCGGCCGATCGAACAGTTAACGCTGTATGCTTTGGCATTATCCCGTTTAACCGGTTTAAGACTTTATTATTTCAAATGCGCCTGGTTTGACGAAAAAGATTATTTTGAATTTTTCCCTCTGCACGCGGTCTACAAGCCCGGTCGCGGACGCAAAAAAATCTATACTAAAGAGGGGACATATAATATGAATGAACGAATGGACAAAATAGAAACTTTAAAACCGATAAACGAGCGCAAAAAATTTAAGCCCGGAAAGCCGAATTTTTGACGTCCCGCTGCCGAACGTCCCAATTCCGAAGTTGCCATCGCTTTTGGCAGGCGTCCCTGCCGAGATTGAATACAAATCCCTCTGGGACGCGCCACCAAAAGGCAGGACAACGTTGGCAGCGAAACGGCAATTTCGGAATTGGAGCGAAAAACTTATGCCATACAATAATAACTTTCATAATCAAACGCAAGGTACGCGTCCTCAATGGAGAGGCAATTTCGGTAGCGGAACGAAAAAGCCAGTCAAAACTTTTCAAGATTTGGAGGTTTATCAGCAAGCGCTGGCGGCGAATGTTTTTGTGGTTAATTTTATCGTCCCGATGCCGAAGTTGCCAGCCGTTGAGAATAAGTCCCCTAGGGGACGGGGGACTGTCGCCAAAAGGCCGGACAATATCGGAAGCGGGACGCTCGGGATTGGAACGATAATAATGGAAACTTTGGCTAATTGTGCCTGTTTAATTCCGCATCAAATCGCCGAAGCTCATTCTTTCCGTTTTGGTGTGCAAAAGGAATGTTTGATTCTGCTGGAGAGAGTTATGCTAAACTGTAATAAGATGGTGGTTTATCTTGATCAGGCGCGAGATGTTTGCCAGACGGGAATCGAAGTGGAAAAATTTGAAGAACTGCAGAAAAAATACTTGTTTATCCGGCGGAAAGTCTTGAACCTTCAGCGGTCATGGCAGAAATATATGAATATGCCTAAAGAAGAAAAAATAATGGGAAACACAAGATTTTAAAGGTTTATAAAAATAAGGCCAAGCCCGATGCCGTCGGAAACCCCGGTGGCTTCGGAAGTGCCGAGCCCGAGTGAAACACCAGTAGAATAATAAAATGACAAATGACTAATTTCCAATGACAAATCAAGCTCAAAATAAAAATGCCAAAAACAAATACGACCTTGCCGAGCGCACCTCTAAATTTGGAGTAGAAATTATAGTTTTTGCTAAAGGAATAAAGGAAACAAATATAAATCGCTCAATAATTAATCAATTAATCAGAGCCGCCACTAGCATTGGGGCCAATTATATGGAAGCGGACTGTGGAGAATCAAAAAAAGATTTTATTCATAAAATAGGCATTTGTAAAAAAGAAGCGAAAGAAACAACATATTGGCTGCATATGTTAGCTACCGCTGAAGCAGATAGGGCCGAAAGATGCCGCAAGCTTTGGCAAGAAGCCCACGAATTAACCTTAATTTTTTCATCTATCGCTAAAAGAAAATATTAATTTAAAATTTGTCATTGGTCATTGATTTGTCATTTGCCATTGGAAATTTGTCATTAAGTTCATCATTGGTCATTTTATTACGAGAAAATGTCGAGCAAACAATTAAAAAAATTAATACTTAGGAAGCTAATAGAAATCTTAAAGTGGTGCACAGCCACTCGTTTTCGTCGTGTGGTCTCTTCGCTGACAATTGTTGCGCTAGTCGCCGGGCCAATTTCCTATATTGTTTTTAAGCCAAAGCCGACTTCCGCCGCCTGGTGGAACGACTTGTGGCAATACCGAAAACCGATTGCCATGACTAACTCTTCTGGTTCTAATCTAACTGACTTTCAGGTTAAAGCTCTATCCGGAGTTAATTTATCCGCTGATATTTCCGCCGGCAAGATCAAATCTGACCTCGGCGATCTAAGATTCACCGATATTAATGGTGAAACCCTGCCTTATTGGGTTGAAGATTCGACGACCAGCTCCGTTGATGCTTGGGTAAGAATGTCATCGGTTCCAACAAGCGGCGCTACTATATATATGTACTATGGGAATCCAATCTTGCGAAGTCCGACTTCGCAAGATTCATCGAGCGGTCTCATTATTACAAAATTATGCAAAGAGAAAAACCCATAAGCAATGAAATTTATCACGTTTATAATAGGGGAGTAGAGAAAAGGAATATCTTCTTAGCCGAAAAGGATTATTTGCGTTTTTTGCATGATCTATATGAATTTAACGATACTGCTCCAGCGATCTATTTTCATAAAAAACCTCAATCATTTAAATCTTGCGAAGTCGGACTTCGCAAGGTGGCTAAAGCCCGAGAGCCATTGGTAGAAATTTATTCTTTTGTATTAATGCCAAATCATTTTCATTTGATGCTAAGACAAATAAAAGAAAACGGCATAACTGAGTTTATGAGGAAAATTGGCACTGGTTATACAAATTATTTTAATTTAACGCAGGCAAGGGTCGGCTCTCTTTTTCAGGGGAAATATAAATCAATCCGCCTTGATAATCACGCTCATTTTATTCACTTGCCTTTCTATATCCATTCAAATCCGATTTCTTTAAAATTTTCAGACTGGCAAGAAGAGGGGGTGGATTCTAATGCGGCGGTAAAGTTTTTAGACAGTTACAGATGGTCAAGTTTCTGTGATTATACTGGTAAGAAAAACTTTCCATCAATAATAAATAAAGAATTTTTGTCGGGGATAGCGGGAAAGCCAGATAAATTTAAGAAAGAATTTGAAAAATGGCTAAGAGATTTTAGCAAGCAAAGAGCAAAAATAACTCCTTATTTATTAGAAAAATAATTTCGGAATCTTGCGAAGTCCGACTTCGCAAGATTGGAGCCAGTTGGCGGAGAAAGGATTATTCGTTGTGGATAATAAGATGTTTGTTTTTATGTTACAATTTTAATATATGTTAAAGTGGCTTTTTGAAAAAAAAGGCGGACCGGTTTTAGGGATTGATCTGGGATCGTCTTCGATAAAGATCGTCGAGCTGACGAAAGAAGACGAACGAATATCCTTAACTAACTACGCGATTGCCCAAACGAAGGAAGAAGCGGTTTTTAATATTGGCGAGCTTAAGGACGAGGAAATCGCCAGTATTTTAGTTGATTTAATAAATCGAGCTAAAATTTTTAGCCGCCGGGCCAGCATTTCTTTATCGGTGGAAAAAACTTTTTCAACGGTCATTACTTTGCCGGCGATGCCCGAGAAGGAATTAGGAGCGGCCGTGCCGTATGAAGCGCAAAAATACGTTCCTTTACCGCTAGATGAAGTAGTTTTGGATTGGAATATTATCTCGGTCGGCAACAGCAAAGCACCGGAAATTGCCGCCAAGGGGGCGACCGACTCGGTTTCTCCGGCCGGAGGCGTTAACGGTTCATCCGGCGAAGGAATTTCCACTATCCAAGTATTATTATTGGCCGTGCCGAAAGAAATTATTAATCGCTTAACTAAGATTGCTGCTTTGGCCAAGCTCGAACTGATGGCGCTGGAACAGGAAGCTTTTAGTTTAACGCGAGCGCTGATCGGCAACGACAAGAGCGCTTACGTGGTGGTGGACTTGGGGCGTCGGAGCACGGATTTAATCGTGGCGGATCAGGGCTTTATCAAGATGAGCCACAATTTGGACTCGGTGAGCAAGGAAATTATTTTAATGGAGCTTGACCGAATTGTTAATCTTTTTCAAATGCGTTATAATAAAAAGGTGGGACAATGTTTACTGGCCGGCGGCCGGGCGAACGAAAAAGAATTACTGGAATTTTTAAGTACGAAATTAAAAGTGCCGGTCAAGGTGGGGGATCCTTTCGCGCGCGTGGGCCACGACCAAAAGACTAACGATTTTTTGAAAGAGCTGGGGCCGCAGTTTTCGGTAGCCGTCGGACTGGCAATGAGAGAAAATTAATATTTTTTAAATTTATAACTATCATTTTTCATTAATTACTATGGATCTATTTCCAAAAGATTATAAAAAAAATGATGCCGTGACGGTTCCGCCGACAGGGGACAAGCCTTCTTTGGCTTCGGTTCTGAACAAGGCCAAAGAAAAGCTATCTTCTTTTAAGCAGAGTAGCAGCGAATTGTCTTTGGCGCCAAAAGCCAAAGGAACTCTTTTGCGACTGGGCGTGATCGTAAGCGGCGGAGCTTTGATTTTATCCTTGTTACTTTGGGGAAGTTTAGTGATTTATAAAAATGTACTGACTGGCCAGATAAATGATTTAAAGAAAAAACAATCGGAAGTGTTTAATGAAAAAGATAAAGAAATTGCGGCTAAAATTGTTGAGCTGGAAAAAGGTTCGGTGCTAGTCCAGGGTTTGCTCAAGACCCATCTTTATGCCTCCGGCGCTTTTGATAAATTAGCTGAAACAACAATCCCGCGCGTTCAATGGCAGTCGTTTGACCTGGGCGTGGCGGATCGTATTATTAATCTTAAGGGATTTTCAGCTGATTATGCGACTTTAGCCAAGCAGATATTGGCGCTGGACGAAGGCGGTTTTACTAACGTGAAAATTGGCAATATCTCGCTGGATAAAAGCGGCGGGGTTGGTTTTAGCGCTACTTTTAATTTTGATTCCAAAATTTTACAAAAACAATGAACAAGCCAATTTTAATTATTGTAATTTTTATTGCCTTAACAGGTTTGGTCTCTTGGCAGTATTTTATGCCGGTCTTTGACAAAGTGTCCGGGTTAAGAGAAGACCTGGCAACTTGGCAAGGAAAATTGGACGAAACGCAAGCCTTGAGCAAAAAATTGGAAACGTTAAAGAAAAAATATAATTCGATGCCAGAGGAAGTAGAAAGGGTTGCCCAGGCCATACCGGCAAAAGATGACATTCCCGGTCTTTTAGTTCAGCTGGAACAACTGGCTTCGCAAAACGGCTTAATTTTAAATACGGTATCCTTTACTTTACCAGAAACTAAAAAATCAAAAAAAGCGCAACAAATAGTCAATGAAGACGGCGAAGCAATCAGCACCGCTTCCGGAACTGGCAGCACCGGAGCCCAAAAAACTTCCTTGCCGGCCGGCGTCAAAACCTTGGCCGTGGACATGTCTTTAACCGGCACCCAAAGTTCTTTTAAGACCTTTTTACTGGCGGTTGAAGAAAACCTAAGAATTATGGATGTATCAAGCATCGGCTTTAGCGCCAAAGGTTCTTCTGACTCAACCGGCGGTTCTTCGGGTAACTCTGGCGAAGACTTTAAAGTTTCTTTAAATACTTATTTTAGAAATTAACCAATATGGCGATAATTCCCAGTGAAGTCGGAAAAAATATTTCAATTGATACGCCACAAAAACAGAAAGCCAAAAAGCTGACAATGGTTTTAGTTGCGGTCGCTATTTTAATGGCTTTGATTATTTACTTTGGATTTTTCAGCGGTTCAAATACTTCCTCGGTGGACCCTACCAGCACAATGCCGTCTGGCGCTGGCGCTTTGCCGGGCATGGCGGGTGCCGGACAAATAAGCGCCGGCGCAATGGAACAGATAAATCAGAGCAACAAAATTTTTGAAGACTTAAGCAAGGCGACTTTAGACGGCCCGATCTTTAAAGATAAGAGATTTCAGGCTTTGGTTTTAAGCGACCGATTGCCGGTGGTTATCGGTGAAAAGGGAAGACAAAATCCGTTTGCTCCATTCTAAATCATTTAAACATTTAAGCATTTAAATATAAGATGCTTTTTGAGGTGCGATGTTTGAATGTTAAAATGTTAAAATGTCTAATGTTTCTGTTGAAATTCAAGCGGCCAAAGAGCGCGCCAAAGAGCTGAACGTTCCTTTGGCTGATTTGGCTGGCAAAACTGTTTCGCCCAATATCCTGCGGGAAATAACCGAAGAAGCCGCAACTTTTTATCAATTTATTCCACTGGAAAAAAATGGCGACGTGCTAGACATCGGGATGATCAGTCCCGATGATTTAAAGTCCCAGGAAGCGCTGCGTTTCATCGCTCAAAACAAAAGATTCAAGCCAAGGATTTTTTTAATTACCGAAACAGATTTTAAAAATGTTTTAAAACAGTATCGTACTTTAAAAGAAGAAGTGGGGACGGCGTTGATGGAACTGGAAAAAGAGCTGACAACGCGTGACGGATCGGAAGATAGACGAGAGAGCGGAACCGAATCGGCGCTAGAGCGGGTTATGGCCGAAGCTCCGATCACCAAGATCGTGGCGGTTATTTTGCGCCACGCCAACGAAGGCCGAGCCAGCGATATTCACATTGAACCGGGAGAAGAAAGGCTCAAAATCCGTTTTCGCGTGGACGGCATTATGTATACGAGCTTGATTTTGCCCCGGGCGATTCAGCCAGCCGTTGTTTCGCGAATTAAAATTTTATCTTCTTTGAAAATTGACGAATCGCGCGTGCCGCAAGACGGCCGATTCCATTCGATTGTTGACGGCCGGAAGATTGACTTTCGTGTTTCTACCTTCCCGACGTCTTTTGGCGAAAAAGTGGTGTTGCGGTTGCTGGATCCGTCGCTGGGAGTTAAAAAATTTGACCAACTGGGCCTTGATGGCCGTAATTTGCGGGTGGTGGAGGCAGCATTGGACAGGCCGTTTGGCATGATTTTGATTTCCGGGCCGACCGGTTCGGGTAAAAGCACAACGCTTTACTCCATTTTAAAGAGCTTGGATTCAGAGGAAACCAATATTGTTTCGTTGGAAGACCCGGTAGAATATTTGGTGGAAGGAGTCAGTCAATCGCAGATAAAGCCGGAGATTAATTACACTTTTGCCTCCGGCCTTCGTTCGATTTTGCGCCAAGATCCGGATATTATTATGGTCGGCGAAATTCGAGATTCAGAAACGGCGGAATTGGCGACGCACGCCGCTTTAACCGGCCACATTGTTTTATCAACGATCCATACCAATAACGCGATCGGCGTAATTCCCCGGTTGGTTGACATGGGCGTGCAGAATTTTTTAATCCCGTCTTCGCTTTGCGTGGCGATGTCGCAGCGTCTGGCCAGGCGCTTGTGTACGGAGTGCAAAAAACCAGTTGAGCCGGCACCAAAGATAAAAGAAATATTAAAAAAAGAAATCGACGCTCTGCCGCCAGAAACCAAAAAGGAATTAGCCGAAATTAATTTTAACGATTTTAAAGTTTGGCAGGCCCCCGGATGCAAATTCTGCGCGCAAAAAGGAACAAAAGACCGGATCGCTATTATTGAGTCTTTGGCAATGACGCCGCAACTGGAAAAAATTATTGTCGAGGGCGGAGCCGAAAGCAAGATCAGGGAGGAGGCGGAGCGGCAAGGTATGCTGACTATGCGCCAAGACGGTTTATTGAAAGTTTTACGAGGCTTAATTTCCTTTGAGGAATTGGTCAGTGTGGTAGAAACGGAGCAAATAAGTTAAAATGTTTATATATTAAGACGAAGGCTAATTTTTTTAATATAACTAGCGTTATGAAAAAAAATAAGAGAGTAGCAGGCTTTACTCTAATTGAACTTTTAGTGGTCATTGCCATTATTGGTGTTTTGGCGACAATCGTGATGGTCTCGGTTAATGATTTGCGGGCGCGGGCACGAGATGACCGGCGCGTATCCGACATGAAAGCAATCCGCGACGCGCTGGCGATGTATCAGGTTCAGCATATGACCTATCCTTCTTTACCGACGGAGACGGTCATTACCGGTTCGGACGCTCTTTCAACGGAATTGCTGAGTGAAAAAGAATTGACGGTTATGCCGCTTGATCCGTTAAATGCTAGTGGCTTTCTCTATTCTTATCAATCGCTAAGCGAGGATTCAAACTATGTTTTAAAATTTTGCCTGGAAACGGATTCTTTAAGAAATTATACGAAGGGTTGCGGCAATCAAGTCGGGCCGTAAATTAGAATTGAAAAATTAAAAGTCAAAAATTAAAATGACAATGTAAAATGTTAAAATGAATTCCGCCGGAAGCGGAATACCAAAATTTTACATTTTGATTTTTACATTTTAATTTAATCATTATGCCAGAACAGAAAAAAATTCTTTTAGTGGAGGACGATAAGTTTTTATCGGAGATGTATTCGACCAAATTAACCGAAAGCGGTTTTGACGTGGAGACAGCCTTTGATGGGGAAGAGGGCTTAAAAAAGGCCAACGAATTCAGGCCGGACCTCATTTTATTAGATATCGTTTTGCCGAAAAAAGATGGCTTTGAGGTGCTGAAATCTTTAAAAGCAAACGAAGAGTTAAGCAAAATATTGATAATTGCTTTAACTAATTTAGGTCAGAAAGAAGAAGTGCAGAAAGGCTTTGATTTGGGAGCGAATGATTACATTATTAAAGCGCATTTTACCCCGACCGAAGTTGTTGCGAAGATAAAAAAATTATTGGGACTTTAAGCAATCATGTAAATATTTTAACATTAGCTCAGAGGCGATATCTTTGCTTAAATGTTTAAATGCTTATATGTTAATATGATTATTTTTTATGCCAGAACAGAATTATAAAGAAGAAATAAACAATCTTTTATCCGAAGTTATAAAAAGAGACGCGACCGATTTGCATTTGTCGGTTGGCCGGCCGCCAATTTTAAGAATTGACGGCAGTTTAGTCAATTTAGAGAATTGGCCGGCGCTGGATGTTGAACACGCCAAGAATTTAGTTTTAAGCCTAATCAATAAAGACCAAGAAGAAAAACTTTTAGCTAATCGGGATGTTGATCTGTCTGTTACTTTTGAGGACAAGGCGCGTTTTCGGGTAAGTATTTATCAAGAAAGTAATAACTTAGCGGCAGCGTTGCGTTTTATTCCTTCACGTGTTCGGACAATTGAAGACCTATCTTTGCCGCCGGTCTTGCATAAATTTACCCAGGCTTCGCAAGGGTTTTTTTTGGTGGTAGGCCCGTCTGGCCACGGTAAATCAACCGCGCTGGCAGCGATGATCGACGAAATTAATCACTCCCGTCAAGATCATATTATTACGATCGAGGATCCGATCGAATACGTTTTCTTGCAAGATAAATGCATTATTGACCAGCGGGAAGTGGGTGTGGACGTCGGCGATTTTCATCGTGGACTTAGGGCGATGTTCCGGCAAGACGCGGATGTTTGTATGATCGGTGAAATGCGTGATCCGGAAACCATTTCGGCGGCCATGACCGCGGCGGAAACCGGTCACTTGATCTTTTCAACTTTGCATACCAATACGGCGGCGCAAACCATTGACCGCATCATTGATACTTTTCCGCCTCATCAGCAAGGACAGATCAAAATGCAGTTGGCGGCCACGCTGCTTGGCGTTCTCTCAAGGCGTTTAATTCCAGCGGTTAACGGCGG
>Ga0172369_10010237_pt1 | contig 10231 bp, 9 predicted proteins | sample LakKiv25m_FD_114539 | JGI IMG/M metagenome (GOLD analysis project Ga0172369, IMG submission 114539) | Freshwater microbial communities from Kabuno Bay, South-Kivu, Congo - kab_022012_11.25m | ecosystem: Environmental > Aquatic > Freshwater > Lake | place: Democratic Republic of the Congo...
CGTGTGTGGCGACAGCCAATCTGAAACTTTTTTTGAAAGAACTGATGGCTCCGGTATTACTAAATTAAAGAAAGGAAAAAATAAAAGATTATGTATGTTGTAAAAAGATCCGACCAAAATCCATTTTTAATTCCGAACCGGGATCATTATTGGGAAGAATTTGCTACTTTCAATTTGAGTCCCATAAAAAAAGGTAAGACTATGTATGGTCTTTATCGTGCTATTTCAGCGTATGATGCTATTCGAAACCCGCATCAAATTTCAGAGATTGGAGTTGGCAAAAGTACTGATGGAATTCATTTTAAAAATAGAATTCAATTTATCACGCCAACCGAAGAATGGGATCAGTTTGGATGTGAAGACCCAAGGGTGACTTATTTTGAGGGTAAATATTATACTTTTTATACTGCTATTTCAAAGTATCCTTTAGGCCCAGAAGGGATAAAAGTGGCGGTGGCCATTTCGAAAAATTTGGAGAAAGTAGATGAAAAACATTTTGTTACTCCATTTAATGCTAAGGCTATGGCTCTTTTCCCGGAAAGGATTAATGGGAAAATCACAGTAATTTTTTCAGCTCATACTGATTCTCCTCCAGCAAAAACAGTAATTGCTCAAGTAGAAAAAATAGAGGAACTTTGGTCTCAAGATTTTTGGAATAAATGGGAGGAAAAAATCGATGATTGTGTTATTGATCCAAGGCGGGGGGAATATGATCATATTGAAGTAGGAGCCACCCCAATTAAAACAAAATATGGTTGGCTCTTTATTTATTCTCATATTCAGAATTATTTTAAAAATCCAAACGGAGGAGATAGAATTTTTGGAATTGAGGCTCTACTTCTTGATTTAAATGACCCAAAGAAGATTATCGGTAGGACTTCCGGGCCACTATTGGTTCCGGAAGAATCTTATGAATTATCGGGACATGTTTCGAATGTTATTTTTCCAAGTGGGGCAATTTTAGAAAAAGAAAAATTAACTATTTATTATGGAGCGGCCGATACGACTGTTTGCTCGGCCCATGTAAATCTAAATGATTTGATTTTTTCAATGCATCCAGATTATTCTGAACGGTGGCATTTTAAAAGATCTCTAAAGAACCCGATTTTACTTCTCAACAAGGAACATAATTGGGAATCTAAAGCGGTTTTTAATCCAGCGGCGATTTCGCTTGGTGGTAAAATTCATATTTTGTATCGAGCTCTGTCGGAGCACAACACTTCTTGTTTCGGATATGCCTCTACCAAAAACGGAATTGATATAGTGGAACGTTTGGCGGATCAGGTTTATACTCCAAGAGAAGAATTTGAAAAGAAAAAAATTGACAATGCCAATTCTGGTTGTGAAGATCCGAGGTTAACTAAAATCGGAAAGAATATTTATGTATGCTATACCGCTTTTGATGGGATCGGTCCACCCCGAGTTGCTATTTCTTCTATCTCGGAAAAAGACTTTTTGGCTCATAATTGGAAATGGGAAAAGCCATTTTTAATTACTCCGGCAGGATTTGATGATAAAGATACTTGTCTTTTCCCTGAAAAATTAAAAGATGGGTATTTCATCCTTCATAGGGTTGGAAATGAAATTTGTGGCGATTATTTTAAAACCCTTGATTTTAAAAATGAGCAAGTAAAAAAATGTATCAGAATAATTGGGCCCAGGGAAAATTCTTGGGATAGTGCCAAAGTAGGAATCACTGCTCCTCCTTTAAAAACCAAATATGGGTGGCTGCTGCTCTATCATGGAGTTTCTAAGAGTCATTCTACTTATCGTGTAGGAGCTCTGCTTTTAGATTTAAAAGATCCGGCAATAGTGCTTGCTCGTTCGACCGACCCTATTTTTGAGCCGAGGGAAGATTATGAAAAGATTGGAGTTATAAACAACGTAGTTTTTCCTTGTGGAATGGTACTGAAAGATAAATTGCTATATATTTACTATGGGGGAGCGGATACTGTGGTGGGAGTAGCTACTATGGAGCTCGACATCATTATTAAAGCTCTTTTGCATGGAATGAAATATTAATTATTAATAATTGTAATAAAAAATATATGCAAATAAATTTACAGTCAAAAAATTTAGAAATTACAGAAGCAATTCGTGATTATGTCGAAAAGAGGGTTACTAATCTTGGAAAAGTGTTATCTCAAATAGAACAAGGTGGGGGAGAGGTGCGGGCATTGTTTGATATTTCCAGAAATACTAAACACAAAGAAGGAGAAGTCTTTCATGCTGATTGCTTGGTAAATGTAGAGGGCAAAGAATTTTATGCCAGTTCTGATAAGGAAGATTTATACGAGGCGATTGATGATATTAAAGAGAGTCTTTTTAATGAAATTGGCAAAAACAAAGACAAAAAACAAACTCTTTTCAAAAGAGGTGCGACGAGTGTCAAAAAAATGATGAAGGGTTTATCAAAGCGAAATCCTTTTACTTCTAAATATTAATTTTTGTAATCCATTTCTTTTCCACCTTCTGGAATTATTTTTAGAATTTTGAATTCTGTGTTTTCGAGTTTGGCTTCTGTGACAATAATCCTTTTTTCACCCTTAAAAAAGAAAGTACGGGGCCAAGTGGCATAGGCTCTAAATTTGTTGTAGTTTATAATTCCATTGTCGTTAAAATCGATAAGTCCAGCTTCTTTTTTAATTTTTTTACAATAAGTAGCTTCGGTTTCATTTTGAGGAGTTGGTGTTATTTTATTGTCTATAAAATCAGGTAAAGTCTTTACCAAAAGTTCTCCACCTATTTTTATAAGTCGCTTGCGCAACTCTCCTGCTTTTTCATCTGGTGATATTTTAACTTTTTCTTGCGCAACGATAGGTCCGGAATCCATCTTAAATTCCATTTTTTGAATTGTAATTCCGGTTTCTTCATCGCCAGCCAGTATCGCTGATTCGACAGGTGAAGCCCCACGATATTTGGGAAGTAAAGAATAATGAATATTCAAAGAGCCAAATTTTGGTAAATTTAATAATTCTTCAGGCATTATTCTTCCATAGGCTACGACGATCAATAAGTCAGGACAGCTATTATTTTTCTCAACACGCAAATCTTCTACTCCAGATTTGCTATGTCCGGCGCCGTCGCGCCTTCCAATGTTTCGAAAAACAATATCTGATCCTTCCTTTAAGTTTTCTGGTTGAATATATGGAATATTATTTTCAATGGCCCAAATTTTTACTGGAGGGGGAGTAACGATCATTTTTCGCCCTTGTGGCCTATCAGGTGCAGTTACAACAAGCTCTGGCAAATAACCATTTTCTTTCAAAATTTCCAAAGTGTCTCTAGCCACATCGGGTGTACCCCAAAACACAAATTTTAAGTCTTTATTTTCCATGGTTATTTTCTCATATCTGGTATGATATACTGAATATTGTAGCATAAAAAATGTGATAGATTATAATTTATTTTTAAAATATGACTTTAGAAAAAACAGGATTGACTAGTGTTGAAGCAAAAGAAAAACTTGCTAAATATGGTTTTAATGAAATCAAAGACATTTCAAAAAACACTCCTTTCAAAATTCTTTTACGACAAGTAAAAAGTAATTTTATTGTTTATTTACTTTTTGTGGCAACGATAATTTCTTTTCTCGTTGGCAAGGAAATTACTGCATATACGATTTTGGCAATCATTTTCATGGTAATAATTGTTGGATTTATCCAAGAATATCGATCTGAAAAAGCTATCGGTGCTTTAAAGGGGATGCTCACTCCTACCTCGACAGTAATCCGAGACGGGAAAGAACAAGAAGTTTTTTCTGTAAATCTGGTCCCTGGTGATATTTTAATTTTAAGAAATGGTGAGAAAATTCCAGCGGACTGTATTTTATTGAAAGAAAAGGAATTACAAATCAACGAATCTGTTTTGACGGGAGAGTCAAAAGAAGTAAGAAAAAAGATCGGTACCGAAGAAACATATTCTGATGAAAATCTAATTTTCATGGGAACTTATATTGTTAATGGAAAATGTGTTGCTAAGATTTTGCATACTGGAATGAATACTCGATTTGGGAAAATAGCAGGGCTAATTTCAACTACGGAAAAAGAATTACCTCTTCAAAAAAAGATAAACAGCATTGCGAAATATATGGCTATTTTGGCAATAGTAGTTTCAGTTTTGACCGGTGCTGTGATGTTATTTAGGAGTAGTGTCATTGATATGGAAGTTATAATTAATGTTTTAATTTTAGTAATTGCATTATCAGTGTCTGCTTTCCCTGAAGGATTGCCGGTAGTCTTGATAACTACTTTATCATCGGGTGTCTATCGAATGGCAAAATTAAATGCGATTGTAAATAGAATCTCAATAATTGAGACTCTAGGGGAGACGACAGTAATATGTTCGGATAAAACAGGAACGATAACAAAAGGAGAAATGACGGTGAAAAAGATATTTACTGGAGAAAGTTTTTTTAATGTATCAGGAGTTGGCTTTGAAGCAAAAGGAGATTTCTTTTATGAAAATAAGAAAATAGATATTAAGAAAGAATATTTTTTTAGTACATTATTTTATAATCTTGTTTTGTGTAATGACGCTCGAATAGAAAAAACTGGTGATTTAGAAAATGAATTTAAAACAACTGGGTCAGCGACTGAATCGGCTCTTTTGGTTTTAGCACAAAAAGCGGGAATTTCTAAGGAGGATTTAATATTTGAGAGACTTGAAGAAATACCTTTTAATTCCGAAAGAAAGATGATGTCTGTCTTGTGTGAAATGGAAAAAGAAAAAATTGTTTATTCCAAAGGAGCTTTAGAATATTTAATAAAACATTGTAGTTTTATTCAAAAAAAAGATGGTATTTTCGAATTAACTGAAGAAGGTAAAAAGAATATTTTTAAAGCGAATGATTCCATGACATCTAATTCTTTGAGAACTTTGGCTTTTGCTTATAAAAAAGTAGATATTTTTTCTGAAGAATCTTTTGAAGAAGATTTGATATTTATTGGATTAGTAGGGATGGAAGATCCTCCGAGAGAAGAAGTAAAAGAAGCTATTGGACAATGCCATAATGCAGGGATAGAAGTAAAAATGATAACTGGAGACAATAAAGAAACGGCTTTTGCTGTTGGAAAAGAGATAGGTTTAATTGGAAAATTAATGGAAGGGTACGAGCTAGAAAACATTACAGACGATGAACTTGCTAAAATAATTCCTTCCATTTCAATTTTTGCCAGAGTAAAACCAGAGCATAAATTGAGAATTGTTAAAGCCTTAAAATCAAATGGTGAGATAGTAACAATGACCGGCGACGGAGTGAATGATGCTCCAGCACTCAAAGAGGCCCATATTGGCGTAGCTATGGGAAAGAACGGAACAGATGTTTCTCGCTCGGTAGCGGACTTAACTTTGAAAGACGATAATTTTAGTACGATTGTTTTAGCAATTAGTGAAGGTAGAACGATTTTCAAAAATATCCGTAAATTTGTTACTTATCAATTGTCTTGTAATTTTGCGGAATTGGCAATTTTATTTATAGGAGTATTACTTTCTCCATTACTAGGTTGGCATGTTCCCATATTGCTTGCACTACAAATACTTTTTATGAATCTTATTACTGATAATTTCCCGGCAATAACCTTGGGGCTTAATCCTCCCTCAAAAGATGTTATGGTTGAAATACCCAGAAGAAATTCTGATATTCTTGATAAAAAATTCATAGGATTGTTAGTTTTCAATGGAACCCTAATGATGTTTTTTGTTCTTTTGACTTATTTCTTCACCTTTAATGTTATAGGTAAAAGTGTTGAATATTCAAGGACAGTCGCATTATTTACATTAATACTTACAGAAATTGTTTCTGCCTTTAATTTCCGATCTTTTAGGAAAGGGGTTTTGACTAGGAGTTTATTTGTAAATCCATATTTATTTTATGCATCTATGATATCTTTGGTTGCAACTATTGTGTTGATTTATTCACCGTTAAATAGATTATTTGAAACTATTCCCCTGAAATTTGATGGGTTTATGGTGGCAATTTTTGTTGCCTTCTTGATGATCCTAATTTTTGACACGCTAAAACTAATAAACAACAAAAAGAGATTTTTTGATTTAGAACATTCATAGATAAGAATAATTATCTAACGGGTTTTTCTTCTTTTATATCTTTGGCATGGTCGATAAACAGGATGCCTTTTAAATGGTCGGTTTCATGTTGAAAAATTTGAGCAAGCAATCCTGATGCACCACGAGTGAATTTTTTACCATTTTCATCATAGGCGGTAACGGTTGCCTTTTTAGAACGATGAGTTTTGCCATAGAGCCAACGAACTGAAAGACATCCTTCTGGTACCCAATCTTTTTCTCGGGAGAGTTTTGAAATTTTCGGATTTATAAAAACCAAATCTTTTGGGATTTCTTTTTCTGGTATTTTTATTTCTGGGTCAAACCTAGCAAAATCTTGGTGAAAAATTTTTCCGGAAACAACAAAAATAGAAAGTGAATATCCGATTTGCGGAGCAGCAATTGCTACTCCGTCCGATTGACTTTTTAACGCTCCGGACATTTCTTTTATAATTTTTTGTATTTTAGGAGTAGAAATTTCACGAAGCGGTATTTCCTTAGCATTTTCTCGTAAGACGCTATCTTCCTTTTGAACGATTTTTTTTGGCATTTTTTTACTTATCCCGTTAGAAGTCGCGAGGGCTCACAGCGGGAATTTACTTCTAATGGGACTATTTAATTTCTTTTAAATAATCCAAAAGCTTAGAGAGTTTAATAGTCTCTTGAGAACGATTGGACATATTTCGAACAATTACTGAATCGGTCAAAGCTTCTTTCAGTCCAAAAATTAAAACGTACGGAATGCCCGACCTTTCTGCCGTTGCTAGTTGAGAGCCTAGACTGTCTTTTGATAAAGATTGAGCCATCGGGATATGGGCTTTTCGTAGAATTTCAATTACATTCAAGCTTTTCAGCTTTGCTTCCGAGCCTAATTGTACAAAATATATTTTTGGTTTTTTGATTATTCGGGGGCAAAGTTTCTTGTACCAAGGAGAAGCGATAATTCGATCTACGCCGATAGAAAAACCAACAGCGGGGATATCTTTCTTGCTCCCAATTTGTTTTGCGAGATAATCATAACGTCCACCACCGGCTAAAGTTAGAGGCAGTTCATTTTCTTCTCCTTTTTCTTCGATTATTTCAAAAACAGTTCGGGTGTAATACGAAAGTCCTCGCACTAGATTTTTATTTAGATTATAAGGGATACCCATTTCTTCCAAATATTCCAAGACTTCTTTAAAATGTTTTTTGCAAGAAGGACACAGGAAACTGACGGAGTCTGGAGCCTCTTGGTTTATCTCTATTGTTTTAGGATCTTTAGAATCCAGAATCCGCAGGGGATTGGTCTTTAGCCTCTCTCGGTCAATTGCCGGAAGACTGTTTAAATGCTTTCGATAATAGCTAGTAAGTTCTTTAATATAACTGTTTCGGCATTCTTTATCACCGATAGAATTTATATCAACGGAAAGATTTTGAGCGCCTGCTTCTTCTAAAATATTCATCCCTACTTTTATTACCATTGCATCCATGATACTTTTGTCGGATCCCAAGCAATCTAAATCAAATTGGTAAAATTGTCGGTAACGTCCACGTTGCGGATTGTCATGACGGAAAGTTGGGCCATATTGATAATACATTACTGGCTGAGGCATTGTTTGCATTCCGTGTTCAATATAAGCACGCATTAAAGAGGCAGTGTGTTCAGGACGAAGAGCCAAAACATCTTCGCCTTTTGTCTTTAAAGTATACATTTCCTTATCAATAATATCTGTCCCTGATCCTATCCCTGAAGTAAAAACTCTTTCATATTCAAGCATGGGAGTTTCGATTGGTTTGAAGCCGTAGTATACAGCCACTTCTTGTGCTTTTTCGAAAAAACCCTGGAAGTTGTAATATTCCTCGTTCATAATGTCTCTCATTCCCTTTGGAGTTTGGATTTCTTTAGAAGTATTTTTGGATTGTTTCATTTTATTTTTCATCCCGTTTAGAAGCAGGTCGTGGTCTTTACCTTTATAAAAACTTTTGTCTGCTAGTTAATTTAATAATTTTTTATTTTTTCCCATTACATTCCACAACCGCGGCTTCTAACGGGATTCATATTATTCTGCTTGTTTATAAGCGCCAGGCATAAAATCTATTTTATTAATTGGTAATAGTCGTAAAAAAGCTTTTCCAACCAAAAGGTTTTTTGGAACTGCGCCCCAATACCTTGAGTCAGAGCTGGCTGGTCGATTGTCGCCCATGACAAAATACTGGTCTTGCCCCAATTGCATATGGCCATCGATTCCACCGGTGTTTACAATAAAAGATTGATTTAGTTTAAATCCTTCCGGGTGTTCTTGGTTAGTGATAGTTACATCGTTTCCTACGACATCTACTTTCTCTCCAGGCAGACCGATGATTCTTTTAATGAAATATATTTTAGGATTATTGGGATTTTTAAAAACAACCACATCGTCTCTTTGAGGTTTGCCTATCAGGTAAGATAATTCATCGATGATTAAGTATTGACCATCAGAGAAAGTGGGGACCATCGAAGATCCCGAAACGATAAAAGGCTGAGCGATAAAAACCCGGATGGGGACTACAATCAAAACGGCTACGATTGCAAAACGAACCAACTCCCAAAACGCCTGCGCGTTTGTTTTTGTTTTTTGATTTTCCATGGTGTCATTTTACCACATCTTTCTCTTGACACAACCAGTAAATTTGTTTGATAATATTGTGAGTTATTTTCTGTATGTTAAGATAAAACTATGAAATTAGTTGTTGGTTTAGGGAACCCAGGAGAAGAATACAAAGAGACGAGACATAATACCGGATGGATTATGCTTGATTTTCTTTTAGGCAATAAAGTTGAATGGAAACCTGCCAATGGTACAAAATTATTTTATTATAAAGATGTAATCGGCGGAAAACCAACAGAATATATCAAGCCGACGACTTTTATGAATAACTCTGGCGTTGCGGTAAAGTTCGTACAAGAAAAACATAAATTAAATTTGAAAGATATTGTTGTTATTTATGATGACGCTGATTTGCCGATAGGTAAAATGAAAATCTCTTACGACAGATCTTCTGGTGGTCACAATGGACTCGAATCAATAATTAAAAAATTAAAATCGCGCGAATTTGTACGCATTAGAGTTGGTATCGCACCTAGTACTCCGTCAGGAAAAATAAAGAAACCAAAAGGGGAGAAGGCAATGCTTAAATTTCTCCTCGGTAAATTCAAAGATCCAGAATTAAAAGAACTCAAAAAACTTTCTAAGAAAATAGAAGAGGCGCTAGAAACCATTTTTACCGAAGGTAAAGATAAGGCTATGAGTCTATATAATTAATAAGATAGGGCAATATGTCCTTAATTTAAGGCCTTTTATAGTCCTTGACCCTGTCGCTCGCGAGCGACGGGGTTGACTTTTGATTTCCAATATGGTATACTGTAAGAGTATTTAGCACCTTAAAAATATTCATGATTTTTGAGTGTAGAAAGCATCCTGTAAAGAAAAAGCCATTTTCTTTTTAGAGTGCTTTCTATACTTATTTTGTATATAAGTAAAAAAGAACGTCCAAGGTTGGGTTTCGCGACAAGACCGACAATTGCATATGCAAAGACAAAAATATCATGAAAACAAAACTGTTTTTTTATTTCACAATCATTGCCCTCGTGGCATTTGTAATCGGAATGTTCATTGCTGGAGAATTTGATTTCAACTTCAACGACGAAGAGGTAGACCCTATAATCATTTTTGGGAATACTATGTCAGTGCTTGGTTTTATCGCCTCGGCCCTAGCGGGAATCATCTGGCTGGTGGTACTGATAAAGAAATCACTGGCAGAATACCGAGGATTTTATTTCTATAGCGGGGTGATTTTTCTCGGAATACCGGTTTCCTTCCTGACAAGATTCATGGTCCATGCCATCGTTGAGTTTGGATCTCTGCACGGCGGAACATATCCGATGTATTCATTTCTCTGGTGGTCCTTTGTTTCAGCCATGGATACCCCTCCCTTCTGGTTTTGTCTCGGGGTATACTTGATAATCATCACCGGCGTGCTTTTGTTCATCAAAAAGCCAGAAAAAGTAAAGGTTGTGGAATAACCATTATCCGGACCCCGGAACTATGGAAGGATCCCTTTCATTTCAATTCCGGGGTTCTTTCATTTCCAGGTGAATTTCACACTTCTTTTACTGCTTCGATTATTATACTTTTTTCACCGTTACGGA
>Ga0172369_10010238_pt1 | contig 10230 bp, 9 predicted proteins | sample LakKiv25m_FD_114539 | JGI IMG/M metagenome (GOLD analysis project Ga0172369, IMG submission 114539) | Freshwater microbial communities from Kabuno Bay, South-Kivu, Congo - kab_022012_11.25m | ecosystem: Environmental > Aquatic > Freshwater > Lake | place: Democratic Republic of the Congo...
ATCTCCGTTGAGGCGCCTTAGTAAATATCCGCCAGCGACAGCTTCATCGAACAGGGCTGAACGCTGGGCGATATAGGGATTGATCCAGACACAGATATGCAGCCCACGCGCTTTTAATCTAGCCAACATGGCGACGGGATCCGGAAAACAGCGTTCATCCCATGTGAAGTCACACCAGCGGAACTCTTTCATCCAGAAACAATCGAAATGAAACACGTGCAATGGAATGCCGCGCTGTCTCATTTGATCGACCATACCCGTGACCGTTTTTTCATCGTAATCAGTGGTAAAGGATGTAGAAAGCCATAATCCAAATGACCAAGCCGGGGGAAGAGCCGGCCTGCCAGTCAAGGCTGTATAGCGCTCAAGGATCTGCTTGGGGGATGGCCCATAGATGACGAAATATTCCAGCTGCTCACCCGCAACACTGAACTGGACCCGCTCAACCTTCTCCGATGCCACTTCGAAAGATACTTTTTGAGGGTGATTGACAAATACCCCATAGCCACGATTGGTCAGATAGAACGGGATATTTTTATAAGCCAGTTCGCTGCTCGTGCCGCCATCTTCGTTCCAAATATCGACCACCTGGCCGTTTTTGACATAAGCTGAAAAACGCTCCCCCAGCCCGTAAACACACTCCCCCACAGCCAGGTTCAACTGCTCGTGGACAAAGCGTCCATCAGGCGTATCCACAAAACCCATCCCGCGCCAGGAGCTGGTTGTGAGGCTGCGCTCACCACCCAGGTATTCCACCCTCCATTCACCCAATTTGGAGATGCGTACCGATAACTGCCCGCTGGTCAGGGAGGCAAATTCCGGATCTTCGACGATGACAGGCTTGCGGTCATTGCCATGGATAGAAAAATGTGGCGATAAATCGCGCCCACCCTGGTGGTGCCACAACTGCACGCGGATCACATTCTCCAACGGGGTGGAAAACCTCACACTCAGCATAGGCAGGTTAAGCGTGTCACCACGCCCAGCCAATCTCCTGGTGGGCGCAAACACGGTAAGAGAATTATTATCCACCTTAATCTCATGCACCTGGGCCGCGTAATAAGGACTGCAACCCAGCCTCATTTCCCAATACCCATCGGTGAATTTCATAAGCGGCCCCGTGATTTTTTCAACCCAACTGAGTTCATGGGCATGGTAATGGAGCAAGAAAGCGTTTCAGCTTTTTGATACCATTATCTTCCCGCGGGATTAACAAAATCCGCCAGACAGGCGGAATTTGTTTTTTTCATTTTGATTGACCTACATCAACAAGGCAGTTCATCCGGCAGAATGGTAGTCATATCCGGTTTATTGGGGACGATGCACAAAAACTCAAAAGCCTCATCGCCGGTGTTTTCATACCAGTGTGGCACGTTTTCCGGGATGAAGACTACATCGCCTTTCTTAACCTCAAAAACCTTTTCTGCGATGCCAATCCGGGCTTTGCCCGTCAGAACATATTGTTCGTGTTCAACAGTGTTGGTGTGGCGCGGCATCCCCCCACCCGGCTCCATGATAAAACGACGCAGAGCAAAGTTGGGAGCCTCCTGCGCGGAAATAAGGACCTGCTTGCTGGTTTTTACACCACCATGGACCTGAACGGTTTCAACATCACGGCTGTGTTTGATCGTCATATCTGTCTCCTCAGTAGAAGGCTGGGTGAATTCATAGCTCCATTTTACCAATTCCCGGACCGAGAGTCTACTGGTTTTCGTCCGGGGTGATCGCCCCAGCATGGACATGCCACAGGGTGGAAGCATCTGTAAAAGCGGGTGTAAACCCATTTGCATCTGTGGTGGTCAGCAGCGATTGCTCTGTCTCTGATAGCGCAGACATCAGGTCAGCCCGGCGCTCAGCATCCAGTTCTGCCATGACCTCGTCCAGCAGGATGACGGGCCACTCGCCCGTCCTTTCTCTCATCCAGGAGACCTCAGCGAGCTTGAGGGCCAGAAGCGTGGTACGAACCTGGCCGCGCGAACCATAGTCCCCCATGTCAACCCCATTCGAGAGGAATCGCATTTCATCACGGTGCGGACCAATGGTGGTCACGCCACGGCTGATCTCCTCGGAGCGCAATTTTTTAAGCGCATCGACAAAACCGCGCTTGATGGTTTCAAAATCCAGAGCTGATCGATCAACCGGCACATCCATGCGCAGGGAAAACTGGCCATTGGGACGCGGCAACGGGTCGTAAGCCGGGTCATATGCCAGGCGCAGGACCTCCCGGCCCCTGGTGAGGCTTAGGTGACTACGGGCAGCCAAACGCTCCAGTTCCCGGATCGACTGGATACGCCACAGGATGATCTGTGCCCCGGTATGGGCCAGGCTGGCATCCCAAAAATCAAGCTGGGAGGCATCCCCACCGCGTTCCGCCAACTGTTTCAACAAGGCATTGCGTTGCGTGATAGCCTGGCTGTAATCACTGAGAGCTTTTGCGTAACCCTGGACGACCTGCGCCAGGACCAGGTTCAGGTACCGGCGGCGGTCTTCCGGACCACCTTCCAGCACCTGTGACATTTGAGGAATGAACAAAGCGGCATTAAACTGACCAATTGCGTCGCTGACATTACGCTTGACGCCATCCAGCAGCACTTCCTTTCGCACCCGCTGCCCCAAGGGACCAACCGCTTCCATGATGATGCGCACCTCGATGCGGTGGGTTTTTCGCCCGCGTTCAAAATCGGCCACAATGCGCGCGACAGCCGGGTTTTCCCTGGCAACCGCAAAGTTTACCAACTGGCGATCACTGTGGGTTTGGAAGGAGGTGAAAGTCGCCAGGAAGTAAACCGCTTCGAGCAGACTGGTCTTACCCTGCGCATTGCTGCCCACCAGCAATACAGCCCGCCGTGGAACATCGATATCCAGGCGGGCAAAATTACGAAAGTTGGTGAGCGAGATATGCTTCAGAAACATCAGTCAGACTTCCAGGCAGGAATGTAGTTCAGGATAAGCCGAGATGGAGATCCAACTCGATTTCATCACGAATCGGGATGCCATCCTTACCGACGGCTGGGATGGAAGGCTTTAACCTGCGCGCCTCATCCACTGCGGAGCAACGCAAGCCAGCCAGATGGAAACCGAGCTTTTGGTAAAAACGCAGGGCGCGAGTGTTGTCATTCGTAGTGACGACCCTGAGATGGGTGCAGCCTACAACGCGGGCAGCTTCTTCCACCCTTCGGACCAGGGATGTACCAATACCTGAGCCAGGTAGCAGGCTGTCAAGTGAAATGATCTCGCAAACAGGGTCTCCTATCAGGAAAGTGACCAACCCCACCCAAACATACCCATCGAGCGCAACAAAACCATCCAAATCATCCAGTCTGAAGATTCGAGCCCGAACCACCATGAAATCATCGCCCCAATTTTCAATCCAAAATTGGCGCAGGGCGGGGCGGTCGCCGGCCGTCAGACGCTGGATGGAGAACAATTTTATTAAACCATGTCTTCGATCGGACCTTCCGGCTTCCAGATCCTGGTTGCGAGATCAGTGAAGAGCACGCCGTGTAAATGGTCGATCTCGTGCTGGAAAATGCGGGCTGTCCAATCTTTGAGCCGCAGGGTGACTGGCTGCCCATAGCGGGTTTGACCTTTGACGGTTATGGCAATATGGCGTTCAACTTCGCCCAAGTAACCAGGTACCGACAGGCAGCCTTCGGTGCCCTCTTCCATATCCGCGGACTTGCGCGTTATTTCAGGATTGACTATGGTATATAGTTTCTTGGGAGCCTTTTTGTTATCATCAACATCTTCGTCTTCTTCATTTTCGTAATACTCAACCACGATGACACGCTCGAGCGCCCCCACCTGGGGTGCGGCCAGGCCAACACCGGGAGCCTCGCGCATGGTTTCAACCATGTCATCGATCAAAACTTGAAGTTTCTCATCAAACTTGGTGACGGTCTTTGCTTTTTTACGCAAAACCTGATCGGGGACACACACAATTTCACGGACGGTCATATCTACCTCTATAATTTATTCATTCAAAACGGGGCGGTCAGAACCCCGATTTTACTCCGGATTTGAAAGATTGGAGCGCCGTTTTTCGCGTTCTATTTCTTCCACGGTGCGGTGGTATGCGCCCAGCCAATCAGCCATGCGCTCCCGTTCGGATGCGGTCTCGGTTTCCCGCTTTTTCTGGAGCCTGCCCTGCTGGCGGCGGACAATATCCAGTTGGACAGATGGTGGATCAGCCACATCCTGAAACAGGAACTGGGCTCCACCTACCATGATATACACTGTGCCGAAGTTGAGCAGCATGCCAAGGATCCCACGACGCTTATACTCGGTACTGAGGATATTTTCAAGGGGGGCAGCTTTGCGGTCCTCAGTGCCAAACGGCTTGCGGGTGATATCGATGACCTGTTCAGGCGTGACCTGGTAAATATCATTTTTCCAGTCCACATATTCGTATACCACCACGCCCAGCAGGACAATCATGCCAAAGATAACGAAGGTGAGCAACCAGGATGGCATGACCGAACCCATCTCGAGTGGATAAATAAAGATAAAAGCCAACATTAAAAAGAACCCGAGCATATACAGGATCGAGTCACGGAAAAAACCATAGATATGTTTATGGTAGGTAATTGTATTGCCATCCACGGTGCGCATACGAAAAGCATTTGCCCACCAGGCTGCCAGGGAAAACGTGTTTTTCACAGGCGCTGTTTTGGGGGGCGGAGGTGGGGGCGGTTGTGGCGCCTGGAATCCGAGCTTGGTGCGAATAGTCTGGCGCATGGTTTCTTCATCCGCCTTTTTGCCACCTTCCTTGGCCCGGTTCCAATATTCTTCGATCATTGCAGCTGCCTGCTTGGGGTGACGAACATAATCCAGGCGGATTTGACCCGTAAATGTGCGCACTACCACCGTTCCAAAATCCCAAATACGACCCCAATAATCAGTTTCAGTGCTGACCGAGAGGATCGTACCCACCCCGGCTTCGGTGCGACTGTCATACAACGCGATGACTTTTTCCAGCCAGATGACACGCTGGTTGGTGACAATGTAGTAATCATTGCCCCAGTCCAGAATGCGCCACACGCCCCAGGCTAGATCCGCCACCATGCTAAAACCACCGATCAATCCAAGCAGGGCACTATTAAACAAAAAAGCCAACACCAAAACTGAGAAAATCGGGAAGAGCGCCAGCACAGGCAACAACATATCGCGGAAAAGCAAGAATTGGTGCTTGCGCGCCAGGAAGTAAATAATCTCATTCTCATCCAGCCATGTGAATTGCATTTGGCTGGCCAGCTGGCGTGAATGAATCATGATCTCAAAATTGTGCCGCAGCCCGGGAGTTTTCTTAAGCAGGCCTGTAAATGGTTCGCGGAAGAGCATCAGTAGGATCGTACCCGGCTCAGCCACAACGCCGGCATTACGATTTCTGGCCTTCAGCAGGCCCTGCTCACCAAAATAATCCCCTTTCACAAGTGTGGCGACCTTGACATCCTTGTCTTTTACACGGCGATAAATATTCACCCGGCCCTGGTAAATAAAACAGAGCGAATCGGCAGAGGCACCTTCTTCAAAAACTGTATCTGCCTTTTCGTAGGTCTCTTCCTGCAGTTCGGCAGCCACCGAGGCCAGCTCAATATCGTTCAAGCCGCGGAAAAGATGCAGTTTTTTTAGGAACTCAACACGAACAGGGTTATCGGGCACGATTTGATTCTACTGCCTTTTTTGTGGAAAGGGTAAAGGCTAAGAGGCTGTTTTTCCCAGAGCAATGCGGTTTGTGACAAGAGACTTTAGATGGATCGGACAATTGTGCAACCGTATGGGGATGCTTCCTGTACTGTTGGCAAGCGACCGCTACGCATGGCTGCCAGCGCTTCCAGAACATAAAAATGCTCGGGAATACGTTTACGAAAGGTAACATCGTCCACAGCACCCTGGTAGCGCAAGATGCCGTTTTGATCGATAATGAAAGCATGCGGGGTGGTCTGTGCGCCCAGTAAATCCGCTAAAAAACAATTATTATCGCGCAAAATGATGGGTAAACCGCGCCCCTGCATGGCAGTATTGATCATTTCTGTGGTCTCGTTCAGGTTCGAGGCAACTGGCAGCAGGACCACATCCGGCAAACCAACCAGGGCGATGCGCAGGTTTTGCTCAGCACGTTCGCTCCACGGGCACTCGGCTGACCAGAAGTCGAGCAGAACGATCCTGCCGCGGTAATCCACCAGGTGGTGGATGGTACCGCTGGTATCTGGAAGAGAAAAATCAGGGATGGGGGTGTTGATCAACATAATGGGATTATAGCTGAAAGACAGAAAAGCGAGGCGAGCCTTCTTTTCAGCGCTACTGACTGGGCTGGGAATATGCCCATATACCCAAGTTCAGGCATGATAAAATCGGTTCACTATGAAAAAATGGCAATTTTGGGTTGGTGTGCTGATCAGTGTATTTTTTGTTTGGATCTCGCTGCGCGGGCTTCGGCTTGGAGAGTTTTGGAATGTCATCAAGGGTGCGAACTACTGGTGGATCATCCCGGGCATTGCCGTTTATTTTATCGGTGTGTGGGTTCGTGCCTGGCGTTGGCACTACCTGCTCAAGCCCGTCAAGGAAATTCCCACAACCACCATGTTTCCGATCACAACCATAGGGTACATGGGAAATAATATCTACCCGGCGCGCGCCGGGGAAGTGCTGCGGGCTGTCATCTTAAAACGTCGCGAAGGGGTGCCTGTCTCGGCCTCACTGGCTACCATCATTGTTGAGCGTATCTTTGATGGGGTGGTAATGCTCGCTTTTGTGTTCATCAACCTGCCAGAGTTGGCCAGGCTGACCAGCGATTCCGGATTTGTGGGCAATATCCAGCAGGTAGCGATCTATGGCACGGCTGCTTTTGTGGCAGCGCTGGTTATCTTTTTACTGGCTGCGATGTTCCCGGCGGTAACTGCCAGGATCGGGCAGTGGTTTATCGACCGGGTGCTGCCGGTTCGGATGCGTGAAAAAACGACTGGCATTATGCATAAGTTCCTGGATGGCCTGGCCTCGCTGCGCTCGCCGCTCAATATCCTGATGGTTTTCATTACTTCGGTCATCATCTGGTTATTTGAAACACTGAAATACTGGTTCGTAATGCATGCTTTCGGTTTTGAAGTCTCATTCTTCGCGCTGATGCTGATGAACGGCATCGTCAACCTGGCCACCACCATCCCATCAGCACCCGGTTATATTGGCACATTTGACGCGCCGGGCATCGCCGTCCTGACAGCTTACGGTGTGAACCAGGCAACTGCCGCAGGTTACACGCTCACTCTGCACGCAGCGCTGTGGCTCCCAATCACCCTGCTGGGCGCGTACTACCTAGCAAAAGAAGTCATCAAATGGAGCGATTCACTGCGGGCGGAAGCAGCCTGATGCCGCAGGGCATATTCATACAAACAGCTCATCTGATCGATTGATGGAATAAGGCAAAAGGTAAGCCCATGGCCCTTCATGATGCCTCCGCCGTAAAAAAATACAAGGTGCTTATTGCGGATGATTTCCAGGAAACTCGCCGGAGCATTCGACTGATGCTGTCGATGAACCCGGAGGTCATCGTTGTGGCAATCGCCAAGGATGGCAAAGAGGCCGTTGAGATGGCCAGGGAACAACAACCGGATATCCTGGTGATGGATATTAATATGCCAAAAATTGATGGGTTGGCAGCCTTCAAGGAAATCCGCGAGATTTTCCCAGCCACTGGCTGCGTAATCATCACCGGGCAGAGAGAAACCAGTCCACTGGATATGGCCATGACGCTGGGTGTGTATGAATACCTGCTTAAGCCATTCACAATCCAGGAACTGAATGATGCGGTCAACCGGGTGGCAGCGCTGGTGGTTGAAAACCGCCAGAAGCTGGCCGAGGCCAATGACAAACCACGGAATGAATCAGTTTCGGCGCCAGCAGCGGATGCCAAACCAGACCTGAATACGTTGGCAGAAGAATATGCTAAAGCCCGGCGCAGCGATGACGAGGCACTGGTTGTCTTTGAAAAGTTGGCCGAAAACCCGGCGTGTGAACTGCGCTGGCTGCGCACACTGGCAATGCAGTATGTAATCCGCCAGCAATGGGGCAAGTTAAAAGCCCTGAGTTCCCGGCTGGAAGAGCAGGCCAGCGGCAAGGTTAATTAACCTGGATTTATTCCTGGTGGAGGAAGTTAATGAAAATTGCAATCATCGGTGCGGGTTACAGCGGCATGTCGGCAGCATGGGACCTGCGCAAGGCTGGTCACGATGTGGCCATTTACGAATCGGCCGATTTCGTTGGGGGGCTAGCCAGCGGTTTCAAAGAACCCGGTTGGAAATGGTCTGTGGAGAAGTTCTATCATCACTGGTTTGCTTCTGACAGGCACATGCTGGCTATGATCGAAGAACTGGGCCTGAGTTCGAAAGTGATCTTTCCGCGTCCTTACACAGTCATGTATCACCAGGGCAAATTCTACCCACTTGATTCAGTCCTAAAAGCCATCATGTTCCCCGGTCTGGGCTGGGGCATCAACAAGATCCGCTTTGGGCTGGTTGGCCTGTACCTGCGCCTGACCACCAACTGGCGCGAACTGGAACAATACACGGTGGATGAATGGATGCGCAAATGGACGGGTGAAACCGTTTACAAACTCATGTGGGAACCCCTGGTGGTAGGAAAGTTCGGAGAAAAATATTACAGACAAGTCAACATGGCATGGATGTGGGCCCGCCTGCATGCGCGCACCACCCGGCTGGGAACCTTTGAAGGCGGCTTCCAGGCTTTTGCTGACCAATTCGCAGATAAACTCAAAGCAACCGGTGTGCAGATCAAGTTATCCACCGCAGTGACACACATTGGGCCAATTGGGCACGAGTTTGAGCTCACAACCAGCAGCGGCATCGAAAAGGCTGACAGGGTACTTGTGACGCTCTCGCCAGGCGCTGCCGCAAAAATGGTACCATCTCTTCCCAAGGATTACCTGGAAGGACTGTTGAGATTGAAGTCAATGGGCGCAGTCGTGCTCACGCTTTCGCTCAAACACCAGCTTTCACGCGAAGGGTATTACTGGTACAACATTCCCAAAAACGCAGGTTTCCCTTTCCTGGCAGTGGTCGAACATACCAATTTCGTCTCGCCGGATAATTTTGGCGGCGAACACATCGTTTATATCGGCGACTACCTGGAAGAGGAACATGAACACTTCCGGTTGACAAAAGAACAATTATTGGAAAAGTTCGCGCCCAGCCTGAAAAAATTCAATCCGGATTTTGAACTGGGTTGGGTTAACAAAACCTGGCTGTACCGTACCGCTTATGCCCAACCAGTGCCGCTGGTGAATCATTCCAAAAATATCCCATCGATCGAGACGCCCATCACAGGTCTCTATTTTGCATCCATGAGCCAGGTTTATCCGTGGGACCGGGGAACAAATTTTGCGGTGGAGATTGGGCGTAAAGCAGCAGCACTAATGATGGGAGAGAAAACGGGATAAAAACCGTGAATCAAGGAAACATTTCTCTCTGGCGTCTTTACAGCCAGCAGTTTAAAAACACAAAATGCACGCAGCCTGTCGATGTAGTGGAATGGCTGGGAGTGTTGCAAGCCCAGGATTATTCCGGAGCAAAGTGGTCGATTGGTTTGCGATTGCTGGATCATGGGGATGCACAGGTTGAACGGTCAATTTTAAACCATGACATTCTGCGTTCGTGGCTGCTGCGCGGCACATTGCATTTTGTAGCTGCAGTAGATATCCGCTGGATACTGGGATTGGTATCGGCCAGGATCATTGCCGGAACGCGGCGCCGGACCAACGAGTTGGGGCTGGATGAACACACATTCACCCGGAGCAATGACATTCTCGCAAAGGCGCTGTCGGCGGGCAGTGAGTTGAACCGCCCGGCATTATTTGCCATCCTGGAACAGAATGGCATCTCCTGCGCGGGCCAGCGCGGTGTTTACATGCTGCAGCGGGCTTCACTGGAAGGCCTGATATGCCAGGGCATTACCCGCAACAACCAACCGACCTTCTTTTTGGTTGATGCAATTGCCACACAGACCGGGAGGATGGAGCGCCAGGAGGCGCTGAGGGAGCTGGCTCGAAGATATTTCTACAGCCGGGGGCCGGCCACGCAGCAGGACTTTGCCTGGTGGTCGGGACTTTCAAGCGCGGACGTGCGTACTGCCATCAATGCAGTTGAAGGCAAGTTCACCAGGGATGTCATCGATGATCAAATTTTCTTTTTCCCCGCTGATCTACTGGAAATAAAGGAC
>Ga0172369_10010239_pt1 | contig 10230 bp, 13 predicted proteins | sample LakKiv25m_FD_114539 | JGI IMG/M metagenome (GOLD analysis project Ga0172369, IMG submission 114539) | Freshwater microbial communities from Kabuno Bay, South-Kivu, Congo - kab_022012_11.25m | ecosystem: Environmental > Aquatic > Freshwater > Lake | place: Democratic Republic of the Congo...
CGGCCTGGGTGCCGTTCAATGAGGGTTGGGGGCAGTTTGATTCTCGCCAGACGGCAGAGTGGCTCAAACAGGCCGACCCCACCCGCCTGGTGGATGCGGCATCCGGCTGGTTTGACCGGGGCGCGGGCGACTTTCAAAGCAGGCACATTTATGCCATCAAATTGCGTCGAGGGCAACCAGACCGGCGCGCTTTTGCACTGACCGAATTTGGCGGCTACAGCTTGAAAATCCCCGGCCATGTATGGGATGAAGACAAACGTTTTGGTTACAAATTCCTTGAAACACGGGAAGCTTTGACCGATGCTTATGTGAAGCTTCTCGATGAGCAGTTGCTGCCGCTCATCCCGCAGGGGCTGGCTGTGGCGATCTACACTCAGACGACTGATGTGGAGATTGAGATCAACGGTTACTTGACCTATGACCGTCAGGTGGAAAAGATGGATAAATATGTGCTGTGCGCGGCACACAAACGGTTGTATTCGGCCTTTGAGAAAACAATCTAACCATGACCTTTTTACCGGGCTACAACTCTGAAATACGGGTATAAATTCCGACCGGCGGCGGCAGTTGCATGCTGGGACCTCTTGCAAGGCTCAATAAGCGTCCAACACCGCCTGATCCGTACAATCCAAAACTTGTCGAGGCAGGTCGTGCGGGACATGCCGCCAGCCGTCGGGCACATTCGAGGGTCTTAATAAATGGCCGTGTTCAATTACCTTTCGATGAATATCATCTGTCCCCGATGTGGTATCGAGGCTGAGATGGAGGCTGAATTTCGATTTGGCTTAAGAGAATTGACCCATTATCACATCGGGGATCAATTGCGTTGGGAAGGAATGGGGGTCAAGACACCTGAGACACGTCCGGAAAACGGAAACCACGATGATGAAGCCTATGCTGTGTGCCCACACTGCGAACGTGACTTTTGGCTAACTGTTTCCGTGAGAAAAGACATCATCGTAGGCGCAACAGTTGACACATCCAAACAACCCTATATTTCTAATGACAACATCCAGCCTCAAGCGGCGAGGCCAATAGTGCAAAACAAGTGGGATCCAATTGCATATGCAGAGAAGATGAGAAAGAGCACGTGGGCGGTTTCTGCATTTTTCCTAATAGACTCGTTGAAAGCCTTTTCAAGGTGCACACAATGGCTTTCTCTATTGAAACCGTATAACATGCCAGAAATGGAGCGCTCACAATATTTCAACGATGTGCGTGAAATATTCGAATCAAACAAGGTAGTGATAAACTTTGATTACGATTTCGGGTTGGTTTGGGAAAACAAAGAGTTCCAGGCGAAACTCCGATGTCACTTTGTCGATAAGGGACAATACGAAATGGAATTGTGGCTGCCAGGCGTATTAGCCAATGACGTTGCAGATAAGTTTATGGATGGGCATGAAGGGTTCTTTTGTAGTTTCATGCCGCCCGCATTCTATGATTGAATTGGAAAATGCGCCCAACATCGCGTGGAATTAACCGCCTGCCGTTAGCCCGCACCGAGCATTGTTATTGTCGCTTGTGCGGCTAAAAATTCAGGTTTAGTGTCTCAACAATAGGAAGGGGGCAATTTTAGGATTGGTAATAGCCGTTCATTGATGCGAGGAGTAAAAAACCATGACAATAAACAAATGGGGCGGGCTTGCATCTCTTTTACTAGCGGTGTCGTTTGTCGTTGCACCGTTGATTTACCTGACTGGAAATTTACGAGATGCCTTCGGCGTATTTGCATATGACCTGACAGATTTTCTCTACGGACCAATCCTATCAGCCAGTTTAATCATTGTGACTTATGTGCTTCGTGAACGCATCGGTGAGAGTGCTTTCCGTCGCATGGACTTGGCACTCTTAGCGGCTGTCCTTTCAGCAGTAGGGATGGCGGCAGTCGCTTTTATCCGCGCTTCCAATCGTCATTACCATTTGAACCATCCTGATTTGAATTTGGAAAACACTACAACTGTGCTCATCGTTTGGACGACGCTCGTGGCAGGTGTGAATGCGCTTGGATTTCATTTTCTAGGATGGGTGTTTGTGTTACTTGGTTCAGCCGGTTGGACATCTCGCATCTTTCCTCGCCTATTAAATGTATTTTATTTTCTAGCAGGAGTCTCATCCTTGTTTGTTTATCTGTTTCCAGACATCGAAGGGCTTGTTTTGTCGCTTGGCACGATAATAAGTGTTTGGCAAGGTATTTTGTTATGGAAACTTGACATCCTCAAATCTGCCCAAGCGGGCTAATAGCGCGTGCACCGGCTCCAAAAACTCAGCAGGGCAAGCCGCAAACCGTTAGCCCGCCCATGCAGTATGTGACCTGGAGAATTTTATGACAGGTTGCATATGCAGCAACGGATAAACTGTGCAACTGGTGGAAGGTAACTGTGATGAAATTTGTACGGTGGAGAAAAGAAGGAAAAATACATGTCGCTCAATAAAATCCTCAAAAGCAGGATTTGGCCCGCAGCATGGCAGGTTTTTGTCCGTTTTTATGCATTGCTTTTTTTGCCCTTGCTTGCCTGGGGAATGGATGATCTCCCCGGTTTCTTTTCAAATCAAGTTCGCGCGACTTTTGCGATCACCGTCATGCTACAGGCACTTTTTGGAGCATGGCTAATCTATATTATGCCGCCCCAATCCAAACATGAACACCCAATTGATTTGACACACTGGCAGATTGATATGTATCATTTTATTTTCATACTTGCTGCTTATGGCGACAGGCGTAATATTTTAGCTTGGGCTGAAAACCCGCCTTTGCGATGGACAGGACTGGGCATTTATCTGATCGGCGCGGCGCTTTCGGTATGGGCTAATCTTACGTGGGTCAATCACCTGCGCAAGGAGGCCGGACGCGTACAGGTCGAACCCGCACTCCTGTTTGATGGCCCTTATAAATTTATACGTCATCCTGGCCTGCTTTGCATCATCATCTACTGCCTGGGATTTGCTCTCGCATTCCGTTCCTGGGCCGGTCTGATATTATTGATACCCATGACTGCCGGCTTTATCCATCGCATCAAAAGCATGGAAAAGGATTTTGCAGAGAAATATAAACAGATCTGGCGCCTGCGCCAGCACACATCAAAACAGTTATTTCCATTTCTGTATTAGACGGGATGTCTCTCAGACATTGGCACTCCGAAGGTGATGGCACTGGCAGCTCCAGCGAAGGCAGTAACAATCGCCCATCAAATGACAGCCGTAGCGGTGGCGAGAAGGTGCAATGGTGAAGAATAGGCATCCCGGTGCGAAATGCGGGATAACACGGCATGCACACGATTGATGGGAGCCTGCGCGTTTTCAAATCGATTTCCTGGCTCCAGCCTGGTTCCGTCAAAATGGTGTTACTTCGCCCAACTTACAAGCGCCGCCAACCAGCAGCCGGCGCTCGGTTTTCCAATGATGCTACAATAAGAATATTGCCTATCATGGAGAAATAGATGGAACAGGATACCCGAACGACACTTGATTTGATCTATGAAAACTGGCGGGGCTATAACGGAAAGCTGCAAAACTGCATCACCCCTCTGACAAATGAGCAACTCTTGTTGCAACCTGCCCCACTTATGTGGCCGTTGGGGCAGATTGTGCAGCATATTATTTCGGTCCGGGCAGGCTGGTTTAGCGGCACTCTACAGGATGCCAACGACCTGATGAACGAGTACATGCTGTGGGGCCAACGCGATTCACCGGAACGCACCGCGGTGGAACTGGTGCGTGGACTCGACAAAACATGGACGTTCATTGAATCTCGTTTGCAACGCTGGACCCCCACCGATTGTGCCAAAACTTTCCCGGATGAATGGGATGGCCAGAAATACGATGTATCGCGCAGTTGGGTGATCTACCATGTGATGGAACACGACCTGCATCATGGCAGCGAAGTCTCGTTGATCCTGGGCATGAACGGTCTACAGCCCCTCGATATTTGATCGTTGCCCGACAGCAGACGAAGCCTGTTGATGTTTCCAACCTGCACCGCTCCCGGAGTACAGGTTAACACAGCAGCAAGTTGAGAACAGTATGATTGCCAGCTATCAAGGTCAACGCTTCACATCGCCGTGGAGGTGAACCACATGACCAAACAAGGGTATGTGTTGGGACCGGCTGAAGGCGAACACCTCATTCGTAATGCTGGAAGCATTTTTATCAAGGTCGACCCCAGTACAAGTTCAAACAACATGGCCCTGGGGACACAGCAGGTCCCCATCCGCGCTGGCATCCCTGTCCACCAGCACAATGAAGCCGATGAGGTGCTGTTCGTCCTCGAAGGCGCCGGTTTTGGCATCCTGAGCAACGCACGTATGAGTATTGAAAAAGGTTCGACAATCTATATTCCCAAGGGTGTCTGGCATGGTGTTGATAATCCCGACAGTGAGCTACTGTTACTTTGGGTCGTGGCACCACCTGGAATCGAAGCGTTCTTTCGTGAAGTATCCAGTACGCCCGGAACACATCCAAAGCAGCTCTCACGTGAACAGTTAAACGAAATTGCCCAGAAACATGGGATGCAGTTCAAGTAAGTTGGAGTGGTCACGACGTCCAACACCGTTTGCCGGACCCTGGATACCCATCGTGGTAGGCAGCGGATTCGGCTCATGTTTTTTTCCGCCATAGCATCCAGATGCTCTGCTGGACATCGTCATGATGCTTTTCCAGGAAATCCTGCCCTTGCCGGTATCCCGCAGAGAACTTGCGGGGTAGGTTGCCATTCTACAACAATAAGCAAATGAACTGGTGGTCATTAGATGGGAAAGAATTATGGAATCCGAAACTTATTCCGATTACATTAGTTTCGACATACAAGGTTTTTTTTGCCAACAGCCGGACGGCCCGAGCATGTGCCCAATATGTGCAGGAGATCTTTCAAAATCCATTATTGAGCCATCCAGAGCTATGAGGAATGAGCTGGCCGATCCCTTTTATGAATGTAATCAAGATTTAGGAGCGTCGTTCCTATTTATATGCGATAAGTGTCACTGGTGGTGTGTTAGAGAGGATTACGAATTCATAGACAAAGGACATGTTCATAGATTCGGTGATGACTATCTTATCGTCGGCATAGCAGAATCCAGCGAAACAAAAACTTCCGGGGAAACGCCCGTTAATAAATACACTCAACCCTGGCTAAAAGCTCTTGATGATCCCAAGGCATATGACAAGGTGAAAAGGTTGCCCAAAGAACTGGCTGTGCTATTCAAGGGTGGTATGACTTGGGAGCAACACCGGCGGTGAATGAGGGAAGAGATACGAATTATGATCCTAAGAGCAGGCTACAAAGTTCGAATAATCAAAGATGCCTTTGATAACAATGAATATGACATTTTTGTCATAGCAACCAAGGACAGCATTGGAAAGGTACTGTCATATAGCGAATATTGTGATCACATTAAGAAAGAAGGCGCCAGTGCATCGAAAGAGTATTTTATATATATAGAGAAAGGCATAGTTGAAGGAAGGCGGTATCCTGTCAGATTTGTGAAAGTTGTCATGCCGCCAAAGGATTTTTATGACAATTGGAATGAGCCTGTCAATATGGGATGTAAAGTCAGAAGGGTTTGTTTATTGGGTGTCGAGTTTCTTGAGAAGATATAATTAAAGCAATCAAGAACTGATCGTATTCTTTGGATAACAGAAGCTGCACAGACACAGCATTTATTGATAATGATCGGTAGATATATAGGGCAACCCCATACAATATCCCCGCTCGCCCTTGCCAGTATCCCGCAGAGAACGTACGGAGCAGGCCGCATACCGTTGGGCGCGAACCTTGTAAATTGAGAATCTTTTTTGGCATCACACGATTTTGAAAAATATGGAGTGGTGAACGATGGCGCGTGAGTCCAAGTATTTTTCGCTGAGTCTGAAGTCTCTTAGAGCCATTGGAAACTGGGCTGCGGACTGCGCTGAGAGGGCACTGTCGGTCTATGAGACCAATGCTGATTCAGACTCCCGGCCTCGTGCCGCGATTGAGGGCATTCGGGTGTTTGCTGGTGGGGGAAAGCGAACTGCTCAGTTGCGTTCCCTTGCTTTGGCGGCGTTTTCCGCTGCACGTGAGGCAGGGAACCCAGCTGCTGCAGCGGCTGCTCGCGCCGCCGGCCTTGCTGCGTCGAGCGCTTACACGCATCCATTGGCGGATGTACAACAAACGAAACATATTGTCGGTCCAGCAGCCTATGCCGCATTGGCGCTTGAGCTCTACTACGCCAGCGATCCAAACATCGGCGATGGCGAGGTTCACTGGGCAATCGAACACGTTACCTATGAAGTGCGCGAAGTCTTGCAGCAGATGCCCGCTCGCCAAGCGGGTAAGAGTCGGTTGGACACGATCCTATATGAACTGGATGAGGGCATCCGCAGTCAGATATTGCCACAGACCACCTGACATCCGCTTCGAGCGGACAATTTTCTTCTCAAATAGCCGCCCAACCGGGGCGCTGGGCGGCATAGGCTCCAAAAAGACGAATAATGACACTTGATGAGTTTTTTCTGGGATGTGAGAATTCCCGCCCACTTTTTGAAGCTGTGCGCAGCGCTATTGATACCATTGGCCCTACTGAAATTCGTATGTCTAAAAGCCAGATTGCTTTCTGGCGGCAGAAGTCTGTAGTGCGGATATGGATACCGGCTCGATACCTCCATGGCAATCTTGCTCCCCTTGTACTCACCCCGGCTTTTCGTCTTCGAGATAGCTCGCTGCGATGGAAGGAAATCGTAGAACCGGCGCCGGGGCGTTTCATTCATCATTTGGAGTTGCATACCATCGCTGATCTTGACGATGAAGTCCACAACTGGCTTCGAATAGCCTGGATAAACGCTGCCTAGACGTTCAACCATGTTAAATATGATCTTGGAAAAACCTTTTGGGTAGGTGCTATTACACTCTGATGGTTCTTACAGTTTACTCTCCCGTAATGGTTACCGCCCACCGCGTGCATCGGACAGTTTGCGTGGTTTGATCCTGGTTTCGTCATAATGACCTGGTCTGGTTCCACCTACCAGCGGGTATCCCGCAGAGAACGCGCGGGACAAGCCGCACGCCGTCAGGCGTTTTCAAATCCGCGCCATCAGCATAATTCTCAAAGAAGGAAAACTTGATAGGACAGTTTATCCAACAATGGAAACAGCAAGCCAGGAAACTCAAAATCGAAGTCTATGCGCTTTATGTGGCATATCAAGACCCAAGAGTGCCCATATATGCTAGAATTTTTGCGGGTTGTGTCGTTGGATATGCTTTCAGTCCAATAGACTTAATCCCAGACTTCATTCCCGTAATTGGGTATCTGGATGATTTGATATTAATTCCTTTGGGAATAAAGATTGCGCTTTCAATGATTCCAGAAAATGTAATGAGTGATAGCCGAGAAAAAGCGCAGGAAATAATTCGCCAAGGTAAACCTGTAAACCGGGTAGCCGCTGTCATCATTATCTTGATCTGGTTGTTGCTTGCGGCTTTATCCCTTGCTTTAATATTGAAAGCATTCAAGAGTTGATGGGCAAGCCCAATAAGCAAATATTTCCTACTACGGAGTAAATATAAATGAATAGCATGAATCCCAAGGTTGATTGGTATTTTAATAAAGCCGAAAAGTGGCAGGAAGAAATCAAGAAATTGAGAACAATCATGCTTGACTGTCCGCTGACCGAAGAATTAAAGTGGGGTGTTCCTTGTTACACGTTCGAGAAAAGTAACATCGTTTTAATACATGTATTTAAAGAATACTGTGCGATCCTGTTTATCAAAGGAGTCTTGCTGCACGACATCCATGGTCTCCTGATCCAACAAACGGAGAATGTGCAGGCGGCGCGCCAGATCCGGTTCACCAATGTTAGAGAAATAATTGAGATGGAACCCATCCTGAAAGCCTATATTCATGAAGCCATTGAAGTGGAAAAAGCCGGTTTGAAAGTGAACTATAAAAAAGCCGCGGAATTCATCGTTCCTGAAGAATTTATAAGTAAATTGGAGCAAGTTCCTGGTCTGCAAGACGCTTTTGATGCATTGACACCAGGACGGCAAAGAGCATATATTCTTTATTTTTCTGCGCCCAAACAATCCAAAACCCGCGAGGCAAGGATTGAAAAATATATGCAGCAAATTCTCAATGGAAAGGGATTGGATGATCAGTAACTCGAAGAGAGAATAAATTAATCAAACTTTAAAATATTAACTCACCTTGCGTTCATCCGAACTCCTTTTTGGACCGCAGGGGCTGCCGCTGGCGTGCGGCACATTTCACGTCAAGCATTTTCCCTGAACAGTCGGCACACCGCGCAGTTCAGGGGAGCAGGTGACAGGCTGGTTTCGAGTTTACCTTATTCCCAGGCTGGGGCTGCAACCGCGCAGCTGTACATTACCCGGGTATAAAGCAAATCGTGGGCGGCTGGAAAATGATATCCAAACTGTTGAAATATTAGAACATACGCGCTATAATCTCCATTCACTTATCGGTTATCACACTTATTCAAACAAAAGAAGGAGATTCTCATGAACCCAGGAAAGAGCAACACCGCGAACGATGAGGAGGCCAAGGGATTCACGGAAGAAGAACGAGCCGCGATGAAGGCTCGCGCCCAGGAGCTGAAGGCGGAAGCACGCGCGAACAAGGACAAGGCGGAAGGTGAAAGCGCTGTGCTCGCAGCGATCACTGCGATGCAGGAACCGGATCGCAGCATGGCAAAGCGGCTTCACGCAATCATCAAAGCCAGCGCGCCAGCCCTCTCGCCGAAAACCTGGTACGGGATGCCCGCGTATGCCAGGGACGGCAAGGTTGTCTGCTTCTTCCAAAGCGCGCAGAAGTTCAACACGAGGTACGCGACTTTCGGTTTCAGCGACACGGCGAACCTCGACGATGGAGACCTGTGGCCAGTCGCCTTCGCGCTGAAGGAGTTAACTCCCGCCGTAGAGGCAAAGGTTGGCGTGCTCGTGAAGAAAGCGGCGAGCTGACTGGGGACCGTTCCCGCCCCGGGCCGGATCGTCAGTTGGGATGAGTTCTTCCCATCAGAAGAGCGCGCACCATCGCGCGCCGAGTTGCAAAAGGCGTAATAAATAAAATTAACTGCCCAAGCGCAGGTAGCCGGTATCTCACACAGAAAGTGCGGGACTGTCAGGCGTTTTCCGGATGATTAACCATTTAGGCGAAAATATGATTAATTCAGAGCAATCCACCAACACAACGGTAAAAAATGGCGATTTCTGCGAAGTTGCCAGCGGGACTCATGCAGGAAAATCCGGTTTTGCAAAAGATATCAACATCAGTAAAACTGGCAATGTGACAATTACCATTGTCCAGAGCAACGGCGAAAGGTTCAAAACGCTGGCCAAAAATGTTGTAGTCAAGAAAAGAGAACCGGATTAATCCTTCCGTCAGGACATCAAGATCCACCTACCTTCGCATCGTAAAACTGGCATGATTGATCAGGAAGGCTCATGGCGTGAAGTTTATTCCAGCCTTGGCGATCTTCCCGGTCGCTATTGTAATTAACTGGGTTATGCAAATTGTGAAACAGAAGGCTGGAGTTTCTTTTGTCTCTCGTATGTTTGGCGCAGGGTTGAAATAACTAAACCGGTTCCCGAAGGCCCCGACACATTCACCAGGAATATTTTCACAAGGTATAGGAATGCAACCCCGCTTTTTCGTAAAATACAAGGCCAGATCCCCGTAAATCTGCTTGATAGATGGGGCGGTGATGAATGTTGAAGAAGTTTACCAATTCGCATCACACAACGGCAATGGATAGTAAAGCGCCCTCCCGCACAAGTGTGGAGGGCGCTTATTTGCGCCTGTAAAATTCTGAATGCAAAAGGCTGTGAGGGTAGTGGTCTACCTGAAACGCACCGCAAAAATCCTGTCTTGAGTGTTGAGCCACCCATCACATGCGATAAGCGCAATTACCCCTTTGCCATTTAACCGGTTGGCAGACTCATAGCCCAAAAGACCGACAATTTTATCCTGGCAACCATCAGCCCATGGATAGTTCCAGCTTGGTTATTTGCGTGTCAACCTCTTCAAGCCTATCCTTTAACCTTGTCCGTTGTTCGCTGACAATCATGGCCATGATCCCGCCTGCAAGGATCATGATAATACCAGATCCGTAAAGGGGAAGGAGCGCCACCCCACCGCCCGCCAGCCAAAGGCAAAGTTTGAAGCGTTTGTCTTTCCTGACAATGTCGATCTTGAGCCTTTTCTTTTGCGCTTCAAGCTCTACAAGTTCTGCCTTCATTTTCGC
>Ga0172369_10010240_pt1 | contig 10229 bp, 11 predicted proteins | sample LakKiv25m_FD_114539 | JGI IMG/M metagenome (GOLD analysis project Ga0172369, IMG submission 114539) | Freshwater microbial communities from Kabuno Bay, South-Kivu, Congo - kab_022012_11.25m | ecosystem: Environmental > Aquatic > Freshwater > Lake | place: Democratic Republic of the Congo...
AATTACCTCAGCCAGAATGTATCCATGCCCACAATTGGCAATTGATAAATCAAATAATTCTACTTCGGGAAATATTTATTTTACATTTACTGCTTGGGGATTGAATTCCCGTAGTCAAAGCGGTGCTGATATATATTTTACTAAATCTATTGATGGTGGCGACACTTGGTCGGTTCCGGTTATTGTGAATGATGACGATAAAAAAGTCCATTCTAATCAATTCTATTCAAGTTTGTCTGTTAATGAAGACGGAGTAATCGCTGTTTCGTGGTACGATACCAGAAATGATAAGAATGATAATGTTACAGACTATTATTCAACCTTTTCGTTTGATGGAGGTTCTTCATTTATTAATAATTTCAAAATAAATTCCTTCTCAACACCATTTTCAACTATCGGTCAAATGAATAATGACTTTGGAATCGGAGAATATAATCCTTTACTTATGTCTAAAGGTTATTTAATCTCAATTTGGGCTGACGGAAGAAAAGCTGACGGAGACCTTGATGTTTATTCTTCATTTATTCCGGTTTCTTCACAAACAGGAGTTGAAAGAACTGTTCCGGTTTCTTCCGAATACAAATTATATGAAATATCTCCAAATCCGTCGGAAAATCAACTGACAATTCATTTTTATCTGGATAAACCAGGTGAAGTTATAATTGGTTTTTATGATTTGACCGGCAAATTAATTCAAAATCTGAAATCTGAAAATGTTTCCGTAGGGGATAATCATATTAATATTTCTTTAGATTTATTGTTAAGTGGACATTACTACTTGAAATTACAAACTTTAAACGGATTTTCTGTCAACAAAATTTTTATTTATAAGTGAAGAGTAAAGTGAAGCAAATGCTGAGTAAAATTATAAATTATAAAATTGACTAAATAATATATTTATTAATAACTAAAAGAGAAAATTATGAGAAAATTATCAATTGTTTTATTATTCTTGTTTTTTATTATTGTTTCTTGTTCAAAGGATAATCCAACAAGTACTAATTCAAATGCTGGAGGAAAATTTATCTGGTCATTGAAAATCGGAAATTTCTGGAACTATTTAATCACCAATTATGATTCGCTGGGTAATGTTATCAGAACAAACATGGATTCCATTGTAATTGTCAAGGATTCAACAATTAATTCCGAACAGGTTTTTTATATGGCAACATACAGAGATAAAAAACTGTATTTCGCAGGCTTTGTCCAAAACCGGAATGATGGTTATTATGTTATTGATTTGTCAGGAGGATTTCCTTCATTTTTCCATTTCTACAAATTTAAAGGTTCTGCCGGAGACAAATACATGAATGGAAATCAGGAAATGGTCATTAACAGCATCAATTCTTCAGTTAGCCTTATATCAAAAAATTTCATCTGTTATGAATATTTTCAGGAAAGTAAATTTATGGATAAATACACAAAACAAAATGTTTATTTAGCTCCTGATAACGGTTTAATCAAAAGCGTTTCCTACGAACAAATGAAAGGTGGAAAACTTTACATGAAAGATAAACAGGAAATCACAGGCTATTCACTAAAATAGATTATTGTTGAAGTAAATTATAAAGTTACGATGGGGATTCACGCAAAAACAAGCTTGAATCCCCACGTAAACATAAAAATTATTTTACATAGATAAAATCACCATTAACCGGATTTATATAAAATTTCTCGCCCTTGCTGTTTTTCTGTATTACGTTTCCTTTATTATCAATACCTACGACAGTTACCTTATTTTCTCCTTTAAATTTAAAACCCTGGATTGGTTCACCTTTCTTAGAGACAGATGTATAACTGAATTTATGGTAGATATCAGATGAAAGCAATTTCTGGTCACCGGTCTTAGGGTCAAGAGAGAAAAATTCACCTTTAGAATTTTTGTAAATCGGACGACCTTTGTCCAAACCGACCAGAACGCAGTTTTTATTTGAAGAAATCTTAACAGTATAAGCTTGTTCCTGTGTTCCGATAGCTTTCGATTGGTTCTGTATTTTAACAGGTTTCTGGTTTTGTAAGCTGCTTTGTGCAAATCCAACCGATGGCATTGAGATTAGCGGGACACTGAGCAATGCCAGCGGCAATAGCATTTTTGAATTTGCTGCTAACCTGGATTTGGAAATACTTTGCTTTTTCATATTTACTCCTAAGTGATTATAAAATAATAAATTTAAACTCTTATTTAACTTTTGGGGGTTTAATATATAACATAGTACCTCTGCAGTTTGCCGAACCGCAGAAGCAAGGAAAATCTTCCGGTTTCATTTTACTTTTTGATTTTTTAAAAGCCGGACCGAGATGATAATCAAAAGTCAGTTCTTCGCCTTTGACGATTTCTCTCATCGCATAAATATAAACACGTTCATCAAAAATATATACTTCGCAGTTCGGCTGGCAGCTATGATTGAAAAACCTTGCATCATTTCCGTTTCTTGCCCCGTCAATGACTGTATCCCTTGAAAGACCGAAACTATAAATACTTGCCTGTTTTCCTTCTTTCAGTTCGGCAAACAAATTTGTTACCGAAATACGTTCTCCCTGATACTCGATTATTCGTGTACCTTTTGGTATTTTTCTTTTTGCAAAAACTCCTTTACCCTGAATGCGACTCTTCCCTACACGGATAAAATCCCTGTTTTGTCTTGTTTCAGGTTTGTCATTTCCGACCGAAAGTATTATGGCTTCAGTTATTGCATTATTCATGATTTCTGAAATAAATTTTCAATAATTGAAAATTACGAAATTGTAATTCCTTTATTATAAATTTGTTATTTTTTAAGCATTGATTCACGAATTATGAATGAATAATTATGAAAATCAGAAATTTTTCTTTTTGAACAGTTTTAATCCTAACAAGAATGGTAGAATAATCCAAACAATCATCATTGATAAAGAAATGAGAATCCCAAATGTTTCACCGAAAAACTTCTCCATTGCTGCACCGGTATATCCCATGAGTGCTGCCACATCGAATTTCAGCATAACCATTACTCTTCCAAGGTCAATCGGATTGAGAACTGATAATGCTATTAATGGAACTTCAAGTGGATAATCGCTGAACTGCCATATTAACATCATCACAATGCCGTCGTAAATTATCGCAAGAAAGAACCAAATTAAAATTGAATACCCAACTCCTAAGGATTTATCGTCGAATTTAAGAGCTATAACTATTGATAGTCCTGTGAATATGAATGTATTGAACATACCGCTTAGCAAGAGCGATGTTAGTGCGATTGATTCCGTATTACCATTAATTATGAAAGGAAGTCCCACACCAATGAAAAAAGAAAATGCTAACGGGATGGAAAGTCCCAGATATAAACCTAAAAAGACTTGAGTCCTTTTAATCGGCTGTGACAAAAGTAGTTCAATGAATTCACGCGAGTTATAAATGTAGATTGACCCGAATATTATACTAACAATCGGGATTAGAATTAGCGAAAGATTAAGCAGACTAACTATTGCTTTTGTTCCACTCCCGCCAAACATAAATAAAGCCTGAGAAATTACAAAAAAGAATAGGCTATACAAAATAATCCACTTGCTTTTGAGCACATTGACCAGTTCGAAATTCAGAATTTTCATTAAAGTATTCATTTCAATTACCACTTTGTTGGATAAATTTTGCAATAGCTCTTTCTAACGAACTTTCCCCTGATTGCGTGAGTAAAACATTTACTTCATCCTGAAATCTTATTTTTCCGTCGAGCAAGAATATCAGTTTATCCGCCAATTCTTCCACTTCGCTCATAATATGTGAAATTATAATTATGGTTTTTCCTGCTCTTTTCTCGGCTAAAATCATATCTTTGATTTTAGCAGCAGAAATTGGGTCTAATCCGGTTGTCGGTTCATCTAATATTAAAATGGGAGGTTCGAACATGAATGCAAGAACTGCACTTACTTTTTGCCTCGTACCACCTGATAGTGTACTCATTTTTTTGTTTAGATGTTCTTGAAGTTCGAAGACTTCAATCAGTTTTTCTACGAAACCGTGAGCATCCTTCTCCCTCAAGTCTTTTATCATCTTGATAATTTCTGTTGTTGTCTGATTATCAGGGAAACGACCAATTTGAGGCATATATCCTATTAGTTCACGGTATTTATAATCATATCTGACATTACTCCCGTCAACTAAAATTTCGCCATTATCAATACTTACGAGTCCTAAAATAGATTTTATCAGAGTCGTTTTTCCCGAACCGTTCGGACCGGCAATAACAGTAATCTCACCTTTTTTAATATTAGTGATGACATCACATAAAACCGAATTTTTTCCGTAACTTTTATATAAATGGCTTATTTCAATCATGGTACTTTTTTCATTAATGGTTTCTGGTCAACCAGTGTTTCAGGTGTTAATGACGGAATCATCTGTTCGGCAATGTCGAGTATATTTATAAATAAACTTCTTAATAGTATCATTGCCGGTTCATTTTGAGAAGTCAGCAGTGAGAACAGTTTTACCGGATGATATGGCACATCACCATATCCGTCGTGGTTAATATCATAGCCATTATATTCGCTCCAATAATTTTCATAAAACCTGTTGAAATTCTGTTTACTGTTTGTTGCAATATCAAAAGTGTTTGAGATGAAATTATTCTTTGTAAAATTATCATCGGCAGAATTTGCCATGATTTTCAATGCCCAGCCATTACGGATAAAATTGTTTTTTTTCACTTCAATTCTACTTGAGCCTTCAGCAAGTATTCCAACAGTATTATTTTGAAATTCATTATTAGTGATATAGCTGTCACTTATATCTTTCAGTAAAAGCCCATAAGATGCAGAACCCCAGTTATTTAAAAATCTGTTTTTATTCATCGTGACGTTTTTTGTGTACATGACAGCCACTCCAGCACCATTCCTTATAAATGTATTATACTGATAATTACAATTATCAGAAAACATAAAATGCAGACCATATCTGAGATTTTTTTCGCTATAATTATTGTAAATTGTAGAATTACTTACAAATTCAAAATATATGCCGTCGCGGTGATTGTAAATTTTATTATTCTGAATGGTCATTGTTGAGCATTGCCAGAAATGAATTCCATTACCGGTAGATGATTCATGTTTACCTTTTCCGAATAATTCGTTATTCAATACATAGCAGTTAGATGATTTTGCAAAATATATTCCAAAAAAAGCGTTGATGATTGTATTATTTTCAATTTTACAAAATCTGACTGATTGAAATTTGATAGCAGCATTATCGTTAACTGCAGAAACACCGACATTTTTGAAAGTGAATCCGGAGATAATAACATTGGAAGTTTTTACATTTATAATATTACAATTATTCCAATTCCCGTCAATTACAGGATTTTTTTTTCCTAAAAGACAAATCGGTTTATCAATTGTAAGATTTGATTCGTTATAAATACCTTGCTCTACCAGTACAGTATCTCCGGCGATGGCATAATCGATACCGTCTCGTATTGTTTTAAAAATCTTTCTGTCCTTATTTACTACTATTAACTTTCCGATTCGTTTTTTAGTAAGTTCGTAGGTGTTACCGAATGATGTTTCAAAGAAAACTAAAAATATTAAGAGAATAAGCGGAATAATAAAGTGTACTCTAAGGTCAGCCCTTAGAGTACGCATAAAATATAATCTAAAGTATTTCATAGTGATGTTTGCAAGATGTATCAGAGCATCCATTTTTGTTTCACAGTTTGAATTACCCCATTCCAGTTAAGAACTTGAGCTGAATCATTATTTTTATATTTAACCATATCTGATTCTTTAGAAAAAGATGCAATATTCAAACCCATAGGTGAATGGAAAGCAGAACTTTTCAGATAAATAGCTTTTTCTGCGTCAATCAATTCTCCTGGATTATTATAATCAACAGTCCACAGAGAATTAAATTCCGAAGCGTCCTGCCCGTTCTTGGAATTAAGATAAGCGACCAGACATTCAATGGAGTCAAATTTATACACTTTGCCCTTTTTTGTAACAATCTCAGCACCCCATTTTGACTCAGAGATTGTCATTTCGCAATGCTCGCAGTTATCTTTTCCGAATTCAATCGGCTTTTTCTGAGGGCTGCAACATATCAGAAGAAAAGTAAGAGAAATTAAGAGAAATAATTTATTCATTTTTTGTTCTTTGATTCTTAAGAATATATTTATCGAAAACAAATGAAAATCCTGAAATTACTATCGAAAATACTGCGGCAAATCCCCCGATATACGGGTAAGAATGTGCAGTGAAATTTAAAAGCTGCTTAGAACCGATTAATGGTGGCTGATAATACATCCCGGGTATTTTGATTATAGCATGAGGGTCTAAGTTATGTCCGTAATCATAGCCCCACATATAAAAATCATACATACCGATAACTGCCACTATTAAAAATAAAACTATCCAGACTAAAATCAACTTTCTGTTGTTCAAAAATACAATTCCCAAACCGGTTAATATCATAAACAAAATGATATAAGGCATAAGTTTTAATTCAACAATAGAATCCGGCTCGATTATTTTCATCCCAATATAATGGTTCAAACCATTGACGCTGTGTATGTCATTAGGCTTATGCCCTTCCATTGATGAAATATTTATATACATACCTAAACCTTCAGGATATTGAGGAGCTTCAAGAGAAATGCTCCATATCGGGTAGAGGTACATTAAAATTAATGAAAGAGGTGCTAATGCGAAAATAATTTTGGTTATCTTATTCATGACTAATTTTAATAAAAAAGTTAGGGGCTGTGTTCGGACAGCCCCTTAATAATATTCTTACTTATTCCATGTTAACTTCGTTGATGAATTTGCAGGTGAAACCCTGACATATCCTGACATCTCCTGGTGCAAAGCAGAACAGAAATCTGTACAATAAAACGGGTAAATTCCTGTTTCTTTAGGTATCCATTTAATTGTTGAAGTTTCGCCGGGCAGAATTAGTAATTCGCTGCTATTGTTTCCTAAAACTGCGAAACCATGCGGAATATCCCAATCTTGTTCAAGATTTGTTACATGGAAATAAACTTCATCTCCGACTTTTATACCTTCGATGTTATCCGGTTTGAAATGAGACCGAATCGTTGTCATATAAATATGAACGGTACTGCCTTCCCTCACTACTTTAGTATCTGCTTCTTTAACAGTCTTGTGGGGATTTTTATTGTTTTCCATTTTGTAATATTGAACTTGCTTGTCTTTTATAAGAGAAGCCGGAAATGCCAAACCGTAATGAGGTTCACCGATAGTTGGAAAATCAAGCAGGAGCTTCATTTTATCCCCGGATATATCAATCAATTGTGCAGACTGACATAATTCCGGACCTGTGGGAAGATATCTGTCCTTTGTGATTTTATTCAACGCAACCATGTATTTTCCATAAGGTTTCACAGTATTTCCACCAGGAATCATCAAGTGACCGATTGAATAATAAGTGGGAATTCTGTCAACAACTTTGAAATCCTTTAAACTCCATTTAACAATTTCCGAAGAAACAAACATTGAAGTATATGCAAAGCCATTTCCATCAAATTCTGTATGCAAAGGACCAAGTCCCGGTTTCTCTACTTCACCTGCAATAACAGACTGGTAATTAAGAACAGGAATTCCATCAATCTCTTTATCAAACTTTTTATCTGCAATTGCTTTAGTCATTTTGTCGAAAGAAAAGACTGGGATAACAGTAGCCAGTTTTCCGCCACCAACAATGAATTCTCCTGTTGGGTCAACATCGCATCCATGGGGAGATTTGGGTGAGGGCATGAAATACACAAGTCCCGGGCATTCGCCGGGAATTAAAACCTTAACCTTATTTTTTTTCTCACTAATGGCAGTATGAGTATTTTCATCGTAATAATTATGAACATAATTTGAAGTAAATTCTTTAAATTTACCTTGTGCAATATACTCTTCTGCTTTTTTCCAGTTTACAGCAGCAATGAAGTCTTTATCATTCTGACTTGCATTGATTTCAAGCATTGAGTTAGCCTGTTCGGTATTATACATTGAGAAAAAGCTCCATCCATGCGATTTAGCCTTACCTGCCCTTGATAAATCGTAGTCGAAGCCAGGCATAAGAATCTGAAAAGCTATATCCATCTTCCCGTTGTTTGGGTCAACTTTAATAAAAGATAAAGCACCTTTGAATTTCTGTTTATAATCTTCAATAGAAACATCTTCGTTAGGAATAGGAACACTAAAGCGAGTGCCCGCCATAACATATTCACAATTTTCCGTACCGAATGCCGATGAGTGATTGCCGCCGCTATTAGGAATCTCAATAATTTCCTTTGTTGTGAAAGTTGTCAGGTCAATTCTTGCTATTCTTGGAGTATTGTTGCCATTTATGAAAATCCATCTACCGTCGGGCATTCCACCTTTCATAGAATATTCGGGATGATGAGCGTCGTCCCAGGGAACAAAACCATGAGAAGTGTTCAGCATAGCTTTGCTTTCTTCACTAAAGCCATATCCTTTTTCAGCATCCACAGAGAAGACGGGAATTACGCGAAATAATCTACCGCTCGGTAAACCATATACAGACATTTGACCGCTGAATCCCCCGGAAAAAAATGCATAAAATTCATCATATTGCCCGGGGGCTACATATACTTTCGAAGCTGCATTTGCATCAACCCCATCCTTTTTTGAAGAAGGGCAGGCTGTTATCAATATTGCCATTGCTACAATGAGTGCAGCGATGGAATAAAGCAATAAATTTTTTTTCATTTGAAACCCTTGAAATTAATTTGAAAATCGTGATTTATCAAACATCATACCCAAGATGATTAATAAATTTATTTTTTACCGCCATTCTCAACTACTACTCTTAAATGCTCTAAAACAGCCTTCGCATCTAACATTGATAGATGCTGATTTGACATTTGAGTCATGTATTTTGAAAGAAGTGCTTTTACAGTATCATTATTTGTTATCATCTGTTCCGGGTACAATATCTGACTCAGAATATAATCTGCAGAACGTCTTTTCACCACATCACCAAGAGGTGGACCAACCAGTTTAATGTCATATTTATGGCAGGATGCACATTTTTCAGCAAAAATTTTCTTACCCTGCTCCGCTTGTGCTTGATTAATTGGACCAAGTTTAGTGTCTTTAATAACAGTAAACTCCCCACCCTCGGACCCACCACCGCAAGAGCTGATAACAGCAACCGTAACTGCAATTAATGCAGATAATTTGAAAAATTGTTTTCTCCTTTTGAAAAAGGCTAAAGCGTTGTTAAAAATCATTTTGACCTCCGTTAGTTTATGAATGTTATCAGATTTTAATATCTGAATTTGATTGAATCTATATTCTTTTATCATTATATATTCCTTGTAAGTAGTATAAAATTATGATTTTCTGTTTTTGTTTCAAATCACACTAAATAGTCCGATTAAAATATATTTTTATTGTAAGAATTTTTCAATAATTTTTTTTCCACAATTCAAATTTAATACAAATTTTAGCCGAAATGAAATAAAATATTCCATTTATCTAAAATATTTAGAAAAAAAGTTTTGTTTTCGTTTTGATGATGATTTTAAAGATATGAAAATGTCAAAAGGATTTTAAAATAATGAGGCAATTTTAATCTGATTGCCCCACTTTTTTTTTAGAATTTCATTCGCTTTATTTTAATTTGAAACTAACGGGCAAGGTTACCCATGTTTTAACAGGTTTATTCGAAAGCTTAGCAGGTACGAATTTTACCTTTTTAAAGGCATTTATAGCTGATTGGTTGAGAATTTTATTATCAGAACTTACAACTGTTATTTTCTCCGGGTAGCCATTTTTGCCTACTAGAATTCTTAACATTACCTTACCTTCTATACATGCTTTTCGTGCTTCTTCCGGGTATTTAAAATTCTTTTGAAAATCTTCCATATTGAAAGAAGGAACAACGTCAACTGAATCATAGACTTGATTAGAAGTTTTTATAGTTGCTTTTTTCTGGTCTTTTGCTAAAACACTTGTGTCTCTTGTATTGAAATAAAGGTTTAGTACAAAAAGAATGCATAATACCGGTAGTACTACAAGATATTTGGTTATTGATAAATTAGTTGATTTTTTGCGAGTAATCATTTTTATTCTCCGTTTAATTAATGAAAAATTAAAATTGTTAAGCAGTTGGTAATCCAATCCGCCCAGATGTGCATGAAAAGTAATTCTTTATATGCCTCGATATCCTTTTTGGTTTTTAAAACTAATTCATCAGCAATAAACTCATGAACTGATTTTAATGA
>Ga0172369_10010247_pt1 | contig 10221 bp, 10 predicted proteins | sample LakKiv25m_FD_114539 | JGI IMG/M metagenome (GOLD analysis project Ga0172369, IMG submission 114539) | Freshwater microbial communities from Kabuno Bay, South-Kivu, Congo - kab_022012_11.25m | ecosystem: Environmental > Aquatic > Freshwater > Lake | place: Democratic Republic of the Congo...
CCATGAGTAGGATGAATAACCGGCAATGATAATCTTGGGTTTGTTGGCGCTGGCCAGGGCCTGGACGGCGTCATAGTCGATGCGTTCGGTTTGGGGGTCGACGGCATAATGCACGGCTTTGAACAGCTTGCCAGAACGGTTGGCAGGCGCGCCGTGGGTCAGGTGGCCGCCATGCAGCAGGTCCATCCCGAGGATTGTGTCACCGGGATTCAGTAGAGCAGTGTAAACGGCATTGTTGGCGGGCGCACCGGATAGGGGCTGGACATTGACGTACAGCTTTTCGGCTGGGAAGGCAGGTGTGGCGAATGCTTCGGCGCAGCGACGGCGAGCCAGCGATTCGATTACATCGGCGTATTCCACACCTTTGTAATAACGCGGGTCAGCATAACGCCGAAATTCTGACAGGCGTTGGGCGTAGTCGAGAATCTCCGTTTCGCCCAGGCTGCGCCAATCGTCGTCAGGATAACCTTCGGCGTAGATGTTTTGGAAAGCCGAAGCGAGACTTTCACGCACCGCCAGGGGGGCGCTGCTCTCGCTGGGGATCAGGATCAGTTTTTTGAATTGACGTTCAGCCTCAATCTGGTTGAGTTCGAATACATCGGGGTCCAGGTCGGCCAAGCTGCCGCGGAATAAAAAGTCGCTCATAGTTTTGCCTCCATCGAATTGCTGCTGCCTTGAATAACCGGCCAGTCATCCGCCTGGCCAGGCACACAAATAAAACCGGGGCCGATTAAAGTGCGACCCCGGAAAGCGGTTAGGTGGTGATTTTGAACCAAAATTCCATATAAACTGATTGTAGTCCAGCGTGGGAAGCGGGTCAAGTGCAAAATATCAGCCTTTGCTGAGACTAAATCCGCGGCTGCCAGGCGGATTAATTGATTTGGGCCTTCATCCAGTCCAGCATCGCGGCAATCACCTGCTCTTTTTCGGTCTCATTGTGCAGTTCGTGATAAAGCCCTTCCCATTCCTTAAGTGTGATCAGCTGGCGAGGGACGTGGGCGGCAAAGCTGCGGATGTGCTCGAGCGACACGAGCGTGTCGGCCGTGCCAAGCATCAACAGCAAGGGCAGGTCAAAGTCTTCAGCATGTTCGACCACCCAGCGGCCAGATTCAATCAAATCCAGACCCAACCGCATTGATATCAAATTGGAGACCAGCGGATCATTCTTGTATGCCTGTACGGCGGCCGGGTCGCGGGATATGTAGCGCAGGTCGAGGCCGTTATCCATCGTGAACTGCGGAGCGAGGTAGTAGAGCAGTTTCCCAAGGGCGGTTTTCCAGGCTGGGATGGGCGCGCCGGGAACCAGACCGGGGGATGTGCTGATACAGCCGGTAATTGTGGGCTGGCGGGAAAGCACAAAGTGCAGCGCGTGCATGCCGCCCATACTGTGGCCGTAAAGAAAGCAAGGCAGGCCGGGGAAATGTTCGCGAAGCAGCGATAAAAAGTGATCGATATCATCCATCGAGTGGTCGAAAGAGGGGATATGGCCGCGTTTGCCGCTGGTGCGCCCATGACCGCGCATGTCGAATCCCAACATGGCGAAGCCCTGCGCGCCAAACTGGCGCGCGACGTGGTCGTAACGCCGGCAGTGTTCGCCCAGCCCGTGGACCAACAGCACCGCCGCGCGCGGCTCGGCCGGCCGCCACTCGACTGTGTAAAAATTGGTCTGGTCTTTGTGCTGCCAGTAAATTTCATGGAGGGTCAGTTGGTTGGCACCTGTCATATAATTACCTCACCGGGGTTGAATATACGCCCGCCGCCCGCGGACAACAAAAATGTCGCGAGCTTGCTTCTGAGCTACAGTTTAGTCCGGGATAGAAGGAAAATCAAGCGATGGATACCCAGCAAAACGAGCTTTTACCCTCTCCCAAACCCGCAGGCCAGGCCTCTTCTTCCGGCTGCGGCACGGTGCTGGCGATTGGCGGCCTGGGTGGTTGGACGGTGATTGTCACATTGCTCGCCCTGGGCGCGCTGGCGTATAACGAACAGGACTTGATGGCAAAGGTGCAGGCGCCGCCAGACTTGCGCTGGCTGGGGCTAGCCCTGCTTGGGCTGGCGATCGGGCTGCCGGGCCTGGCGGTGTGGTGGTTCACGCGCGCCAGCCGGATTGGGGCGGCGGCGAAGCTCTTTGCATATGCGGGAGGTTTTGTGCTGCTGCAAGCGCCGGCCCGCCTGGCAGGCGCACAGGAAAGCCAGCTGGGGATGCTGGCGCAGCTGATGGGGATGCTGGTTTTTGGGTTGGTGCTGTGGCTGACGGATCTGCGGGGATGGAGGGGGCTTTGGTCCTGGCAAGCGGAGGGGTTGGGATGGGCGTTGGCCATGGGAGGCGGATTGGGGCTGCCCTGGGTGGTGCTGTCGGCGCTTGGCTCGCCGCTGGATAGTTTACTCGCGCTGCTGACCGGTTTGGCGGCGGGTGCGGCCTGCGTGCTGGCGCTGCGCGGCGTGCTGCGCCAGGACAGCGGTACGCTATACGGATATGGGGTGTTTTTGCTGGACGGCTTGCTGGCGGCGCTGTTTCTGCTGTCTGTGGCGGTTGCTTTGGGAGCCAACGGCGCGAGCGCCATACTGGCGCTGGTTGTCCCGCTGTTGGGCTGGGTCGCTGCAGGGCTGATGCGATCGGACGCGGCGGGCGGGCGCTCGAACTGGCCCGTCCCGGCCCTGTTCCTGGGGCTGGCGTTTTTCTGGCCGCTGGCTTTTGTCGATTTGGAAGAGCTGCTGTACATCTTGATGTCCCCGGGCGAGTCTATGCAGTGGGTTTGGACGGCGGCGCTGATCGACTGGCTGTTGAGCGGGCTGGCGCTGATTGCCGCGCTGATCTTGCTGCGCTTCTGGCTGGCCAACCGGCTGGCGCGGCTGGCCGGGTACGGGCTAGCGGGCGCGCTTTGGGCGGCGCTGCTGGTCGTGTACCTGCTGGCGGGTAAGCCGGGTTTCCACGGTGAGCGTCTGTTTGTAATTCTCAAAGACCAGGCCGACCTGTCCTTGGCGCAGAATATCAGCGATCCCGTGGAGCGGCGCAAAGCGGTTTACCAAGCGCTGGTGACGCATGCCGACACCAGCCAGGCGGGCCTGCGGGCATACCTGGACGGGCTTGGCGTGCGCTATAAGCCATATTACCTGGTCAACGCGATCGAGGTGCAGGGAGAGCCGCTCTTCCATTTTGTCTACGCATCGCGGCCGGAGGTAGATCGGGTGCTGATCGGCACCCGCCTGCGCCCGCTGCCCTTCCCGCTGCCCGCAGAGGAAGGGCAGTCTGGCGAAGCGCCAGACCGGCCCGAATGGAATCTGATCCGGATTCGCGCGCCGCAGGTGTGGGAAGAGCTGGGGGTGACAGGGGCAGGCGTGATTATCGGCCAGTCGGACACTGGGGTGCAGCGCGAGCATCCAGAGGTGCGCGGCGGGTATCTGCGGCGCGGTGAAAGCGATGACTACAGCTGGTACGATCCGTGGTATGGCAGTTTGACGCCAATGGATTATGGAGCGCACGGCACGCACACCCTGGCGACCGTGGTGGGACAGTCGGTGGGGGTTGCGCCAGGCGCAAGCTGGATCGCCTGTGTTAACCTGGGGCGCAACCTGGCCAACCCGGCGCTTTATCTGGAGTGCATGCAGTTTCACCTGGCGCCATTCCCGGCGGGGGGCAGCGCGCTGAAAGACGGCAGGCCGGAGCTGGGTGCGCAAGTCCTGAATAATTCCTGGGGCTGCCCGGCGATTGAAGGCTGCGATGCGCGCGCACTGGAGGCGGGTGTGAAAGCGCTGCGCGCGGCGGGTGTGTTTGTGGTGGCTTCAGCCGGCAACGACGGCATGGAGGGCTGCAGCAGCGTGGCCTCACCGATCGCGCTGTACGACGATGTGATCTCGGTCGGGGCAAGCGATCAGGATAATATCCTGGCATATTTCAGCAGCCTGGGCCCGGTCACCGCGGACGGCAGCGGGCGGGTTAAGCCGGACCTGGTCGCGCCGGGCGTGGAAATTTATTCGGCTGTGCCGGGCGGCTACACCTGGATGAGCGGCACTTCGATGGCTGGGCCGCATGTGGCGGGGGTGGTGGCGCTGATGTGGTCAGCCAATCCAAAGTTGATCGGGGATGTTGAGCGGACCGAAGAGATCCTGCTGCGCACAGCCGATCAAATTATTGACAGCGGGCGCGATTGCGGCGGAACGCCGGAGCAGAACAACATGATAGGGTATGGATTCGTAGACGCTTACCAGGCGGTGCAAGAAGCGCTTAAGCTGAAATGAGCTTGAGAAACTCATGCGGATTGCGCGCGTAGGTGTCGAGGGGCAGTTCGCCGCGGGTTAAGGCCAGGAGCGTCGCGTTGAGGGCGCGGTTGACCGGGGTTGAAATGCCCAGTTTTTCGCCGGCGCGAACCACAGCGCCGTTGAGATAGTCGACCTCACTGGTCCCGCGCCCGGCGTGCAGGTCGATATGGAAGGAGGGCATCTTGGCGCCGCGGCCTTTGCCGAGCGCCTGGCTGAGCAGCGGCTGGCTGAGCCAGCGCGGCATCGATCCGCCCAGGAAAGCCAGGGCGCGCACTGGGGTGCCCGGCAGGTCAATCACCGGCAGCTTGAGGGCACGCATCACGCGCAGGGCCTCGCGCAGCATCTCCATTTCCATCTCAAACAATGCCGGGTCAGCGAAGATTACGCTGGGGGGCAGGTTGAGGATGGCGGAGGAGGCGTTGGCGAGCAGGTTGGTCAGCATCTTAGACCATTTCATGGCAGGGGCGTTGTAATATAGGCGGGCGCGCAGGCCGGCGGCATTGAAAACGCCCTCCAGGTTGGGAGACAAGATGTGGTCGGCGTGCAGGCCGATGCCGCGCAAGCGCTCGACGGCGATCGCGCCAGCCTGGCCGCGGCCGATGGCAGTGGTCACGGTGGCAGGGATGACCTTTTCCTCTCCCAGCGCGCTGGACAGCAGCGGCTCGTTATCCACTCCGTTTTGGAAGCAAATCACCGGCGGCAGGGCAACTTTGTACGGCAGCAGACTTTCCAGCAGCCCGGGCGTATCGAACGACTTGACCGCCAGCAAGGCCGCGTCGAAAGGGCCGTGGGTCAAGGCCTCATCGAGCGAAGCGGCGACCTGGGGGGCGGTAACGTGAGATTCTTCACCGCCGCGCTGAATACGCAGCCCGCGCTCGCGCAGCCCTGGGGCAAGCTCGGGGCGCTCTAGAAAAACCACGTGCTGCCCGGCGAGGGCCAGGCTGCCGCCTATGTACGTGCCGATTGCGCCGGCGCCAAAACATAGGAAGCGAAGGGAAGAAGTGGACGGTTTGGGCATAGGTGGTCTTTCGAGCTGAGAGGGTTCAATCTTGCCAGCCGCGCGCGCCAGCCAGGAAATCGCGGCCCGACATGGGTTTTTTGCCAGCGGGCTGGACCTGCTCGAGGAGCAGCCAGCCATCCAGTGCGCGCAGGGCTGGCATTTTCGCCAGCACGGCGCGGGTGCCTGGGGCAGCCTCGGGGCCGGATGCGGCGGAGGCAGCATGGATTTTGAGGGGAAGGTTGGGCCAGGTGATAAATGCACCGGGCCAGGGATTGAAGGCGCGCACCTGGTTGACCAACTGCTGGACAGGGCGGCTGAAATCGAGCTGGCCTTGTTCTTTCTGAAGCATCGGCGCGAAGGTGGCCAGGCTGTGATCCTGTGGTGAGGGCGTGAGCGCGCCGCTCAGGTAGGCTGGCAGAGTTTGGACGAGCAGTTCAGCGCCAGCCTGAGCGACACTCGCGGTCAGGCTGGCCGCGTTGTCGCCGGGCAGGATGGCGACCTCTCGTATGGCGAGAATGTCGCCGGTATCGACCCCCGCGTCCATTTTCATGATGGTTGCGCCGGTGACCGCATCGCCGTGGAGCAAAGCGGCCTGGATGGGGGCCGCCCCACGCCAGCGCGGCAGGAGCGAGGCATGCACGTTGATGCAGCCATAGCGCGGCAGGTCGAGCACGTTTTGGCGCAGGATCTGGCCATACGCGGCGACCACAATCAGATCCGGTGCCCAGCTCTGCAGAACGGCATACGATTCCGGCTTGCGCAGGCGCTCCGGCTGAAAGACTTCGATGCCCAGTCCATGGGCCAGAGTTTTGACGGCAGGCGGGGTTAGCACCTGGCCGCGCCCGGACGGGCGGTCGGGCTGGGTCACCACCCCGCAGACCGGGTAGTGTTGCGCCAACATACGCAGCACGCTGGCTGCGAAATCAGGAGAACCCATAAAGACAACGCGCATCATGCTGTCATTCTAACGGCGGATTTGTATCGGCGCAAGGTTGCCGAAGGATCCGCTATTCTTGATAGTATTTCTTGAAATTAAACTGGCTGTACACATTGTACTTTTGAAAAAAATGAGTACAATCAACTTAGAATTCAATCTTTTCCGTGATCACGTGGAGGTTTACATGCAACAGCCGTCTTCTCCGATTGAGTCGACCAGTGATGACCGTCTTTGGGCGCTTTTGGCGTACATTCTTTCGCCGCTTGTGCCGATCATCATTCTGTTGATGGCCGATAAGAAGGATCGTCCTTTCATTAAGGCGCACAACATCCAGGCTTTGATCCTGGGGGTTGTCGTGTCTGTTTTGGGCGCTGTGCTTTCGCCGATCTTCATTGGCTGCATCGTCTGGCCGATTGGTTTCATCTATCAGATCATCCTGGGCCTCAAGGCCAACAAGGGCGAACTGGTTGAGATCCCGGTGATCACCAACTTTGTCAAGCAGCAGGGCTGGTAAAAATCTGTCTTGGTGAAGAAATCAGCCGCGCATCCGCGCGGCTTTTTATTTTAAGCGGCTTGCAACCTGTCCTTGGCTTGTGTCCTGCACGGCCCAGCCCTGGCTGGCCAGCTGCTGGCGCAGGCGGTCGGAGGCAGGCCAGTCTTTGGCGGCGCGGGCTGCGGCGCGCTGGCTGAGCAAGTCCAGGACTGAATCTGGCGGGGTTTCGGCCGCGGCTTGTGAATCGCTGCCCGTGGTTGCCAGCGCCCGCTGCCATACCTGCGGACGGATGGACAGCTCAGCCTGGGAGGGGATGCGCGGTACGCCGAGCCAGGTCAGCGGGAAGTGCGACCCGGTGGGGCAATCGGTTTCACGGCCTGAGCGCAGGATGTGCAGCGCGCCGCTGCCGACGACGGCGCAGGACTGCGCGTTCAGGTCGATCAAGGCCGCGGTGTTCTCGTCCAGCCCAAGCAGGATCGTTTCAGCTGGGAGCCGGTCGAGCAGGGTTTCAAAGCGCCCTTGCCCCATGAAACAGCGGCTGGTGTCCAGACCACTGCCGCCATCGGTGTTGTTCCAGTGCGGAATGATAACCAGATCTAAGCCGTAGGGGCTCAACAAGTCCAGACCAACAGCCCAGAAGGGGTCCAGACCGGCTTTGTAGATCTCATAGACAGGCAGGGCATAGCGCCCGGCGGCAATCGCGGCCGCACTGGCTAATACCAGGGCGGCGCCGACGCGCTGACGGGCGCGGATGATCTCCCAAGCCAGGCTGTCGGCCAGATGGCGGGCGGTATAAGTCGGGCTGCCAGGCCCGAGGAAAATTAAATCACTGGTATAGAGCGGCTCAACGATTTCGGCGAGATCTGGGCTGTAAGAACCAGCTTTATGACGCGCCGCGATTTGAGAGACCTGGACGGCGCAGTGCTGCAGGCGCAGGCGCAAAAATTCGCTGATTCGGCCCGCGACTGCCTGGGCGTTCAGCTCAAAACCGGCGGGGGTCTCCATGACCGCCGCGTGGAGCGGCCTTGGCAAATGGGCGGACAGCTGCTCAAAGACCTTGCCGCCGGCCATGCCCGTTTCGCCGGAACCGAGCAGGGCGATTTTCCCAGGCGGAGGCAGGTTCATGGTGGGCTGGCCTCGATAAACAGGCCGGAGATGCGCGGGCCGTTTTGTTTGAGCCAGGCGCGCTGATTCTTGTAGTCAGGATAAATCCCGGCGACGGCTGACCAAAACGCTTTGGAGTGATTGTGGATGTTCAGGTGGACCAGCTCGTGGACGATGACATAGTCAAGCGCAGCCAGGGGAGCCATGACCAGGCGCCAGGAGAGATTGACGCTGCCTTTGGAACTGCACGAACCCCAGCGCGTGCGGGCAGAGGACAGGCCGAGACGGGTTGGTTTCAGGCCTGTGCGGGCGCTCCAATAGCCAACACGCTCGGCGAAGATGGTTTTGGCTTGCTGTTGATACCAACGGATAAAGACCGGGCGCGGATCAGCGGCAGCCCCGTGCGCCAGGCGAAAGGAGCCGTTCAAGTCGAGGAGAGGGGTTTTGCGCTGGACGAATTCCAGGGGATACCACTCACCCAGGTATGGGAACGTCTCGCCAGGCTGGTATGCGCGGACGGGATTGAGCTCGCGCAGGCGGGCGACCTGGATCAGCTTGCTTTCGATCCAGGCCTGGCGTTCGCGCAAGACGGCATCGATGCGGGCCTGGCTGGCACGCAGCGGCGCGCGCACCAGGACGCTGCCATCCAGGCGCACTTCGATCGAGAGGGTCTTGCGCTGGGAACGCAGGATCTGTACGGTTTGCATCAGATAGATTATACCGAGTAAAATAACGATATGTTTTCTGATGAGGTGCGTGTACAAGTTAACAACGAGCTGGCTGCCGCCGAGACTGCCCGCGCGGGCGGGAACGAGGGCAAGGCGCGTGTTTGCGCGCGGCGGGCGGCGGGGGCTGCGGCGCGCGAGTATTTGCGCCTGTCGGGCCAGGAAACCGCGGGCAGTGGCTATGAGATGCTGGGGATCCTGGCAGGGCTGGCTGGCGTCCCGAGGCGGGCGGTGGAGGCGGCCCAGTTTCTGCGTCTCAAGGTGGACGCGAACTACCAGCTGCCGGTGCAGATCGATCTGCTGCATGAAGCGCGTGTTTTGGCGCAGGAGTTGGAGCGCCTGGTGTGAGCATTTTCAAACGTATCGGGGAATGGCTGGGTATCTGGAAGCGAGGGAATGGTATGGCTGAAGGGATTGTTATCTATGGTACGACCTGGTGTGGGGATTCGCGCCGCGCGCGGCGGTTGATGGATGAAAACAATGTCGCCTACACCTGGGTGGATATCGACAAGGACATGGAAGGGCGCAAGTATGTCGAGTCGGTCAACCGCGGCTACCGCAGTGTTCCCACGATTCTTTTTCCAGACGGGAGTTTGCTGGTCGAGCCCAGCACGGGTGAGTTGAAGAACAAGCTGGGAATCGTTTAGTCCTTCGATCAAACCGTAATAAAAAATGCGTCAGGCCGTGCGGTCTGACGCATTTTTGGCATCAGCAGGGGAAGATCAACGCACCTGGCGCAGAATCCAGACCAGCAGCAGGCCGATGGCCAGGCCGAACCCAACCAGGAAAAAAATAGGTGCGGCGAGGGGAGCCGCGGCGCCGCGTTCGAGCAGCGTGGTTTGCGGGTTAGCCAGGCGAGTGTGCAGCCGGCTGACAAACTCCGGGCTGGGTTGGACGGGGCGCAGCGAGCGCTGCAGTTCGCGTTCCAGGTTCGATAAAATTTCAGGCGAAGGGGCTTTCATTTTTCCTCCTCGTCGACACGGTAGGCGACGATCCCGACCGTTCCGGGTCCCAGGTTGGCGGCGACAGGGATAGCCAGGTCGGTAATAATGATTTCACGAATATTGAGAATGCCGCGAAGGCGTTCAAAAATAGCCTGGGCCGCCCCAGGATCTTCGGCGTGGACAACCGCAATGTTGGCAGGCTGGTCGCCAACCTGCGCCTTGACCGCCTGAATGACGTGTTCGATGGCGCGCTGGCGGGTGCGCACCTTATCGGCCATTTCCAACAGGCCGTTGCGCAGTACGATAATCGGTTTTACTTTGAGAAGCGAAGAGAGGACGTTTTGCAGCGCGCTGACCCGTCCGCTCAGATAGGCAAACTCCAGGTTGTCGAGGGTGAAAAAGATCACAATCCGTTCGCGCAGCGCGGTCAGGTGGTCGAGGATCTGTTCGGTGGAATGGCCGTCGTCTTTGAGCAGGCGCGCTTCGCGGCACATGAAGCCCAGGGCGGCCGAACCGGCGCCAGAATCAAACGGGTAGATGGTGAACTCGTCTTTGAGTGCTTCCGCCGCGGTGACAATGCTGGAATATGTGCCGCTGAGGCGGCTGGTGATGTGCAACGAAAGGATCTCGTCGCCTTTTTGGGCGATGCTGCGGTAGAACTCGGCAATTTGACCTGGGGATGGCAGGGAGGTTTTGGGGATGATGCGGGTCTGGTGGACCAGGCGGTAGAACTCATCCAGCTTCAGATTGATGCCAGC
>Ga0172369_10010248_pt1 | contig 10221 bp, 10 predicted proteins | sample LakKiv25m_FD_114539 | JGI IMG/M metagenome (GOLD analysis project Ga0172369, IMG submission 114539) | Freshwater microbial communities from Kabuno Bay, South-Kivu, Congo - kab_022012_11.25m | ecosystem: Environmental > Aquatic > Freshwater > Lake | place: Democratic Republic of the Congo...
CGGGATCGCGGTGGAGACGCCGGACGACTTCCTTGCGCGCATCCATGCCGGCGATCCAGGCGCGGTCGAAGCGGCGCTCGCGCGACAGGCTGCGCGCTACATCGCGCCGGCGATGACCGTGGAGGATCTCCTGGTCCGCCACGCTCCCCGCCTGCCACACTTCATCGCTGCGGTTCGAGCCCGCCGCAGCTGACTGTCTCCACGAGGGATCGAGTCGCCGGCGTCGACCCCGAGCTGCCGGGGCTTGTCGCCACCGGCGAGGTCTGTCCGCCGCTCAAGTCGGCGAGTTGAGCTGACGGCGGGAGCGTCGTCTCGCCGCATTCGGCGGAGGCGCCGTGACGGGACTGCTCGGGGTGGTGTCGGCCGCCGAAGTCGACGAAGTCCTGCGCGAGGCAGAGGCGTCGCACCTCTGCCGCCTTGCGTCAACTACTCCCCGGGCGGCGGCAGCACCGCAAAGCCCTCGAGCAGCGAGGCTGAGGCGAGCCTGTCGTCGAGGCAGACGATCGCGTGCCCGCTTGGCCGGCCGCGCGCCCACACGAGCGCCGCCGCGAGCTGCAGGGCATCGGCGGCGCGGAGCGGGTGAGACGCGAGCAGGCGCAGTGCGACCGCCGCGAGCTCGTCTCCGGGCTGCACGACATCCGCCGCATCGATGACCTCACCGAGCCGCGCGAGCAGCCGCGCGCCCTCCGCCGTCGTCAGCGCGCCCTCGCGCCGCAGGTGATGAACGGCGCTCCCGCACTCGACTCGTGACGACCACCACACGATCATCGACGGGTCCTCGCTGATCAGCGCCCGGACACCCTCCGAGTGTGGCTCGGCGACGAAGAGCGGCAGGATGGCGGAGGAGTCCCAGAACCTCATCGCCCGGACTCGCGTTCGTCGAGAAGGGCTGCCAGGAGGCGGCCGTCGGGGTCGGCGGGTGCGTCTTCATCCCAGAAGCCCCTTGGGAGCTCGTGACGGGCGCGACGGACTGCGCCGGCACGCACGAGGTCGTCGAGCTCGGCTCCGGCGGGCTCGTAGGGGACGATACGAGCGACCGGGCGGCCGCGGTCCGTCACCACGATCTCTTCGCCCGCACGTACCCCGGCCAGCAGTTCGCTGAGGGAGGCCTTGAGCTTCGCTATGGTGGTCACATACATATGACCAGTATGGTCAGTTAAGATGTGGTCGTCAACGGCCACCGTTGCTGGTCGTCGATCCGTCAGAGCCATCGTCCGTGAGGGTACGTTGCGACGGCCGGGCAGGTGAAGGCCCGCTGCTCGTGACCCGGGAGACGATGTGCGTTGGTTACCGTGGACGACCATCTCCGCCTCAGCAGCTTGACCGCGCCGGAGCGCGGGCAGGACGGCGTTGGACGCCTCCGCCGACTCTGCAGCCGCGCTCCGCGAGCTGGCGGACGCGGAGCGTGAGGCGCAGCTGCGGCCGTTCGTGGAGCGCCACCCGCAGCTCGCGACCTTCGCGGCCTCGCCCTCGACGGCGCTGGTGGAGCTGGCGGTGGACACCTTGTACCTCGTCCGCCGCTTCCAGAACGTCACCGAGATCCACCTGGGCTGATGGCCGGTCTGCCTCCGGTGTGCTGGGAGGAGCTTTGGGACGCGGCGCTGCGCATCCGCAGCCTCTTCCGGACGACGCCGCTCCCCGAGGGGCTGCGGGCGGCGCTGGCGCAGCCGTTCGCCGCCCGCTTTGCCGCCGTGCCGCGCGTCACCGAGGCGATCCACGCCGGCGACCGCCTCGCGGTGGACGACTACCTGGGCATCGTGACCATCGCGCCTTAGCGGACCGCGCCGACACGCAGCGTTGGGCGTCGTGTGGCTGCGCGCCCGTCTGCGTCTGGGTCGCCGACCCCGTCCCGGGCATGGTCTGTGCCCCATCGGCTCGGCGCGGTGCGCTGCCGATGCGTGTAGGGACACCAGTGACGAGGAGGGTATCGATGTCTGCAGTCGGTGTGTACGTTCAGGATCCCTGGAGGGCGGCGCGCCGGGCGCTCGGCGCCGGCGTGCTCGCCCTCCTTCTCTGCGCCGGTCTTCTCGCTCTGACGGGGAACGCCGCGGCGTCGACCGTCAGCGGGACGCTGAAGCAGGGCAAGGGTTACCGGGTGGTCCTTGTACAGGGCAACGGATTTGCGAAGAAGGTGACCGTCTCCAAGGCCTCGGGCGCCTTCCGTCTGTCGACGCGCAGGCTGGCGCGTTCGACGCTGCACCTGATCCGGTCCGACGGCTCGTACTTTGGCCCCATCGTCCTCAAGGCTACGCCCAAGAGGAGTTACTGCACTGTCGCCGGCAGGGTCCGGCTCCAGCTCGGCGCGGTGACGCTCAAGCGTGGCTACGCCGTGGTCAGGAAGGTTCCGCGCGGCCGTTACGACACGCGCAGGGCCTACGTGGCGACCGCGAGGCGCGGCAAGCCGATCGGCGCCGGTAAGGCCGGCCGCGTCCGTGTCGCAGTGCTTCTCGGCTACCAGGGAGAGGGCGGCGATCTCGATCGCGACGGCCTGGTCGGCGCCTTCGACATCGACGACAACGGCAACATGATCCTCGACAACGTCGACCGCACCTGGCGCGGCGAGATGCGGCCGGCGGCCAAGACGCCGTCCCAGGCCGCCGCCCGTGAGGCTCTCGGAGAGGATCCGCCGCCTCCTCCGCCGCCGTTCCGCCAATTCCGCATCAGCTCCAACTTCCGCCTGCCGGGGGGTGGGGCCGACCAGGGCACCGGTGAGATGTGCGTCAACGCCAACATCCCCGGCATCGAGGACGTCGACGGTCTGATCGACACGGTCCTCCCCCCGGTGTTGCTGCTCTTCATGCCGGTGATGAGCGGCACGGACGACGGCAGCACGGCCACGCTCGACGGCCTGGGCAATGCCTGGGTCCCGCAGCATCCGGTCGGCGGGTTCACCTACCCGATGTATGAGAAGAACCTCTCCATCAGGGAGGAAGAGCGGCTGACGGCCGGGCACAGCAAGGGGCCCGGGCTTCTGGATCTGGTGGCCGCCGTCGGTCGCGACGGCGACGCGTTCATCTTCCCGGGAGCTACGTCCTCGCAGATCTCTCCCGGCGATGCGTTCATCGAGCGGCTCGACGACGGCAGGCAGTACGCGGGTGTGCTCAACTTCGTCTTCAACACCGTCCCGGCGGTCAAGTCGTACCGCTTCGACGACGGTGCCGTCACAGAGCGCAGCTACGATGCACAGGGTGTGCCGGCCGACAACGGAATCCTCGATGTCCCAGCGGGTGCGAGGACGGTCACACTGACCTGCTGGCGGCCTCAGCGCAAGGCCGCACCGGGCGAGACCGGGTCGCCGACGGGCAGCTGGGTGGACATGGGCAAGCTCTCGTGGGAGGCGCCGCCGCTGCGGATGGCGGACAACGGTACCGGCGATGTCGACGTGCAGGTCGGCGACTCGGGTTACCTCGTGAGCGCCTCCTCTGAGACGGCTGCGGGGAGCATACCCGTGCCCGTCGAGCCGGACATCCCGGAGGTCGTCGACCCGGTCGCCGACAAGCCGGCGGATCCGGCCAGCACGTTCACACTCACCCTGGACTTCGCCCAGATGTTCCCCCAGTGGGGGACGGACGAGCTTCTCTCGGGCTACGTGGTCGGGGTCGATATCGGTGCTCGCGCCGCGTTCGGCGACCTTGCCAGCATGCGCGTGCGGTTCCGGGTGCCCTGAGTCAGGATGGGGCTGGTCCGCTGCAGGCCGCTTGCGGTCGCGGTGGACCGGCCCCGTTCCGCGCTCGCCCGGCGCCGCGGCGCACTACGGGACGAACCCCTGGCCACAAGGCGTCACCACCGCCGACCTCAACGGCGACGGCAAGCAGGACCTCGTCACCTCCAGCGCCATCAACTCCACGATCAGTGTCCTCCTCGGCCGCTTCGAGCTGCGGGCCGGCACGATGCGGGTCTCCAGCGGCGCGACTGCGACGGACTCCCGCACGGTCGTCGTCGATGCTGCCGTCGCCGAGGCCACAGAGGTGCGGCTGCGCAACGAGGACGCCGCCTGGGGCGAGTGGACGTTCTACGTCCACGCATCCATCTGGAACCTGCCGGCCTGCGACGGTGTGAAGACGGTGGAGGCGCAGTACGGCAACAGCCTCGGTGCGACGGAGGTGCCGACCGACTCGATCCTGCTGGACGCAGTCGCACCTCTCACCACAGATGACTCCTCGGGTTGGGCCAGGACGTCACCCGCGACGGTCGCGCTCAGCGCGTCCGATGTCGGCTCCGGCGTTGCGAAGACGCAGTACAAGGTCGACGGCGCCACGAACTGGAGCGAGGGGACGATCGACCGGTGCTGGCGGTGATCGGCGCCACGGACGGGGGGTCGGGAGTGGCAGGCACGGGCTATCGCCTCGACGGCGGCTCGTGGACACCCGCGGGCAGCCTGCTCGTGAGCGCCGACGGCGACCATGTGCTCGAGTACCGCGCCGCGGACAACGCCGGCAACGTGAGCCGGCCACAGACGGTGCGCGTGAAGACCGACACCGTCCGTCCGACGACGTCGGGCTACCCCACGAGCGTGCGCAGCGGCGGCACGAAGGTCGAGACCCTACCGGCCACCCAGGTCACCGTCGGCAGGCTGACCACGGTCACGTGGGTCGGGTGTGGCCTCGCACCGCGGCCTACAGGTACGTCGTTCACGCGACGGATGCCGCCGGCAATCGGCAGAGCAGGGCCGGCGGTAGCTGTCTCGAATCAGGAAGTCGCCTGGGCTCAAGCATCGGTCCCCACTCTGTCGATAGGTGCAGCAGTGGGTAGACGGGCCGCCGGACCGCGGCGGCCGCGAGAAGACCGAAAGGATGCCGTGATGCGCACGTCGTTCGAGTTGCCGGCTCTGCTCTGCGCGCTGCTCTTCGGAGTGCTCCTGATCGGCGCCGGGGCGCTGGCGCCGGAGGCCGGCGCCGTGAGCTTCGCTCCCAGGGCGGACTACCCCACGGAGACGCGACCGCAGGGCGTCGCCGTCGGCGACTTCAACGGCGACGGCGACCAGGATCTCGCGGTCGCCACCGCTGAGTCGTCCGTCGACGTCTTCCTCGGCGACGGCGCCGGCGGCTTCGGCGCGTACACGAGCTACCCGACAGGCGACCCATCGACGTGTGTCGCCGTCGGCGACTTCAACGGCGACGGCGACCAGGACCTCGCGGTGGGCACCGGGAGTGAGGGGCCGGGCGCCGTGAGCGTCCTCCTCGGCGACGGCGCCGGCGGCTTCGGCGCGCCGAGCACCCACCCAGTCACCCCGGCGCCGACGAGCATCGCCCTCAGCGATCTCAACGGCGACGGCAAGCAGGACATCGTCTCGGCCAACCTGAAGACGTCCCTTCCCGGGGCGGGCAGCGTCACTGTCCTCCTCGGCGACGGCGCCGGCGGGTTCGGCGCACCCACGTACTCGCTGGACGACACGTTCCGGGCGGGGGTCGCCGTCGCCGACTTCAACGGCGACGGCAAGCCGGACCTCGCCGTGACCACCTACTACGGGGACTCGGTCAGCGTCGCTCTCGGCGTCGGCGACGGCAGCTTCGGCGCGCCCGTCGACTACGCGATCGGCGACATGCCGTTCTTCCTCGTCACCGGCGATTTCGACGGCGACGGCAAGGCGGACCTGGCCGCGGCCAACGGCGTCTCGAGCAGCGTCAGCGCCCTCCTCGGTGACGGCGCCGGCGGTTTCGGCGCGGCGACGTCGTTCGCGTCCGGGCTGGCCCCGGTCGGCATCGCCAGCGGCGACTTCAACAGCGACGCGAAGCTTGATCTCGTCACCGCCGACGTCGCGGACAGCACCGCCGGTGTGCTCCTCGGAGACGGCGCCGGCGGCTTCGGCGCGAACACCGGCTTCAGCGTGAGCGGCTGGCCGTGGGGTGTAGCCGTCGGCGACTTCAACGGCGACGCCAAGCAGGACCTCGTCACGACGGACCAGAACGGCGCCGCGATCAGCGTGCTGCTGGGCGAGTGGGAGGTCCCCACGGGCAGCATCGTGCTCTCGGGGGGTGCGGCGGCGACCGCCTCACGCGCCGTCACGGTCGACGCCGACGTGGCGGAGGCGGAGGAGATGCGCCTGCGGGACGCCGGAGGCACGTGGAGCGACTGGTCCACGCTCGATCGCGAGGCCCCCTGGACGCTCCCGGCCGGCGACGGCGTCAGGACCGTGGAAGCACAGTACCGCAGCACTGCCGGTGAGTCCGCTGTGCTCAGCGACTCGATCCTGCTCGACACCACGGCGCCGGTGACCACCAGCGATGCGCCCGAGCACTGGGTCCCGGGCCCGGCGGTGACGGTGACCCTGACGGCGAGCGACGGGGAGGGCTCAGGGGTCGCGAAGACCCAGTACAAGCTGGACGGGGCGGCGGATTGGACAGACGGCACGACCGTCGTGGTCGGCGCCGAGGGCGTGCACACGCTGGCCTATCGCTCGATCGACAAGGTCGGCAACGTGGAGAAGGCGCGGCGCGCCACGATCGGCATCGACGCCGACCCGCCGGCGCCGACGGCCACGGTCGCCGGCGCCACGGCCGGCTGGCAGCGGCGACCAGTGCGCCTGCGCTTCACCGGCGCGGCCGCCTCCGGTGGCGCCCCGGTGGCGCGCACCGAGTACCGCCTCAACGGCGGTAAGTGGCGATCCGGCGACTCGGTGCGCGTGACCCGCCAGGGCGTGACCCGGGTCGAGTACCGCGCTGTGGACGTCCTCGGCCTGGCCGGCGCGGCCCGGCGCTTGGTCGTGCGCATCGACGCGCGCCGCCCGCGCGTGGTCGCGCGCTCCGCCGCCGCGAGCCGCGGCTCGGTCGCGCGCCTTCCCTTCATGGTCCGCGACCCGCGCCCCGGCTCGGGCACGGCCCTCGTGCGCCTCGTGGTCAGCGACGCCCGCGGGCACATCGTCACCCGCTCCTCCACGCGCCCGGTCACGACCAACGCCCGGCACACGGTGCGCGTCGTTACCCGCGGCCTCGCCCCCGGCGTCTACCGCGTCGCCCTGCGCGCCCGGGACCGGGCGGGCAACTTCCAGCGCGGGCTGACGGTGGTGCGGCTGACGGTGTGGTAGGAGACCCGCCCGGCCTGCGACCGGGCGCGCTCGCACAGCGGTTTCGCAGATACCGTTTCGGGCATGTTGGCGAGCATGAGCCGACACGCGAGCGTGAGCGAGCCGGCGTGCGGGTGGGGGAGGGTCAGTCCGCGCTTCACTTCAGTTCCGGGGTGTTGGATGCCGACAGAGGTCGGTGACAGGACGGCACTGCAAGACAGGGAGGCACATGATGCACATCCGACGGTTCCCGTTGTCGATCGCCCTCGCGGCGCTCGCGGCGCTCCTGCTCGCACCGGCGGCGCTCGCCGGCGGTGCAGCGAGCGCGCCGCCGCTCATGGATTGGACTGGCACCCAGTTCACGGCGAGCGATGGTGCGTTCAGCGACAAGTACGGCCAGTCGGTGGCCATCGACGGTGACACCGCCGTCGTCGGCTCACCCTACAAGACCGTCGACGGCAAGACGTCTCAGGGCGCCGTGTACGTGTACACGCGCTCGGGCGGGCAGTGGACGCTGGAGACCATGCTCGCGGCGGATGACGGGGCGGCCGGGGACCAGTTCGGCACGTCGGTCTCCCTCGACAACGACACCATCGCCGCCGGCGCGCCGCTCGCGAGTGACCTGGGCGCCGTCTACCTCTACACCCGTGCGGGCGAGGGCTGGGCCAAGGTGGCCAAACTCGCCCCGGGCGCTGCGGTCACGCGTGCCGGCGCCGCCGTCGGCAAGATGGGAGCCTCCTTCGGTCAGTCCGTGAGCCTGAGCAACTGGGTGCTCGCCGTCGGCGCTCCGTGGATGGACGGCGACGGCGCGGCGTATGTCTACAAGTGGGTCGCCGATCATGGCGCCTGGGATCTGTGGGCCACGCTGACGTCCGGTGAGGCCACCGACGGCCACCGGTTCGGCTGGTCGGTGAGTCTCGACGCCGACGACGACCTGGGCCTGGCCGTGGGCGCACCCGGCGACTGGGATGTCGCGGGTGCCGTCTACCTCTTCGACGCCTTGAGCGACGTCTGGTCGATGCATGCGAAGCTGACGGAGCCCGAGGCGGCGATGGCCGCGGGGCCGGCCACGAGCGATCCGGCTCCGGAGGACGAGTTCGGCCTGTGCGTGAGCCTCAAGGGCGACGTGCTCGCCGTCGGCTCGCCCTACCTGGCCATCCAAGCGCCGGCAGGGACCGTCGCAGTCGGCGACGGTGTCGTCCCCGGCGCCGCGTACATCTACCATCGGGCCGAGGGTGCCTGGTCGAACGTCGGAACGCTCACTCCGGAGAACCCGGAGGCCACCGACGGCTTCGGCGCGAGCGTGGCCGTCTCCGGTGAGGTCACCGTTCTCGTCGGCTCGCCCGGTCGCGATGTGTATGAGGACGCGCGTCAGGGCGTGGTCTACGCCTACGACTGGACCGGCCAGATCTACCAGGGCCCGTACCAGATGGAGGCCAGCAGCGGCGGATCGGACGACTGGCTGGGCACCTCACTCGCGGTGAGCGAGGGTCAGGTGCTCTCCGGGGCGCCGGGCACGACGGTCGGCGGCAACATCGCTCAGGGCGCCGCGTGGCTCTTCACCCTGCCCGCTCCCACGGCCAAGGCCCTCGGCTACAAGGCCGCCTGGCAGGACGAAGCCGTGCGTCTTCGCTTCAGGGGCACGGCCCCCGAGGGTGGCGCCGCCGTCGATCACACCCTGTACCGAGTAGGGAGCGGGGACTGGACGACGGGCACCTCACTCAGGATCGCCCGTCAGGGCGTGACCACGGTGGAGTATCGTGCCGTGGACATCTTCGGCACCATCGGCGCAGTCAAGACCGTCAACGTGCGCATCGACACCAGGCGGCCGCGCGTGATCGCCAGGAAGGCGGCCGCCAAGGCCGGCGCCATCGTGCGTATGACCTACAAGGTCGCCGACCCTCGCCCGAGCTCCGGGACTGCGCGCGTGCGCGTCGTGGTCAAGAACGCCGCCGGCAAGGTGGTGACCAGGTCCTCCACGATCCCGGTCAAGACCAACGCCGTGCACAAGGTGCGCATCAAGGCCCTGCGGCTCAGCCCCGGGACCTACCGCGTGCTCCTGCACGCTGTGGACCGCGCCGGCAACGAGCAGAAGGGCTGGAGCGCCGCGCGGCTGATCGTCAAGTAGGCCGGTGGTCGGCGGACGGCTCTGACCGAAAGGGGGCCGGCGGCGAGACGTCTGACGTCCCGTCGCCGGCCCCGCCGATGAAGGCCGGAGAACGGGGCCGGAGCGTACGCGTGACCGCGGCAGGCCCGCCCGCAAAGGGAGAGGGACCCGGATGAGATGACCGAGATGGCCGACTACGTCCTCATCCACGGCGGCAACATCGCCACCGACACCTGGAACAGCCTCACGGTGGGCGAGCCGGTGCGCACGCCGGACGGGAGGATGGGCGGGCGCGTGTGGGACCCCGTCCTGCCCGCGCTGAGGGCGCGCGGGCACCGCGTCTTAGCGCCCACGCTCGCCGACGAGCACACCTGCGACCTGAGCGGTCACATCGCGCAGGTCGCAGGGCTGGTGGAGGGCCACGAGCTCCACGATCTCGTGCTCGTGGCCCACAGCTACGGCGGCATGGTGCTGACGGGCGTCGCCGACCGCTTCGCGGAGCGGGTGCGGCGGCTCGTCTGCGTCGACGCCGCCCTGCCCGACGACGATCAGTCGCTCTTCGACGTCATCGTCGCCGGCGGCCGCGAGCCGCTGTCGTTCGAGGGGCTCGAGGCCGTGCCGCCGTATGTGGAGAAGCTCCGCTTCGACGCTGCGCGCGTGGACGCTCTTTCCGGCGTCTACATCGCCTGCACGGAGAGCCAGTTCGCGCCGGTGACGCAGCTCGCCCGGCGCAAGGTCGCGGCCTCATGCGGCCGGTGGGAGCTCGTGGAGCTGCCCACCGGCCACGTACCCATGGCGACCATGCCGGCGGAGCTCACGCGGCTGCTGGTCGCGGCGGCGCCGGGGGGGTAGGCGCGGAGCCGCTCCGCCGCCGCCCCGCCGCCGCTCCGTCGCCGTGCGCGCACATCGCCGTCACCCCGTCCGGCCCGTGATGCCCGAAGCAGCGTCCACCCGTCTCCCTGATCGTCGCTCTTCTCGCCGACGGGAGCAGGTGCGATGGTCTGTGCATGTCTGAGGCCCAGTGTGGTATATATCAATGGTATCTATCACGTGGACGGAGGTCCGTCATGGCTCAGACCGCCAAGCTCTTCATGAACGGCCGCAGCCAGGC